>FWPV01000737.1_pt1 | contig 98924 bp, 97 predicted proteins | sample 2228371 | NCBI WGS metagenome assembly FWPV01 (sample SAMEA103939776, study PRJEB20133) | metagenome
GCATTTCCCCTCCATCGAGAGGCTCCGCCAGGATGGATTGGAATCCCTTCGGCTCTAGGGCCGGGAAGTTGACAAAAAACTGGGTGGTTAGTATAATCTCCGCAATTTGAAAAGAACTAGGAAAGGAGAAACGCCGGATGCTTCGGATTTTCGAAAGGCGAGCGAGACGCATAAGACCGGCCTGCTTCATCGACAAGCAGTTATGGGCGATGAAGGGAAACGCTGGCTGCAGACTCGTCGACAGAGATGAAGTGCCCGAGGCTGAAAGCGCTTCTCGAAGGAGAGCAGTCAAGTAGAACCCCCGAGCCCGCTCCGAAGAAAGGCAACGCCAAGTAGGAGCGCGACTTGCCCCCGATAGAGGGCAGAAAGAGGCGGACCGTCAATGACGGCCGCAAACAGGGTGGCACCGCGGGCATGTTGCTCGTCCCTCCAGTGAGGGGCGAGCTTTTTTTATACCAAACTAAGGAGGAAGAACGATGGGTTACAAGGGAAAGGTCGTGTTGGCGTACAGTGGTGGCCTGGATACGTCCGTGGCGATTTTGTGGCTGAAGGAGCAGGGATACGATGTCGTCACGATGACTGCCGACGTCGGCCAGGCGGTCGATCTGGCCGCGACGAAGGAAAAGGCCCTCAAAACCGGTGCGTGCAACGCGTACGTAATGGACCTCAAAGAGGAGTTTGTCGAAAATTTCGTTTGGCCGAGCCTGAAAGCCAACGCGATGTACCAGGGTACCTATCCTCTGAATTCCGCCCTTTCCAGGCCCTTGATTTCCAAGTATCTCGCCTGGGTTGCCGAAATGGAGGGGGCTGTGGCTGTGGCGCACGGTTGCACGGGGAAAGGCCAGGACCAGGTCCGAATCGAGGTCTGCACGACCGCTTTGAATCCGAAACTGGAGTGCATTGCACCCGTTCGGGACTGGCAGTTTACCCGGGAGGCGGAAATCGATTTCGCCATCGAGAACGGAATCGAGGTTTCGCTGACGAAACAAAGCCCTTACAGCATCGACGAAAACATGTGGGGGCGTTCGATTGAATGCGGCGCACTCGAAGATCCCTGGAACGAACCGCCTTCCGACGCCTTCAAACTCACGGTGGACCCCTGGAATGCGCCCGATGAGCCCGAAACGATCGAGATCACGTTCGAGAAAGGGATTCCGGTCGCCTTGAACGGAAAAACCATGGGCGGGGTAGAACTCATCCTTGCCTTGAACAAGATTGCTGGGGCTCACGGTGTGGGACGGGTCGACATGATCGAGGATCGGCTTGTCGGATTCAAGAGCCGCGAGGTATACGAATGCCCGGCTGCAATCACCCTTCTTCAGGCGCATAAGGCCCTGGAAACCCTGACCCTGAGCAAGGATCTCCTAACTACGAAGAAAGAACTCGAGACGAAATACGCTGAATTGACCTACGTGGGATATTGGTTCTCACCGCTCAAGGAAGCCCTCGACGTCTTCTTCGACCACACCCAGCAATCCGTTTCGGGAGTCGTAAGGGTCAAGCTTTTCAAGGGACAGGCGATCGTCGTAGGAATGAAGTCCGATTGCTCCATTTACAAGCACAATCTCGCGACTTACTCCGAGGGCGATGCTTTCGATCACAAGGCGGCCGTCGGATTTATCAAGATCTGGGGACTGCCGATCAAAACCTGGAGGCAGGCCCACCCGGTAGAAAAAGCGGTCAACCCGGTAGAAGCCGAGGCCGTTTGAAAAAGACGAAACGAAACGGGGGGGCAGGGGCTTTCCCTGCCCCCCCGTTTCGTTTCTGCGGAGTGGTAGGATAAAAAGAAGACCGGGAAAGGGAGGGAATCCTCGATGAATCCGCGCACGCCTTTTCTCAGGCAACTTGCCCTGCAGGCAGCTCTGGAGTCGTTGAAGGAATGTGCCCCGGAACGACTGACGAAATCCTGCCTGGAAAAGATGAACCGGGAAGGCCTTCTGCAGGGGTTCGTGGCGGGAAACTCCAAGATCTTTCTTCTAGCGATTGGAAAAGCTTCCCTTCCAATGACCCGGGCGGTCGGGGAAACGTTCGGCTGGGAACGCCTGAAGGGATTGGTCGTAACAAAGAAACTCGACTCGGAAATCCTCCCTGGAACTGGTCTGAAGGTGATCGAGGCAGGACATCCGTTGCCGAACGCCAACTCCCTGGTTGCAGGGGAAACGGCCTTAAGGGAAATGAGGGGGTTGTCCCCGGAAAACCCTGCACTTTTTCTCGTTTCGGGGGGAGCTTCTTCTCTCTTCGAGTCCCTGGTTGACGGCATCACCCTTGAAGACCTGCGCAACCTCACTCAAAAACTCCTTTGTTCGGGCATTTCGATCGAAGAGATCAACGCCGTCAGGTCTGCGCTTTCAAGGGTCAAGGGAGGGAAGCTGCTTCGGGAGGCGGGTGACAGGGAATGCCTTTCCCTTGTCCTTTCCGATGTTGTCGGGGATCGACCGGAAACGGTCGGTTCGGGTCCAACGGTCTGGAAGGGTGGGAACGAAGCCGAAAAGGCCCGCCGAATTTTGAATGGGGCCGGGCTATGGGAGGAACTCCCCGTTTCCGTAAAAGAAACGCTCGCACTGGATGCCAGGAATCCATCGGTGGGGAAACCGCCTTCCCGCGCCAGGACCGTGCTGGTTGGGAGCAACCGGACTCTTTGCCTGTCCGTTGCCGGAAAACTCCGCTCAAGGGGTTTTTCCGTCCTCGACCTCGGTTCAAGCCTGACCGGTGAAGCGAAAGAACTCGGAAACCGTTTGGCTCGGCTTGCAAAAGACATACAGGAATCGGGTAACCCGGTTTCCGCTCCGGCAGCCGTTGTCTCCGGCGGCGAAACGGTCGTGACTTTCGAGTCTGCGTGTTCGGGCGTTGGCGGGCCCAACCAGGAAGTTGCCCTTTCTTTCGCGATCGAGGCTGCCGGTTTTTCCGAAACGGTCCTGCTCTCGATGGATACAGATGGAATCGATGGCTGCTCCGATTCGGCAGGAGGGCTGGTAGATGGCAAGACGGCCGAAAGAATCAAGAGTGCGGGACTCAACCCCCGCCGTGAACTCGAAAACCACAATGCGTCGGTCGCCCTTCGGGCTTCATCGGATTTCGTGATTACCGGCGAAACGATGAACAACCTGAATGACTTGAGGATCTTACTGGTCGGAATGCCAAACGGCTGAATACCGTGAAAGGGGATAGGTCATGAAACCAAGGGTTTTTGTCTCACGGTCCATTCCGGATTCAGGACTTTCTCTTCTCGAGAAAAAGGTTGCCTTAAAGATCTGGGAAAAGGAGCAACCACCGCAGAAAGAAGATTTTCTTCGGGAAGCCGGTCTCAGCGACGGGATGATCGTAATCCCCGGCGATCCGATCGACAGGGAGGTGCTTTCCGCAGGCCGTTCCCTGAAGGTCATCAGCTGCTACGCAGTGGGGTATGATTCGATCGACGTGGAAGCAGCGACCGAACTGGGGATCCTGGTTACAAACACGCCCGATGTGCTGACGGAGGCAACCGCAGACATGGCTTTTGGCCTCCTTCTGGCTTCCGCGCGAAGAATTGCTGAAGGAGACCGGCTCGTGCGTTGCGGGGAATGGAAGCATTGGGGACCCAGGTTCATGCTCGGGAAAGACGTGTCCGGTTCTACCCTCGGGATCGTAGGGATGGGAAGGATTGGACAGGCGGTTGCAAAAAGGGCGAGGGCTTTCGACATGGAGATTGTCTATACTTCCCGCCGCCGGTGTGAAGTCGCCGAAAAGGAATTCAAAGCTCGATTCCTCGAGTTGGAAGCGCTTTTGCTCGTTTCGGATTTTGTTTCCCTCCATTGTCCCCTGACGCCCGTAACGAAGAATTTGATCGGTGAGAGGCAGCTCCGTTCCATGAAACCGACTTCAATCCTGATCAACACGAGTCGCGGGCCTGTCGTTTCAGAAACGGACCTGGTACGGGCATTACGAGAGAACTGGATTGCCGGAGCGGCCCTGGATGTTTTCGACACGGAACCGCTTCCGGCGGAGCACCCTTTCATGAAACTTGACAACGTTTTACTGTGCCCGCACCTTGGGAGCGCGACCGTCAAAGCGAGAGAAAGAATGTCGACCCTGGCCGCGGAGAACCTGCTGGCAGCCCTTGAAGGAAGAAGGCCTGCCCACCTTGTCAATCCCCAGGCACATGGGAGGAAATGAGTTTTGCCATGCTGGAAACGCTGGACATGGAATCCCGGCTGGGGCAAAAAGAGTATGAAAAGGAAGCCGCCGGCCTGCAACGCCAACTCGCTTCCCTGCAACGTGGCCTGAGAGACAAATCGATCCCGCTTTTTGTGCTCGTTGAAGGATGGGAAGCTTCGGGTAAAGGGTTCGTCATCAACGAAATGATCTGCTCGCTGGATCCCAGGGGATTCGTTGTCAAAGATGAGGCCGAGCCGGACCCGCTCGCCCAACTGTATCCTCCCTTCTGGCGGTTCTGGAGAATGGTGCCGGAAAGGGGAAAAATCGTTTTTTTGAACCGGAGCTGGTACCGGGAACTTTTCAAGGACAACCGCGCATCTGATCCGACAGAGAAAGAGCGCTTTTTAAAAAGGTTTTCAGATTTCGAGGAAAATCTGATTTCGGAAGGAATACGGGTGCTGAAGATTTTCCTGCATATCAGTCAGGATGAACAAAAGAAGCGCATCAAGAGTCTCCTGAAAAACCCCTCGACACGATGGCGGGTTTCCGAACGGGATCTCGAGGAAAACCGTAATTTTAGGAAGGTTCTCGAGCTCTGGGAGGAAATCCTTCACAAATCGGACACGCCTCGTGCACCATGGGTCTGCATCCCGGGAAACGATCCTCGTTTTGCAGCGAAAGCGGGTCTTGAAACGCTACGGGATTTTCTTGACAGTTGCCAAAACCCCTGGCCCTTCTCCTCAGGCTCTCCCTTCTTTTTCCCAGGCACCGACGGAAGCATTCTACAAAGGATCGACCTGGACCGGAGTCTTTCTCCCGAAGAGTACGTAGAGAAGATCAAGAACTTGCAAGAGTTGCTTCTCGAAAGGCAATACGACCTGTACAGGAAGGGGAAATCGCTCATCGTCCTGTTCGAGGGATGGGATGCCGCAGGAAAGGGGGGAGCGATCAAAAGGCTGACGCAGGGACTTGATCCGCGCGGTTATGTCGTCCACCCGATCGGTGCCCCGAATGAATGGGAAAAGGCACACCCCTATCTCTGGAGGTTCTGGACCCGCCTGCCTTCCAGGGGACACATCGGGATTTTCGACCGCAGCTGGTACGGTAGGGTCCTCGTGGAGAGAGTCGAAGGCTATTGCTCGGAAGCGGAGTGGTCCCGGGCCTATTCAGAAATCAACAACATGGAGTCGGAATGGATCGAACACGGGTATGGCCTCGTGAAATTCTGGATTCAGATCTCACCGGAAGAACAATTGAAAAGATTCCGGGAAAGAGAAGCGGACGAGGAGAAGAAATGGAAACTTACTCCTGAAGACTGGCGAAACCGGCAAAAATGGGCGGAGTACGAAAAAGCGGCGGACGAGATGATCCGAAGGACAAGCACTCCCGGGGCACCGTGGACGCTTGTTGAGGGCAACGATAAGCGTTTCGCCCGAGTGAAGGTCGTCCAGACCGTCCTCTCCGCAATGGAAAGGCTGCTTTGAAGATGAAAGAAGGAGGGGCCGTTCTTGACGTTCCTGGAACTGGTGAAAAAAAGACGAAGCACGCGGAAATTCAGGAGTGCTCCCGTTGAGCGGGAGAAGATTGAACGCTGCCTTGAAGCGGCAAGGCTGGCTCCATCAGCCTGCAACGGCCAACCCTGGCGCTTTTTGGTGGTCGAATCGGCCCCGCTGAGAAAGGTCCTCGCAGAAGCGGCTTTTTCCGGCATCCATTCGATGAACGCTTTTGCAAAGGAGGCCCCGGTCCTCGTTGCTGTCGTTACCCTTCCGACGCGGACCGCAGCGTCGTTTGCAGGCCTGTTGAGAAGGTTTTCCTACCCGCTGATCGATATCGGAATCGCCTGTGAACATTTTGTTTTGCAGGCGACCGAAGAAGGACTGGACACTTGCTGGCTGGGGTGGTTCAATGAGCGAGAGGTTAAAAAAATATTGAAGATCCAAAAGGGGGAACGGGTTCACGTGCTCTTGGCAGTTGGGTGCGGCAGCGACTGGCACATCGAAGAGAAGAAACGGAAACCGTTCGATGAGGTAGCAGAATTTCGCTGAAACTTCGGAACCACCGGCACGCTTTCCACTATCAAACTGAATAAGGAGGGCTAGCATGAGAGAAAGGCTGAGGCTTGAAACGGAAACCCTCGAGGAAATCAACCGATACCTTCTCGACGCCGACAACCCGTTGGTCAACGGAATCCTGAGAGTCATCGGCAAGTACGGAACTCCTGATCAGATCAATGCAAAAGCGATCGAAGCCCGAAAGCTTCCGAACCTTATGGATCGGCTCAGGAAAATGGGGTCCCCTTTCGTGGAAGAATTGGATTGGCTCCTTTCGGAAAGAGAAAGGGGGGCGTTTGTCAGGATTTCGGAATTTCGGGATCGGGTGCTTTGCGGTGCGCCGTCCAGGCCTGATTTTGCAGAAGATCGTGCAGTCACCCTGGAGATCAGTGCGCTGCAATACTTCCCTTGGCTGGTTGAGGAAGCGAAACGGGCCATCGACAAGCGGGAACTGATGCCCGGAAGATACATCCGGGTACGGAAGATGCAGGAACAGGAGAACGATCAAGGCGACCTCCTTGCCGTGGCGGCGGCGATGCAAATCATCGGAGCGTCCTATGTCGAAACGCTCGACACAAAGGGAACCGACGGTTCAAACGTTCACCTGGGAGGCCCAGAGACCTTGACGGGATACTTCGGCGGCATCGGGCAGCCGAACGGACATCCGCTCCTGTGGCTCGACGAGTACCTCTACTATTACACGACCTATGGCATCCAGCAGGTCCTGAACATCAACCCAGGCACCGTCCTGGTCGGCTATATCGCCCATAAGCTCGGGATCGACATGGAATTCAAGATCTCCGTATTCATGGGGAACGATAACCCTTATTCCGTACTCTGGACCCTCCTTACGGCACGCCTCTTCAGCAGGCCTGACGGATCGACACCTCTCGTAGGGTTCAATGTGAGCAATTCGATCGATGTCGACTCTCTTCTTGCTTCTGCGGAGGTTCGTCAAAAGCTGGGGCTGGAAAACGCGGTTCGCATCGAACACCACGTTACCGAAACCTACCGGAGCATCGTCAGGCAACCGTACTGCCGTAGAGACGACCTTCTCGAAGTGGCCGAAAAGGTTCCAAATCTCTCTGCAAAGCACGAAGGAGGGGATGTGGAGGACGAGAAACTCCGCCACCATCCTTCGGATATCCTGGATTACTTCAGGTCGAAGAAGGAAATCTGCGAATCGGGAGAAATGGATCTATTGCTGGCCAACTACCTGGATAAGCACGCTGCCGTGAACCGAACTGCGGAAGCCTTGACCCGGAGGGGGCTTTCCTTTGTCGCGGCAAGGCTTCTTCATCGAAGGTAGAAAACGGAGCGAGGGGGCGATCCGGCCCCCTCGCTCCGTTCGGAATAAAGTCAGAAGGCTTCGGGAGGGGCTACGGGGAGTCCCTCCATCTCTTTCCGATCTTCCCTTGTCTTGGACACGGCGGCTCTGTTGAGGGATCCAAGTCGTTCAGCCAAAGATGCGTCATCGAGTGCGAGGATCCGAACCGCCAGGATGGCCGCGTTCTTTCCCGCATCGATCCCGACCGAGGCGACGGGAACGCCGGGAGGCATCTGCGTCACCGCAAGAAGCGCATCTTTCCCCCCCAGTGTGCCCGAGGAGACGGGGACACCGATGACGGGAAGGTTTGTGTGTGCGGCAAGAACCCCTGGAAGTGCAGCGGAAAGGCCTGCGATTCCGACCAGGACCTTCAGGCCCCTGGCTGCCGCTTTTCTCGCATACGCTACAGCGTCTTCAGGCGTCCGATGGGCAGATGCGACGGTGATCTCGAATGGAACTCCGAGTTCGACCAGGGTTTCGGCAACCTTCTTTCCCACAAAAAGGTCCGATTTCGATCCGAGTACAATTCCGACAAGGGGTCCGGACATGCGCTTCTCCTCCTTTTCTTACAAGCAGGCTCCCCAAGGAGGGGAACTCGCTTTCGCAGAAATGTCCGTACGAAAATAGACGTTCGTGAAGGCAATCCTGGCAGCCGCGCAATATGCCTTTTCGCGGGCCGCATCGAGGGTTTCCGCTAGTCCGACGACCGTGAGAACCCGTCCCCCCGATGTTACGAGCCCGGCTTCCGGGTCAAGGGTCGTACCGGCCTGAAAGACAATCACTCCTTCCTCTTTTTCCGCTTCTTCGATGCCGAGGATTCGATAGCCTTTCCGGTATTCACCGGGGTAGCCTCCCGAAGCGAGCACGATCCCGACCGCGGTTTTCCGGGCCTGGCTCCACTGGATTCGATGAAGCTGTTTTTCACAGGCGGCCTCGACGACCTCGGCCCAATCTCCAGGGAAGGCGGCTAGTACGACCTGGGCTTCCGGGTCACCCAAGCGGACGTTGTACTCGAGGACCCTGCAGTTTCGCCTGTTGTCGACCATCAGTCCCGCATAGATGATTCCGCAGAAATCGATCCCCTCTGAAGAAAGTCCTCGCACGGTGGGTTCGAGAATCAGCCTTTGAATCTGATCGAGAAGATCCGCGTCTGCCCAGGGGACCGGGCAATACGCCCCCATTCCTCCTGTGTTGGGGCCTCGGTCGCCGTCAAAAATCCGCTTGTGATCCTGGCTGGAAGGAAGCTGGCGTACCGTCCTTCCGTCGGTGACCGCAAGAATCGTGATTTCGGTCCCAGGCAGGAAATCTTCGATTACGACCGTTTTCCCGGCCTCATTGAGCTCCCCTTCGACAAGCAGGCGGCGGCAAATTCCAAGGGCCTCTTCCATCGTATCGGGAAGAAACGCCCCTTTTCCGGCAGCGAGGCCGTCTGCCTTGACCACGTAAGGGGGAGTCCTCTTCCGAAGAGCCGCTTCCGCTTGTTCCATATCGTACACGATGTCAAAAGGGGCAGTCGGGATTCCGTGACGTTTCATGAACTGCTTCGCAAACGCCTTGCTGCCCTCCAGCATCGCACCGTTTCTTCCAGGCCCGAACACGGTGATTCCCGCCTTTCTAAGGGAATCCGCCACCCCGGCAACAAGAGGCGCTTCGGGACCTGCGAACACGCAATCGACTCCGGTTTCGCGGGCGATTTGAAGGACTGCGGCGGAATCGCAGGGATCGATGGAAAAACAGGTTCCGAATCGGGCGATGCCCGGATTTCCCGGTGCAGCAAAGAGCGCCTCGACTTTCGGCGACTTGTTCAGGGCCCAGGCGATAGCGTGTTCCCGAGCTCCACCGCCAAGAAGAAGTATCTTCATTGGGTCTCTCACTCCTTCCCCTTAATGTCGAAAGGTCCTCCTGCCGGAGATGAAGAGGGAGATGCCTTTTGACTTTGCGGATTCGAAGACTTCCTGGTCCCGAATCGATCCGCCGGGCTGGATGATCGCGGAGATGCCCGCGGCGGCAGCGAGCTCGATGCTGTCGGGGAAGGGGAAAAATGCGTCGCTGGCAAGGACGGCCCCGCGGGCACCTTCTCCGGCCTTGGCGAGGGCCCACTGGACGGCATCGACCCGGCTCGTGAACCCACGGCCGATTCCAAGCGTGCTTCCCCCGGAAGCTACGACGATCGCGTTGCTTTTGCTCAGAGCGGTGCATTTCCAGGCAAAGAGGAGGTCTGGCCACAAATCCCTTCTTGGCGTTCCGATCCATTGCCCTTCCATTTCGTCCGGCAATGGCGGCAAAGCGTCTTCCTGGACGAGGACACCGCTCCAGGTTCCGGTGAACTGGAAGGGGCTTACGCGCCCGCCGTTCCATTGGATCACCCGTAAACCGGGACGCTGGGAAGAAAGAAAATCCAGGACATCCGGCGCAAAGGAAGGGGCAACGAGCACTTCCGTGAAATTGGCGGCGATCCTTTCGGCGGTCTTCATGTCCAGTTCACGCGTCAGTCCGACGATGCCTCCGAATGCGGAAACCGGGTCGCATTGAACTGCATTCAGGTAGGCCTGTTCCAGGTCGGAGTGGATGGAAATCCCCGAGGGGGTGGTGTGCTTAATGACGATGGCCGCAGGGTCGGCCTGGAAAAGGGCGCAACCCCGAAGGGCCGCATCCAGGTCCAGGATGTTGTTGTACGACATCTCCTTGCCCGAAAACTGTTTCCAGGGGAGATCCGACAGGGGGGGGAGCGCCAGCGTGGCCTCCTGGTGCGGGTTTTCTCCGTAGCGAAGCTTCAAGGAAGGCTTCAGGACGAGGGGGATCGTTTCGTCCAGCCGCTGGGCCTTGCCGACTTCCTTGGAGATGCCGTGAAAAATCGTTGCATCGTAGGAAGCCGTCATGGCGAAACCCTTTAGAGCAAGCTCCTGGCGGGTCTTCAGGGAGACGTTCCCTTCGTTTTCCAGTTCTTCGAGTGCTCTTGAATAATCGGACGGATCCGTGAGCAGAACGACCTGATGGTAGTTTTTGGCCGCAGCACGGATCAGGGTCACTCCGCCTATGTCGATGTTTTCGAGGAGGGTTTCAAGGTCGGCACCCTTTCGTGAAACGGCTTCAAATGGGTAAAGGTTGCAGACGACCATATCGATCAAGGGGATCCCGAACCGTTCAACGTCGTTCAGGTCTTCCTCGAAGTGGCGCCTCGCAAGGATTCCGCCGAAAATCGAAGGATGGAGCGTTTTCACTCTTCCGCCCAGCATGTGGGGATACCCGGTCAGGTCCGCCACTTCCTTTATGCTCAAACCCGCTTCACGGAGAACCGTTGCTGTGCCGGAACTGGAAACGATCTCCCATCCGGCCCTGGAAAGACCCTTTGCCAGGTCAACGACGCCTTCCTTGTTCCAAACTGAAATAAGGACTCTTTTCTCGCTCATCCTTCGGGTCTCCTTTCGGCAACTCTGATTTTTCCCTTGAATAGGCCTCTCAGGGTGCTCCAGTAAAGGCGATGCTCCACCTCGTGTATCCGTGCCTCTAGGGATTCAAGGGTTTCTCCCTCCCTGATCCTGACCGCCCTCTGGGCCAGGATGGTTCCGTGGTCAACCTGTTCGTCGACGAGGTGAACGGTCACGCCGGTAATTTTCACGCCATACCGCCAGGCTTGGCCGATCGCATCCAGTCCCGGAAATGCCGGGAGCAGGGAAGGGTGAATGTTGACGATCCTGCCCGGGTAGGCTGAAACAAAGCCGGCCGACAGGACCTTCATGAAACCGGCGAGGAGGATCCAGTCGACACCGCGAGAATCCAGGCACCGGTGCAGGGCATCCTCGAAAGCCTCCCTGCCCATTGACCGGTAGGGGAAAGCGATTGTTTCGACCCCGAGTTCTCCGGCTGCTTTTAGGCCTGCCGCGCCGGGATTGTCGGTCGCGACGAGGACGACCTCTCCAGGAAGGTCTCCTGACCGGAACCTTTGGAGTAAAGCCAGCATGTTCGTCCCCTTCCCGGAAATCAGGATGGCGATCCTTGGTTTCATTCGATTTCTCCGATCAGGAGGGGAGACTCCCCGATCGTTTCCAGAGAGGCGAGCAATTGTTCCAGGTCACCCGGAGAAACGATAAAAACGTAACCGATCCCCAGATTGAACACCCTTCTCATTTCCTCTTCAGGGACTCCCTTTTCCTGGATGATAGAGAAGACCTTACCGTAAGACCAGGTTCCGTAATCGATTCGTAGCCTGCACCCCGGCGGGAGGACCCTGGAGACGTTTTCTTCCAGGCCACCTCCGGTGATGTGTGCCATCCCCTTCACGACCCCGGTCGAAGCTCCCTGGAGGGCGGCTCTGACGTAAAGACGGGTCGGCGCCAGGAGCATCTTCCAGAGGGGTTCTTCACACCCTGCAGGAGTGGAAAGGAGGCTCTCGCTTCCCTCTCCTTCCAGCAAGGCTTTCCGTACAAGGGAAAACCCGTTGCTGTGAAGACCGGAACTCGCCAGGCCGACCACCAGGTCTTTCGGGCGGATCGATTTCCCGTCGACCAGGGCGGACTCACGGACGACACCGACTGCAAAACCGGCAAGATCAAAACCGTCGGGGGGGTAGACTCCGGGCATTTCCGCCGTTTCTCCCCCGAGCAGGGCGCACCCCGACTCGACACAAGCCGACTGGATCGAGTTCAGGATCGGTTCGAACCGTTCGACATCAAGCCTGCCGCAGGCGATGTAGTCCAGGAAAAACAAGGGGCGCGCCCCGCAGGTGACGAGATCGTTCACGCTCATGGCAACAAGGTCCTGCCCCAGAAATTCCAAGTGTCCGCAGGACCTTGCGATCTCGATTTTCGTTCCTACCCCGTCGCAACAGGCAGCGAGAAGGGTTTCACCGTCGAGGCGATAGAGACCGCTGAACCCCCCGATCCCGCCGACGACGTTCGGATTCGGAGCCTGGCCGGTGATGGCCTTGATCTTCTGAACAAAGAGGTTGCCCCGATCGATGCTGACTCCCGAAGCGTCATAGGTCAGACCCATCTTCGTCCCCTCCCTGGAGATAATCCCCTGTAAAACAGGCGGTGCAGAGTTCGCACCGCGGTTTCCCGATCGCAGACACGAGATCCTCCGCCGACATGTAACGCAGGGAATCCGCTCCGACCATTTTTTCGAGGCTCGGCAAATCCAGTTGGGCAGCTGCCAGTTCTTCGCACGTCGGGGTATCGATTCCATAATAGCAGGGGAACCGGACAGGAGGGGATGCAATTCGCAAATGGACTGCGGAAGCCCCGTTTTCCCGCATCATGTTGACGATCCGGCGAGCTGTGGTCCCCCGAACGATCGAATCATCCACGACGACAACCTCACGGTCTTTCAGCAATTCGCGTATCGGGTTCAGCTTGATTCTGACCCCGAGGTTCCGGACTAGATCCGTTGGCTGGATGAAGGTCCTTCCAACGTATCGGTTCCTGACAACCGCAATTTCGAACGGTTTTCCCGAAGCTTCCGAGTACCCCAGGGCCGCCAGCGTTCCGCTGTCCGGCATGCCGGTGACGAAATCGGCGGAAGGGGACGGAGCCCCGGCTGCCAGTCTTTCCCCTAGAGCCTTCCTGACCTTGTAGACAGACCTGCCGTCAATGACGCTGTCCGGGCGGGCGAAATAGACGTATTCGAAGGAACAGGCATAGTGCCTTGTGGTGCGCACCGGAATTCGCAACGATTTGATTCCGGTTGAATCGATCATGACGATCTCACCCGGTTCGACGTCCCGGATGAACTGTGCCCCGACAATGTCAAGCGCACAGGTTTCCGAGGCGATGTAGGTCACGTCACCCCTTTTTCCCAGCACGAGAGGCCGGAACCCCCAGGGATCCCTCGCTCCAATGAGTCGCTTTCCCAGCAGAACGGAAAGACTGTAGGCCCCCCTGAGACGCCTGAGCGAATCGACGAGTGCATCGAGGGGCGGCTTGTGGGATTGATGCGCCATGAGGTGAATGATAACCTCGGTATCCGTCGTGGATTGGAAGATCGCCCCCCGGTTTTCCAGGTACCGGCGGATTCCATCGGCGTTCGTGAGATTCCCGTTATGGGCGATCGCGATGGGGCCGCGGGCATATTTCGCTGCCAGCGGTTGTGCGTTCGCAAGGAGGGATTCGCCGGTGGTGGAGTAGCGAACGTGCCCGATCGCACATCCTGCCTGGATGGACGCCAGTTTTTTCTGGTCCAGGGCAATGTGGACGAGGCCCATGCCTTTCAGGCTGTGGATGTTCTCTTCGCCGTTGATCCAGGAAATGCCCGCAGATTCCTGCCCCCGATGCTGCAGGGCATAGAGTCCGAGGTAGACGTCTTCCAGAACCGAGCTGCCGGAAGGGGAGAAGGCACCGAAAACACCGCACATGATTTAGGCCCCTTTCCAAGCGTTTGCAAGAATCTGCAGGGGGATGGGATCGGATTGCGGCAGGCACAGGGCGTCTCCCCCGACCAGCCCGATTTGCCGGATAGGAAACCCTTTCCAAGTTCGCGTGAACTCGGGAACGTTCCTGGCCGGAACCGCATAAAGGGCTCGAGCTCCGCCTTCCGCAAAAAACACTGCCACGGGATGAGTGGGAAATTCCAGGGAGATCCTGGCTCCGATCCCCGAGGCGATCGACTCTTTCCCCAGCGCGATTGCCAATCCTCCTCCCAGCAAGGGGATTGCGCTGTCTGCAAGTTTTTTTGCCGCAGTCATGACTGCCCTTTCCATGAAATCGGCCTCCATCTGGGGGGAAGGTGGGAGGGGACGGCCGGACAAGTGCTTCAGAAAGAACTTCTGGAAATGGGAACCGGGGATGGATGCGTTTTCCATTCCCACCAGGAAGAGAAAGTCGCCTTTTTTCCAGTTTCCGGGAAGGAGCGGCGAACAGGAAGCCTCGATGATTCCGACCGAACACACGAGCGGAGTAGGCGGAATGGATCGGCCTGCGCTTTCGTTGTAGAGACTGACGTTTCCTGAAACGACCGGGCAGGACAGGTCCCTGCAGCAATCTGCAAGTCCCTTGACCGCTTCCGAAAATTCCCAGAACTGCTCGGGGTTTTCGGGAGAAGGAAAGTTCAGGCAGTTGGTCATCCCGAGGTGTTTTGCCCCGCTTACCCAAAGCGGGCGCAGTGAACGGGCCATCGTTTCATAGCCTCCCCTGTAGGGGTCAAGGCTACAGGCCCAGGGCAGCGCCTCCATGGAAATCGCAACGAGATTCCCATTTTCCTTGATCCGAAGGATGCTGACGGGGGCACCGGGCCCCTGTACGGTATTCACCTGGACCATGCTGTCGTATTGCCTTGTAATCCAGGATTTTTCCTTCAGGGAAGGGGAGGCCATAAGGCTCAGCAACGGTCGCGAAAGGTCTTCGGGAAAGCCGGTAGTGGGAAAATCGAAGGACTGGCGTTGATCCAGGTCCCTCGGGCGTTCGGCAGGCCAGCTGATTTCGGGGCACCCCCCACCGATCAGGGAGGCGGGAAGATCCGCGAAAACTTCGCCTCCCTTTCGGAGGATGAAGCGGTTTCCTTCGATCGTTTCGCCGATGACGGCGCAATCCAGGTCCCATTTCTTCCCAAGGGCAAGGACAGCCTCAAGGTTTTCCGGCCGAACGATCAGGAGCATTCGTTCCTGGGACTCCGATAGGGCGATCTCCCAGGCAACCATGTCCTCTTCGCGCAGGGGAACCCGATCCAGGTCGAGGACCATCCCGACGCCGCTTTTTGCCGCGATCTCGCTGGCAGAGGAGGTGATCCCGGCTGCACCCATGTCCTGCATAGTCGTCACGAGACCGTTTTCCAGGGCCTCCAGGCAGGCTTCGATCAAGAGCTTTTCGACGAACGGGTCTCCAATCTGGACCTGCGGCCTGCTGGCTTTGGTGTCTTCACCCAGTTCCACGGACGCGAATGCCGCCCCTCCGATTCCGTCGCGGCCCGTCTTCGAACCTAGGAGGACGACCCAGTTGCCGGGTTCGGCGGTCTGCGAGCTCACGATAGAGCCGGAAGCAACCAGGCCGATGCAAAACGCGTTCAGGAGAGGGTTGTCCTCGTACCGTTCATCGTACAGGGTCTTACCCCCGATTGTCGGAACCCCCACGCAGTTCCCGTAGCCTCCAACGCCCTTGACGATTCCGTTTGAAAGACGGCATGTTTTTGCGGAATCGGGATTTCCGAAAAACAGGCCGTCAAGCGAGGCGATCGGCCGTGCTCCCATGGCAAGGATGTCCCGTATGATCCCCCCGACCCCGGTCGCTGCTCCCTGGTAGGGTTCCACGGCTGAAGGGTGGTTGTGGCTTTCGACCTTGAAGGCCAACCCCCACCCGTTTCCCGCATCGACGACGCCCGCGTTTTCGCCGACCCCTTTCAAAACCCGCTCCCCCTCTTTCGGGAAGAGCTTCAGGAGCGGCCTCGAGGACTTGTACGAGCAATGTTCGGACCACATGACTCCGAAGATCCGCAGTTCGGTCTCGTTGGGTTCGCGGCCGAGTTCCCGCAGGATAATCTCATATTCGTGAGAACGAAGGCCTGCTTTTTGAAAATCCATTTACTTCGAGCCTCCCTCAAGCCAGGACTTGATGGAATTCCACATGCCAAGGCCGTCCGTTCCTCCGAGAATTCGTTCACTCGCCCGTTCAGGATGCGGCATGAGTCCCAGGACGTTTCCGTGCCTGTTCACGATCCCGGCGATTCCGTTCAACGAGCCGTTGGGGCTTTGCCGGATTCCGGCCGATCCATCCGCGGAAGCGTAACGGAACACGACCTGGCGGTTTTCTTCCAGCTCTTGCAACTCCTTCTCGGGCAGGAAGAAGAGGCCCTCATGGTGAGCGATGGGAAACTGGACGAGGGCTCCCTCCCGGTACGCGTTCGTGAACGGGGTGTCCGTCCTTTCGACACGAAGGAGGCACGGGCTGCAGATAAATTCGAGGGTACTGTTCGAGAGAAGAGCTCCCGGCAAAAGGCCCGCTTCCGTGAGGACCTGGAAGCCGTTACAAATGCCGAGAACCAGTCTGCCCTGCAGTGCATGCTCACGGACGGCACGAATGATCGGTGAGCGCGCAGCCATGGCGCCACAGCGGAGATAATCCCCGTAGGAAAACCCTCCCGGTAAAACCACCAGGTCGGTTCCTTCCGGTAGCGCCGTTTCCTTGTGCCAAACGGGGGTTGCCGGAATCCCGGCAATCGTTCCGAGTGCGTGCAGGACGTCTCGGTCACAGTTGCTGCCAGGAAAAACGACCACGGATGCGTTCATCCAATTGCCTCCAGGGAAACTGAACTCGTTTCGATTAGCGGGTTGACCAGCAACTCCTCGCACATCGATTCCACGTATTGATTTGCCTCTGCGGGCGATTCCGCGGAAAGGACGATTACGATCGATTTCCCGATTCGCACTTCCTCGACCGTTTCGAAACCAAGGTTTTTCAGGCTCATCCGCACGGCTTTCCCTTGGGTGTCGAGGACGCCTTCTTTCAGAGAAACAAGGATACGTGCGCGAAACTTCATTTCTTACTCCTCCTTCCCGCTTAACCTCTTCCAGATTTCCCGGTAAGCTCCGAGGACATCTCCAAGATCCTTTCGAAAACGGTCTTTATCGAGGCTCTTCCCAGTTTCGGAATCCCAGAAACGGCAGGTGTCCGGAGAGATTTCGTCCGCGAGGAGGACATTGCCGCTCGAATCGCGTCCGAATTCCAGCTTGAAATCCACGAGGACAATTCCTATCGAGCGGAAGAGATCCTGAAGGATTTCGTTGACTGCCAGGCTTGTCCGCTTGACGGAATCGATCTCCTCCTGGTTTGCCCAGCCGAAAAGGAGTGCGTGATCCTCGGTGATCAAGGGATCTCCAAGGGCGTCGTCCTTCAGGTAGAACTCCACGAGCGGGCGAGGCAGCTTCATTCCTTCGGGGACCCCAAGCCTCTTGCAGAGTGTTCCTGTCGTGATATTGCGGACCACCACTTCGATGGGAAGGATCTGGACCTTCTTGACCAGTTGATGGGTTTCATCCAGCCTTTCAAGGAAATGGGACGGGATTCCCTTTTCGGACAGGTAGTTGAAAAGCCAGGCGCTGATAAGGGTGTTGTAGCGTCCCTTCCCCTCCATTTCCGCCTTTTTTTGAGCGTTGAACGCAGTGAGGCTGTTCTTGTACTCGATGAGGAGAACGTCCGGATCGCTGGTCTCGTACATCTTTTTGGCTTTCCCTTCGTAAAGCAACTTGCCGGTTTCCATGTTCTTTTCCTCCCCAGGAATAAGGTACTGACATTATCGACCGAACACCGATATAAATCAACCCATTTCGGAAAGAAAGGGACCTGGAAGTTCTTTATATAAGGTTTAGTGGCGCAGGGGAGGAGGGTAGAGTAAACTATTCCTTCATAACGGCAGGAATGGAGGAGTCCATCGATGGTAACGAGCATGACGGGTTTTGGAAGAGCCTCTGAAAAATGTACGGCGGGGCATTTTGTTGCAGAAATCTCAAGCGTCAATCACCGTTTTTTGGAAATTTCGGTTAGGCTTCCAAAGGAACTCTTGAGCTACGAAGCGATGGTCCAGCAGAAGATCCGCGAAAAGGCCCGGCGCGGGAAAGTCCAGGTCCGTTTCGAAATTGCCTGGGCACCGGAATATCGACTCCAGGAACTAAGGGAGGAAGTCCTGGAATCCTACCTGAAACGATTGGACGACTTTTACCGCAAGCATGGAAGGGAGGAAAAGGTCGATCCCGCCGTCCTTCTCTCGCTCCCCGGTGTCTTTGAGGCGCCTGCCCAGGATGAAGAATTCTGGCGAGAAGAAGTCGGGAAGACCGTAGAATCCGTATTGGAAAAAGCTATGGAAAGCTGGATCGGAATGAGGCTGCAGGAAGGAAATCACTTGGAGAAATCCATCCTTGAGAATTTGGAGGCGCTGGAAATTCTGTCCGTCGAGATCGGCGCTGCAGCCGAAACCGCTAAGGGCGAAGCAGTGGAAAATCTGAGGAAAAGAATTCAGGAAGTTTTGTCCCTTTCGGAGGAAGCGGTTCGCGAGCAGCGCCTCGCACAGGAAATCGTCCTCCTGTCGGACCGATGGGACGTTTCCGAAGAAGTGACGCGTTTGAGGAGCCACCTGCAGAAATTCAGGGAATCCCTGCATTCCGGTGAGGCTGTCGGACGCAAGCTCGACTTTCTTGCGCAGGAAATCCACCGTGAATTGAACACCCTTGATTCAAAGGTTTCCGCTGCCAACGTCCGCTGGATGGCCGTAGAAGGCCGTACCACGCTGGAAAAAATCCGGGAGCAGATTCAAAATATCGAATGAAAGTCCCGTACGGAACGGGAAATGAATAGGAAAGGCCCAATTCGGAGGAAAACGATGAAGCGAAACCGAATACGAAATTTCTGCATCATTGCCCACGTCGACCACGGGAAATCGACCTTGGCGGACCGACTCCTGGAATTTACGGGGACCGTTGATCCGCGGACGATGCGGGCGCAATACCTTGATACGCTGGAGCTGGAAAGGGAACGGGGAATCACCATCAAATCCGTTCCCGTACGGATGAATTACAGGAGCGCCGACGGGACAGAGTATATCCTGAATCTCATCGATACCCCGGGACATGTCGACTTCAGCTACGAAGTCTCCCGTTCGCTGGCGGCCTGCGAAGGCGCTTTGCTCGTCGTCGACGCCGCGCAGGGCGTTGAAGCCCAAACGGTCGCGAATGCCTACATGGCAGCGGAACAGGGACTGGAACTCATCCCGGTCGTCAATAAGATCGACCTGCCATCCGCCCAGCCCGAAGAGGCAAAACGGGAATTGGAGGAGATCATCGGAGTCGATGCCCATGACGCAATCCTTTCGAGCGCGAAGGAAGGGAGAGGGATCGAAGAAATCCTGGCGCGCATCGTCAGGGACATCCCCGTTCCCCAGGGAGATCCCGATGCACCGCTTCAGGCCTTGGTTTTTGATTCGGTCTACGACAATTACCGTGGCGTGATCTGCTATATCCGCGTCGTCAACGGTCGCTTGAAGGCCGGCCAATCGATCCGTTTCATGGCGACCGGTCGAGAGTGCCAAGCGGAGGAGATCGGAGTTTTCAAGCCCGGCATGACCCCCGTGGACGAGCTCGAAGCCGGAGAAGTCGGCTATTTGGCCGCAAGCATCAAGACGATCCACGAGGCCCAGGTCGGTGACACCGTAACGGACAGCAACTCTCCGGCAAGCGAGGCGTTGCCGGGATACAAGAAGGTCAAGCCGGTCGTTTTTTGCGGTTTTTACCCGGTCGTGAACGAAGATTACCCCCAGCTACGGGATGCCCTCGAAAAATTGCAGCTCAATGATTCTGCGATCCAGTTCGAGCCGGAGACGTCGTCTGCCCTTGGTTTTGGTTTCAGATGCGGATTTCTTGGCCTTCTTCACATGGATATCGCCAGGGAAAGGCTGATGAGGGAGTTCAATGTAGAACTCGTCGCCACCGCACCCAACGTCATCTACCAAATTGTCCGAACGGACGGTGAAATCCTGGAAGCCCATCGTCCTTCGGATTTTCCCGATGCGGGACAAATCGAGGAGATTCGGGAACCTTACATTCGCCTGACGGTATTCGTCCCTTCCGAATTTGTCGGGAAAGTGATGCAACTCTGCCAGGACAAAAGAGGGATATTTCATGCGATGGACTATATTACGCCGGAAAGACTCCGTCTTTCCTACATCCTCCCGCTGGCGGAGTTCATCGTTGATTTCCACGACAAGCTGAAGTCCACAACGCGCGGGTATGCCTCCCTCGACTACGAGCATGTGGGTTTCCGTGCCTCGGAACTGGTCAAGGTCGACGTTCTCGTAAACCAGGAGCCGGTCGACGCCTTCTCTTTCATTTGTCACAAGGACGCGGCCTACCACATGGGGCAAGCGGTCGTCAGAAAACTGAAAGACCTGATTCCCCGGCAACTTTTCGAAGTCCCGATTCAGGCAGCCATCGGGAAAAAGGTGATCGTGCGCCAGAATGTAAAGCCTTTGCGGAAGGACGTGCTGGCAAAATGCTACGGCGGGGACATCACGCGGAAAAGGAAACTCCTGGAGAAACAGAAGGAAGGCAAGAAAAAAATGAAGCAGATCGGCCGCGTCTCGATTCCCCAGGAGGCTTTCCTGGCCTACCTGAACATCGGCAAGGAGGAAGAGGATTAGAAATCGGGCTCTCCTGCTACCTGCATGTTCCCTTTTGCAGGAGAAAGTGCAGGTATTGCGCCTTCTACAGCGAAGGAGCAGACCAAGAAAAGATAGGCCAATACCTTGAAACCCTTCGGAGAGAGCTCGTTGCCTGGAAGGCGGTTTTCGGCGGGCGACCGCAGGTCGACACGCTTTACATCGGGGGCGGTACTCCAACGTGTCTCGAGCCGGGTGATTGGAACACCCTGGTCGAAATCCTCGAAAGCGGGCTTTCCTTCGCCGAGGGAGCCGAGGTCAGCGTTGAAGCCAACCCGGATTCACTGGGGAAGGACCATCTTCGCCTCTGGGCATCCTGGAGAATCAACCGGGTCAGCCTTGGCATCCAGAGCTTCTCTCCCGACATCCTGAAATGGCTCGGGCGGTTGCATGACGAAAAACAGGCGATCGAGGCCCTGGAACGATGTGCGGAAAGCGGCTTTTCCCTCAGCGGGGACCTGATCTTCGGAATACCGGGGCAAAACCTGCGCTTGTGGCAAAAAGACCTGCGGATCCTGACCGGTTTTGTGAACCACCTTTCCATTTACCAGTTGACTGCGGAACCGGGAACGCCCCTTGCCGAAGACGACGTCACCACCCAGTCGGAAGCGTATCCACTTTATCGCTTTGCGCAATGGGACCTTTCCCGCCGAGGGTTTCTGCAATACGAAGTCGCCAGCTTCGCCAAGCCCGGTTGCTGGTGCAGGCATAACCTTGCATACTGGAAGCAGGCCAACGTTCTGGGACTCGGGCCCTCTGCATGGGGATACATTGACGGTCTGAGATACCGGAACGTTGCCCCGCTAGCGAAGTATTTGCACCACGAAGGACTTCCCTGGGAATGGACCGAGCGGCTCACCGAGGAAAAGAGGGCCCGGGAAGCGGCAATCCTTGCCCTTCGTACGCGCTGGGGAATCCGCTGGAAAATTTTCAGGAGGCGTTTTGGGGAAGAAAATTCGAAGAAGATCGGCAAAACCCTATCCGGACTACCGGCCGAGCTTTTCGTGAAAAGGAACGGATGTACCGCACTTTCCGGGAAAGGCTTCCGAGTTGGCAACGCGATTTGGGAACGCCTCGTTTAGGGAGGGATGAAACTGGACACCGTTTTCTTTACCGTTCCGGACGAGATCGCGGACGACCTGACAGAGCGAATCCTGAGCCTGGCTGCTTCGCCTTTGAAGTACGCCGTGCCGGGTTTCGAGACGCCCGTGGACTCCTCCCTGCTTTCGGGTCTTTCCTTCCTGGAAAACCAGATGGAGGGCCGTCGCGAAAAAGGACCTGCCGTTGCCGTACGCCTTTATGAAACGGCAGGAATGACGGGCCGAAAAATGCTCCTTGTCGGAGAAAACCTCACCAAACTCCTGCCGGAACTCGTGGAAATCGTCCGTGCCGCTGATGTCGGGGCACAGCACCAGGCTTCCGCGAATTTGGCCTTGGAGCCCGGGAAGGAGGAATGGTCCCTTGTCGGGATGGCTTTCGAAGGATGGATTCTGCTCTTCGATCCAGATGGGGAAGAAGTCCAGAAATCGCAAACCAACGAAAACACGATGATTTTAAGCCTTCCCGCTCCTTCCGGGTGCCCTCTGGAGACCCTTTCTCCAAAAGTCACGACGTTCGAAGCGATGGCAATCCTGATCCGGCACCTGCTCCTTCTCCTGAGCGACGAGGCCTATTCCCGATACAGCCCGACGGAGCCTTGAACGTTTAAGCTTAAGACGTGGAAAACAAAAGAAAAGAGGTCGGTGATATGGACGCGAGGATCAAGGAACTGCTTCGACGAATTCCCTCCATGGAAATCCTTCTTTCTGAAGCCTGGATCGCTCCGTTCGAGAAGCAGATCGGCCGGCAGGCCGTGAAGAATGTGTTTTCAGACATCATCGGAGAGTTGAGAAAAGCACTTCTTGAAGGATCCCAGTGCAGCATCGACCTGGAACGTATCCGTAGAACCGCCAGGGAACGGCTGGAGAAAGCGGCCTCGAAAAGCCTGGTCCGGGTCGTCAATGCCACCGGCGTTGTCATCCACACGAATCTCGGGAGATCATGCCTCTGCGAGTCTGCGGTCAACGCTGTCCTGGAATGTGCATCTTCCTATAGCACGCTGGAATTCGATTGTTCATCCGGAGAACGGGGGCACCGCAACGACCACGTGGAGTGGCTGCTCACCCAGTTGACCGGTGCCGATGCGGCCCTTGTCGTCAACAACAATGCCGGTGCGGTGATCCTGTGCCTTTCCGCCCTCTCTTCGGGGAAGGATTCGATCGTTTCAAGGGGTGAGCTCGTTGAGATCGGCGGTTCTTTCAGGATCCCCGAGATCATGTCGGCTTCCGGTGCGCGGCTGGTGGAAGTGGGGACGACAAACCGTACGCACCTTCGGGATTACGAGGCAGCCATCACCGAAAACACGGCCATGCTGCTCAAGGTCCATCCTTCCAATTTCCGGATCATCGGATTCCATTCGGAGGTCCCACGCACGGACCTGGCCTCACTCGCAAGGGAGAAGGATTTGGTGTTCATGGAAGACCTTGGGAGCGGTTTCCTGCTGGATCCAGAAGCCTTCGGCCTTAAAGGAGAAACTTCAGTCAGGGAATGCATCCTGGCGGGGGTTGACCTGGTGACCTTCTCGGGTGACAAGATGCTGGGCGGTCCCCAGGCCGGCATCATCGCAGGCCGCTCACAGCTGATCGAGAGGCTGAAACGGCATCCCCTCATGAGGGCCCTTAGACCCGACAAAATGACCCTTGCCGCCCTGGAAGCCACTTTGCGGGAATTCCTGTGCGGGAATGCGGAAGCGATCCCGACGATCGAAATGATCTCCGCAGACAGGAACTCGATCCTGCAAAAGTCACGCCGGCTCTGCCGGTACTTGAGGAACCGCTGTCCCTCTTTCGCCTTTTCCACTGTTCCTGTCCTTGATGCGGTCGGGGGGGGAAGCTACCCGGAAATCCCGCTTGAAGGATTTGGCGTTTCCGTCGTTCACCCGGAAATTTCCGCAAGCGAACTGCAGGAAAAGCTCCGCAATTCCGAAGTTCCGGTCATTGCGGCAGTCAAGGAAGGTGCGTTGCGAATCCACGCTAGAACGTTGAGAGACGGGGACTTTGAACGGATTTACGGCGCCCTGGCCAGGATCGCTGCAGAATGGGAGGCAAAGGAGCATGGCGCGTCATGAAATCCCGCTTGTTTTCGGCACTGCAGGACACATCGATCATGGAAAAACAACCCTGGTCAGGGCTTTGACGGGAATCGACTGCGATCGCCTGGAGGAGGAGAAAAAAAGGGGCATCACGATCGAGCTTGGGTTTGCTCCTTTGGAGCTTCCCGATCGGACAACGGTCAGCATCGTCGACGTGCCGGGCCACGAGCGTTTCATCAGGCAGATGGTAGCAGGGGTTGCCGGCATCGACGCGGTTCTTTTGGTCGTGGCCGCCGACGAGGGAGTGATGCCGCAGACTCGTGAACACCTGGAGATCCTACAGCTGCTGGGGATCGAGAACGGTCTTGTGGTTTTGACGAAAATCGATCGTGTCGAACCGGAATTTCTTGAACTGGCCCTTGAAGACGTACAAACCCTCCTGCGGGGCACCTTTTTGGAAAATTCCCCGATCGTCCCGGTGTCCGCCGTGAATGGGACGGGCATTGACCGATTGCTTGAGGAGATCCAGAAACTATCGCGATCTTTGAAACCCCGGTCCAGCGAAGGAGCTTTTTTCCTCCCCGTTGACCGGGTTTTTCCGATTTCGGGTTTCGGCACCGTGGTCACCGGAACGACCTATAGCGGAGAAGTCAGGGTGGGTGAAGAAGTCCAGATCCTTCCATCTGCAAAGATTACTCGAGTTCGGAGCCTGGAGGTTCACGATTCTCCGGTAGAAGCTGCCTTTGCCGGGCAAAGGACGGCAGTCAACCTGTCAGGAGTCTCCTTCAAGGAAGTCCACCGCGGAGATGTCCTATGTACTCCTTCCCTTTTCAAACCGACGCAATGTCTTGACGTCGTGCTGAAGACCCTGAAAGGAAACAGGGAGCCGATCAAGCACTGGCAACGTGTCCGACTTCATATCGGAACTTGTGACCTCCTTTGCCGTGTTTCCTTCTTCGATCCTTCGGCAAGAATCCCTGCAGGCGAAGAAAGCCTGGTCCAGCTCATCCTGGAAGAACCGATCTCGGCCGCTTATGGACAGAGTTTCGTGATCCGTTCCTACAGCCCCCTTGAAACCATCGGGGGAGGGCGTGTCCTCTTCCCCTACGGGTGGAAACCTCGGAACCGTGAGAGAAAGGAAAGCTACACCGAGATGATCCGACAGCTTTCTTCTCTAGAGGGACTTTCGGCGAGGCTGCGGGCAATCCTGGGTGAAATCGGGATTGCATCACTCGAGAAGGCTTCTGAAATCTCCCAGGTTCCCGTCTCCCGACTGAAGGAGATCCTTTCGGACCCAGGCCTGAAAGATGCGATCGTTCCGCTTTCCTCAGGTTTGACGTGGCTGGTTTCCACGCGGCGCATGAAAGCGGAATGGACGGGCCTCTCCGAACGGTTGGCCCAATTTCACGAACAGGAACCCCACCTTGCGGGGATGGCGTTCGAAGAAACCCTCTCCCGTCTCTTCAAAGGGGAAGACCCGAGACTCGCAAAAGCCTCCTTGCACTACTTCGCGGAAATGGGCCTTCTGCGTCTTTCGGACAACCGCGTTGCGTTGTCGGGGTTCATTCAACAGGATGCATCCCGGTATGAGAAGGAGACTGCGCGCATCCTCTCGCTTTGCCGTAAAAGAGGGTTCGAGTTGCCCACTCTTGAAGAAGCCTTTCTCGAAACGGGCCTGGACCGGAAGGATTTTTCCAACCTGATTCGCCAGCTCCGGGAAAACGAACTCCTGCACGTGATCGGAGGAGACCTTGTCCTCTCCCGTGAGATCATGGAAAAGGGGATCGAAATCCTCCGGAACTGTGGAGACGGTGTGACTCTTGCCGCTTTCCGGGATCTCTCCGGAACTTCCAGGAAATATGCCCTTCCCTTCTTGGAGTACATGGATTCGATTGGTGTAACCAGGAGAGTCGGGGAGAAACGAATTCTTCGGCAAACGAGGTCTTGAGCTGAAGGCTTTGGTGAATTCCTTGTTTTTTCCCTAATTGTGTGGTAAAATGCAACAAAATGCTCCTGGGAGTGAAGTCGATGAGCGGTGACCTTTGTAGGATTCGTGCCCAGGTAGCGGTTCACAAGGGAGAAAAGGTTCGCTACCGGGCGACAAAAGGAAGGCGAAAGGTCGAGGAAAGGCAAGGAATCATCCTTGAAACCTATCCCAACCTGTTTACGATGTACGTGGAATCCCAGCAAAGCACGGTTTCCTTCAGCTACGTCGAGCTTTTGACAAAAGAGGTCGAGTTGGAAATCCTGCCCGGACACGAAAAGCTTTTCTAGGAAACCCAGGAAAAGGCCTCGGCAACCTGCCGGGGCCTTTTTTCAGTGTCCGTTTTCGGAAAAGGAGGAGTCTCCCTGGAATACCTTCTTGCGTCCCCGTTGAAATTGAATTTGACGCTCCGCATCACTGGACGGAATGAAAATGGACTCCACGAGCTGCAATCGGTTTTTTACCGGATGAAAGGACCGGAAACCCTTCTACTCCGGTACCCTTCACCCATTTCGAGGGATCGGATCACCGTTTACAATTCCGTCATTAGGGATGAAAATATCATCCACAAAGCCTTGAAATTCCTTCGAGAGGCCGGGCTCGTTCCATTGCCGACGGAAATCGAACTTTTCAAGGCGATTCCTCCCGGAACGGGTCTTGGGGCAGGAAGCGGCAATGCTGCTGCATTGGTCGAATGGGCAAGGCGGACTTTCGGAAAACCGAAACGGGTTGGTTTCGAGAAGAACATCGGTGCGGACGTCCCTTTTTTGTGCGGTACAAACGACCTCGCACGAGTAGGGGGGATCGGAGAGCGGCTCGAACCGATTTCAGAAGATTTCCGGTTTTCAGTTTTCGTCCTGGTTCCCCTCTGGCGATCCGAGACCAGGCAGGCCTACCGCGAAATTGACGTGAGGTCATCTCGAAGTTGGATGCCTGTAGAGATGGCCGTCGAGGAAAGTCAAAAAGTTTTGTCGGACCTCGCTTTCGGTCGTAGGGTGGGGTTGCTGCCGAACGATTTTCTGCCCATACTCCTTGAAAGGCACGACGAGTATCGGGAGATTTTCGGCCTTGCAGAAAGGACCGGAGCCTTGGCCTGGGGCCTATCAGGAAGCGGTAGTGCCGTGTTTGTGCTTTTTCCGGCCGGGATGGACGGTGAGGGGTGCGGCGAGATCCTGGCGCGAGCCAAAGGGGTCGAAAGAATCCTCTATTGGGAGTGATGACGGTGAAAATCCAGAGAACAGAAAGACTCGTTAGGATCGCCTCCCGTTTCCTTCTTTTCCCCTCCCGCTTGATCTCGATGACACAAATGGCAGAAGGTTTCAAGGTATCGAAAACCGTCATCAGCGACGATGTCTCCATCATCAATTCTTCTCTGACGGAAGAAGGAATCGGTACGATTACGGTGGACAGGGGCCGAACAGGAGGAGCTTCCTTTCTCCCGGCCTTGTCCCCGGAAAAAAGGAAAGAAATCCTCGAAACGGTTGCCAAGCTCCTTTCCGACAGGGATCGCGTTTTGCCTGGAGGTTTGATTTATTACGGGGACATCCTCTTCGATCCGATGTACGCATTCAGCCTGGGGATGTCCCTGGCTTCGGATTTCCTTGAATGCGAAGCCGATGTCGTCATGACGTCAGAAGTCAAGGGGATCCCGCTGGCGCTTTTCACCGCGCACTGCCTGGGACTCCCCCTCGCGGTCTGCCGCTTCCGCAACAGGGCCTCGGACGGACCGGCGGTCGCCGTTCATTACCCGACAGGGACGGGCGACGTCCAGGCCATGTACCTGGGAACCCGGCAACTTCAAAAAGGGAAAAGGGTCCTTATCGTAGACGACTACATGCGTGGAGGAAGCACGGCTGCAGGGATGCTCCTGATGGCCAAGGAGTTCAAAGCGGAAGTCGTGGGTACGGGCGTTTTCATCGCCTCCGGGGAACCTGCGAAAAAAGCGGTTGCAGACTACCGTGCCCTGCTTCGTCTTGAAAAATCCAGTGACGGGAGTCCCCTGGTTTCGATCGTAGGCTAAATGGTTGTTTGACGCCCCATCCCAGCTGCGTTAAAATCGTTTTCGCGAAGGAGGTGACCCCTTTTTATGCACGTTAAGGTCAACCAGGAAGAATGCATCGGTTGCGGTGTCTGCTCACAAATTTGCCCGGAAGTGTTCGAGCTGGACGAGGACGCAGGCAAGGCAAAAGTGATCCGGGCTGAAGGAGCCGAGTGCGCCCAGGAAGCTGCCGACAGTTGCCCGGTCGGCTGTATCACCGTGAACGAGTAAGACCGTATTGGGCCCATAGCTCAATTGGTTAGAGCCACCGGCTCATAACCGGAAGGTTCCTGGTTCGATTCCAGGTGGGCCCACCAGCGAGGGAAATAAAAAGCCACCGGCTGGTGGCTTTTCGTTTTGCAAGGGAGGCTTGGCAATGAAGCTCCTCGAGCTTGCGAACCGACTTGACCGGCTGATTCCCCCTGAATGGGCGGAGGGTTGGGACAATCCCGGGCTCTTGTCGGGAAACCCCGAATGGGAAATCGGAAAAATCGCCGTCAGCCTCAACCCCACTCCGGTTTCGATCCGAAGAGCTTCCGAAATCGGGGCAAACTTGCTTGTTACGCATCACCCGGCCTTGATCCAGCCTACACCGAGAGTTCTACCGGAAACGGTTTCCGGAGCTTCGCTTTTCGATTCCATCACGCTGGGCGTTGCCCTCTACGCCGTTCATACGAACTGGGACAACGCCCCGAGAGGTGTCAATCGTATCCTGGCCGAAAAGGCCGGGCTTGCGGAGGTTGTTCCCCTCCTCCCAGGCCAGAACGGTGCCTGGGGAGCCGGAGCCATCGGGGAATTGAAGGAGCCCATCCGGTTGGACGCGTTGTCGGCCTTTCTACGAGAAGCCTGGGGATTGTCATGGATTCGCGCCGTTGGCAAACCGGACTCGCAAGTCAGAAGGCTTGCCCTCTGCGGGGGAGCCGGAGGAGCGCTGGTCCCGGAAGCCTTTCGTAAAGGGGCAGATGCCTTCGTTTCCGCAGATCTCCGCTATCATGAAACGCTCGAGGGGCGGTTTCTGGGACTTCCCCTGCTGACCTGCGATCATGGAGAAATGGAAGCTGCATCGCTCGATGACCTTTGTCGGCTTATAATGACCGAAACGGGGATTCCGGCCATAGTCATTGAGGAAGAGGAAACTCCCGGTTTTTTTGACCTGGCGAATAGACGCGGAAAAGCATGAGGAGTGATCGACCGTGAAGGAACGAGTTTTTAGCGGAATGCGCCCCACCGGAAAACTGCACCTGGGGCATTTGGCGGGGGCCCTGACGAACTGGGTGAAGCTCCAGGAGGAGTATGAATGCTTCTATTCGATCGTGGACTGGCATGCTCTCATGTCCGAGTACGCGGACTCGAAACAGATCAAGGCCAACTGCCGGGAAGTGATCCTGGACTGGCTGGCTTCGGGATTGGATCCGGAAAAGTGCAGCATTTTCGTCCAATCGATGGTTCCGCAGCACACCGAAATTCACCTGGCTCTTTCCATGATCACTCCGCTTGGCTGGCTTGAGCGGTGCCCGACCTACAAGGACCAGATCCGGAACATGCAGAACAAGGATCTAGGAACCTACGCCTTCCTTGGATACCCGGTTCTGATGGCTGGTGACATTCTCCTCTACAAGGCCTCGCGGGTACCGGTCGGGGAGGACCAGTCCGCACACCTGGAATTGACCCGTGAGATCGCAAGAAGGTTCAATTACTTCTTCGGTCCCATTTTCCCCGAACCCGAAACCCTCCTGACTCCGACGCCGAAAGTCCCTGGCACGGACGGAAGGAAGATGAGCAAATCCTACGGAAATTCTCTGAACATTTCTGAAGACTTGAAAGAACTCTGGGAAAAACTTCGGACCATGAAAACGGATCCACAGCGGGAACGGAGGATAGATCCAGGGAATCCTGACGTTTGCCCGGTCTGGGATATCCAGAAAGTTTTCAATCCGGACCTGGAGGAAAGGGCACGACTCGAAACCGGTTGCCGGACCGCAGGAATCGGCTGCATCGAGTGCAAAAAGACGCTTTTTGCACACCTGGAACGGCTTCTCGTCCCGATCCAGCAAAAAAGGCGGTATTTCGAACAGCATGGTGACGAGCTCAGCGATATTCTTCGAGAAGGGGCCCGCAGGGCAAAGGTCGTGGCGGAAAAAACGATGGAAGAACTCGTGGAAGCGATCGGGCTGTTCAGGTAGAATATTCCGGCCTTGCACGGGAGGTCGCCTTGGCGTTTGAGATCGAACTCGAAGAGTTTTCCGGCCCCTTGGATCTTCTTTGCAGGCTCGTCGAAACGGGGGAAATCCAAGCAAGCAGGATCCAAGTCAACGACTTGATCCGTACCTATTCTTCATACCTCCTTCATGAGAAGGCGCTTCCCTTCAGAACGGTCAGCGAGTTTATCGCTTTGACCGCCCGTCTCCTGCTGGGGAAGGTCCGGGGCCTTTTCCCGCAGCCCTGCTCGGATGCCGACCTTCAGCCGGAACGATCGGACGAGAACCCGGATGAGCTTTTAAGGGCGGCGATCGTACGGTATCGGCCGTTTCGCAGGGCGGCGATGGTCCTGGCGTCGAGATTGGAAGAAAGGCAAAGGTTTGTGGTCCGGCAAGTCGAAGAGGATCGCAGGCTTTACGATTACGGGGATCTTTTCGGTCTCTCCCGTCTCTGGTGGGATTTGCTCGACTCGAGAGGCTCGGCTTCGAAGGATGCCGGGGAGAGGTTGACGGATGAAATGTTGGGTTTTGAAGCGATCGAACCCGATTTTCTGCTGGTTGAACGAAGGATGTTGGAGTTGGAGGATTCGTTAAAAGGGCGAGGCCCTGTTTCTCTACGAGCTGTCTTCCCCGGAAAAGCGACAAGGCGGGCTTTCATTGTGACCTTGCTTGCCTTGCTTGAGCTGGCAAGGCAGGGAAAGCTGAAAATTCTTCAGGAGGATCCTTTCGGTGACCCAGGAATCCAGTTCAGCTGAAACCAAGACGGAAATCACCCGAATCCTGGAATCCCTCCTTATCCTTTCGCCGGAACCGATTTCGACCGATGAAATCTGCCGATTGCTCAACATCAGGGAAAAAGAGGTCCAGGAGGCTTTCCGGTCTCTTCAGTCCCACTACGAGAGAGAACACGGTTTCCGCTTGATCCGCATTGCGGGGGGATGGCAGCTTGCCACCGCCCCGGAACTTTCTGAAGTCGTTTCCCGTTTTCGGGAAAATATCCAGAATCCGCCCCTCCGTTTAAGCCGGGCCGCCCTGGAGACTTTATCTGTTGTGGCCTACAAACAACCGGTAACCCGGGCCGAAATCGAAGAAATCCGAGGGGTGCGTTCGGACAAGGTCCTCGAAACTCTCCTACGACTCGGTCTTATCCGGATCGCAGGCAGGAAAAAGGGCACGGGAACGCCTCTTCTTTTCAGGACCACGGCAAGTTTCCTCGATGCCTTTAACCTTGATTCGATTTCGGACCTGCCCAGCCTGCAGGATCTCGAAGACGCCCGACAAGCCGAGGACGCGTTCCTGGTGGAGGAAAGACAATGACACCGGCCGAGAAAGCTGAAGCCAGGAGGCTCAACCGGTATCTTGCCGAGTGCGGGCTCGGAGCGAGGCGAAAGGTTGAGGAACTGATTCGGTCGGAAAGGGTTGCGATTGAAGGGAAAACGGAGACTGAACCCGGGGCAAAAGTTTACCCGGGACAAACTGTCTCGCTTGACGGCAAACCGCTTTTTCCCGTTTTAAAAAGGTATTTTCTCCTCAACAAACCTCGAGGTTTTGTCTGCGCGGTTTCCGATAAATGGGAAAAGACCGTCCTTGAACTTCTCCCTCCCTATACCCGGGGGATGGGGCTTTTCCCCGTGGGAAGGCTGGACAAGGAAAGCGAAGGCCTGCTCATTCTGACGAACGACGGAACTTTCGCGCAAAGGATGATCCATCCATCCAGCGGAATTCACAAGGTTTATGAGCTACGGCTCGATCGGGTTCCAACCGACGCTGAACTGGAAAAATGGAAAGAGGGAGCTCTCGTGGAAGGGAAATGGGTTACTCCAGTCCAGGTCGAGAGAGCACCGGAGCGAGGGGGCGAGTGGATCCGGGCGACTCTACGGGAGGGAAGGAAACGGGAACTGAGAATTTTGGCGGCCAGCTACGGGTTCAAGGTGCTCCGACTGATCCGGACCGCCATCGGCACACTTGAAATCGGCGGGCTTCGAACAGGGGAATTTCGAGAAATGGAACGAGCCGAAATGTTAAGGATAGCAGGATTGGAGAAAACGGATGATCGAAAAAAACGGACGGAGAATCAGGATCGTAACGATCGACGGGCCCGCGGGTTCCGGTAAAAGCACGGTTGCAAGGGCGGTGGCTTTGAAAACGGGCCTGAGGTACCTTGACACAGGATTGCTTTACCGTGCGATTGCCTTTTTTCTAAACAGGAAAGGAATCGCCCCTGTCGAAACGGATTCCTTGCGGTCTGCCCTCGAAAATCTCCAGCTTCAACTGGAAGGCAACAGAATCCGGATTGGAGCGGAAGACGTTTCGGAGGCTCTCAGGACAGCGGAAATCGACAGGGTCGTATCTCTATATGCAGCTCTGCCATCGGTACGCAAACGCCTATTGTCCCTCCAGCATTCCCAGGCCGTCCCTCCCGGCCTGGTCGCCGACGGTCGGGACATGGGAAGCGTTGTTTTTCCTGAAGCGGGTCTGAAAATCTACTTGACCGCCGATCCTGAGGAGAGAGCGAAGAGGCGGTTCCTCGAACAATCCTCACGAGGGCAGGAAGTGGAGTTCAAGCAAGTACTTTTCGACGTTCTGTCCCGCGACAAAACGGATTCAACCCGCGAAATCGCACCTCTAACCGTCCCCAACAACGCAGTCCTTGTCGATACGACGGGAAAAACGGTCGAAGATGTGGTTGCGGAGATCCTCCAACTGATCGAAAGGACATTCGCGGGAAACGGTTCGGGGGTGGCCGAAGATGCTTTCTAGACTGTTCTACTTCCTGGTGAAAAATGCCTATCTGATCTTTTTCAGGATTTTCAACCGGCTTGCGGTTTTGCACCGGGAACGGATTCCGCAAAAAAGGCCCCTGATCCTTGCTTCCAATCATTGCAGCAATCTTGACCCTCCGGTTGTCGGAAGCGTTTTTGAGGAAAGGCTGCGGTATATCGCCAAGGCGGCTCTATTCAAGCCGGCATTGTTCGGTTTCGCACTCAAGTCCCTCGGGGCGGTTCCCGTCTCTAGAGAGGACGAACGGAAAGCAGCCCTGGTATTGAAAGCATTCCTGGGGTTTCTGGAAAGCGGGCAGAACATCCTTATCTTCCCCGAAGGGAAACGCTCCCAGGACGGAAATCTTCAGCCTCTCGAAGGGGGAGTCGCGCTTTTATGCCAGAAATCAGGTTGCCCGATACTGCCCGTACACGTGTCTGGAACTTTTTCGGCGTTGCCGATGGGCAGCGTTTTCCCCAGACCTGTTAAAATAGTGATGAATTACGGTTATCCAATCGACCCTGCAGAATTGCCCGATGACCTTTCCGAGAAAGAGGGGCGGGCATGGATTCTTGAGAGGCTTGCCAGTGAATATAGAAGGCTCGAAAGCGAGTCTGCCGCTTACCGAAACGGACGGATCTGAAGACAGGGTCCTCCTGGTTTCCCTCGACAGGGGGCAGAAAGATGTCGCCGCATCAGAACTGCTGGAAGAACTGGAAATCCTCCTGGATACACTGGGGAAGTCTACCGTACGGAAAATGATTCAGCACCGGGATCGGGAGGATCCGGCGACATTCATCGGAAAAGGGAAAGCAATCGAGCTGAGGACCATTGCAAGGGAAACAGGGGCACGCCTGGTGGTCATCGACGCTTCCCTGGCCCCGATCCAGGCGAAGAACCTGAGCGAAAAGTCCGGCTGCATCGTTTGGGATCGCCCAAGGGTCATTATGGAAGTGTTCAGGAAACGGGCGCGGTCGAGTGAAGCGAAGCTCCAGGTGGAACTCGCTCTCTGCCGCTACGAAATCCCCCATCTCAAGGGACTAGGAATGCAAATGTCGAGGGCGGGCGCCGGGATTGCGACACGGGGACCTGGAGAAACGGAGTTCGAACGGCACCGGCGCAAACTGGAGAGGCGGATTCGAAACATTGAAAAAAAGCTGGACGAAATTCGGGCGAGGAGGGAAAACCAGAGAAAACGCAGAAGCCGGTCGGGCCTGCCCCTCTATTCCCTGGTAGGATACACGAACTCGGGGAAATCCACTCTTTTCAGGGCTCTTTGCGGCGATCCGCTCGTTCTTTCAAAAGACCAGCTTTTCACGACCCTCGACACCACGGTTCGGGCTTTTCGCCTTCCCAATTTCGGACCGGCCCTTGTCACCGACACCGTTGGATTCATCAGGAACCTGCCACCGGACTTGGTCGCAGCTTTCAGGGCAACTCTCGAAGAAATCAGGGAAGCCGACGTCCTGGTGTGGGTGGTCGATGCAACGAAGATCGAGGATGAAACGATCCTGCTTTCGGTTGAAAGAACTTTACAGGACCTCGGCGTTTGGGAGATGCCCAGGATCATCGCCCTGAACAAGACAGACCTCGTTGGCAGGGAAGTCATCGAGCATTTCGTTCGCAGCTACGGCCGCAAAGGGGAAAGGGTGATCCCGATTTGCGCTCTGACGCAAAGCGGGTTGCCGGAGTTGACAAGAGAAATGGAACGAGTCGTAACCGAAGGGAAACTTTCAAGGTTGTGAGGTGATTCCGGTGGCCTATCATTTGGTCCATATCGGATTTGGTAATATGGTTGTCGCCGAGCGTATCGTCGCCATCATCAACCCTTCTTCGGCTCCCATCAAGAGGCTTAAGGAGGAGTCCAAGGAAAGCGGGCTTCTGATCGACGCGACACAGGGTAGAAAAACCCGGGCAATCCTTGTCATGGACAGCCGGCATGTGATCCTTTCGGCGATTCAGCCGGAAACGATCTCTTCTCGGTTTGAACCTCAGGCCAGCGCGGAGGAGCGGGATGAAAAGGGGCCGGCTTTTTATACTGTCAGGGCCTAGCGGAGTTGGCAAGGGGACGGTGAGGGCCCGTCTTTTCGAGAAAATACCGAACCTCGTCTACTCCGTTTCCTGTACGACGAGACCTCCCCGCGAGGGAGAGACGGAGGGAGTCCAATACCGTTTCCTCGACGTGGAAACGTTTCGGACATTAGCCCGGGACGGTCGCTTTCTCGAGTGGGCCAGCGTTCACGGCCACCTTTACGGAACGCTCCTGGAAGACGTCGAAAGGCAGCTGGAGAAAGGGAATTCGGTCGTTCTGGAAATCGACGTGCAAGGGGCGCTCCAGGTAAAGGAGAGAGTTCCTGAGTCCGTGATGATTTTTATCCTGCCCCCGAGTTTTCAGGAATTGGAAAAGCGTTTGGCTTCCCGCGGTACGGAAGCAAAGGAGGAGTTTGAAACGAGACTCCGAAATGCGTCCTCTGAAATCGCCCTTTCGAAGCGGTATGATTATGCGGTTGTAAACGACCAGGTCGAACGTGCTGCTTCTGAACTTGCAGAAATCATCAAAAAGGAAATGAACCGATAGAGGGGAGTGGATAGGATGATTTTTTACGACATCGAGGAAATCATCCGTAAGCAGGGTATCGATAACAAATATCTTTTGACGGTCGGGGTTGCCGAACGAGCCAGGCAGCTCAGCGAACAAAAGGGCCGTTACCTGGTGGAAGACACGGCAAGGGAGAAATACATCTCCCTTGCATTGGAAGAAATCGCCAGCGGCAAGGTCGTTTTTCTCAAGACCGGAAAAGCCCGTGAGAAGGAAACGGAAGTGCCTTGAGGATGGAATGGAAAAAGGGACGTCGGGTTCTTTTGGGTGTCACTGGCGGGATCGCGGCGTACAAGATTCCGGAGCTGGTCCGGCGCCTGAGGGGAGCCGGAAACGAAGTGGAAATCATACTGACGGAATCGGCGGAGAAACTGGTAAGCCCTCTCGCACTATCGACGCTTTCAGGCCGGCGTGTCTGGCTTCAAAAAGATTTTCTCGATTTTGACAACGGCTGGAAAATTCCCCATATCACGTTGGCGGAATGGGCGGAAGTCGTCTGCATTGCGCCCTGCACTGCGAATATGCTTCGCAGGGCCGCCAACGGAGAGGCGGAAACGCTGCTCGGGGCAACTCTTCTGGCAACCCGTGCACCGGTGCTCCTGTGTCCCGCAATGAACACCAACATGTGGGAACACGTGACGACCGCAAGGCATAAGGAAAACTGCCTTCGAAACGGATACCGTATTCTCGAACCGGATACAGGTTCTTTAGCCTGCGGAACCGAGGGGCGCGGGCGCCTTCCCTCGATCGAGGACATCCTGGAAGAAATCTGGCGCCTCCTTTGCCCGGTCCGCGACCTCGAAGGCAAGAATGTCCTCGTCACTGCCGGACCGACCTGGGAATTTATGGATCCCGTTCGTTTCATCTCGAATCCAAGCTCGGGCAAGATGGGCTACGCCATCGCTCAAAGTGCGTGGTACAGGGGAGCGGATGTAACGATCGTTTCCGGTCCGGTTGCCATCCAGCCTCCACACGCAGTCTCGCTGGTGAAGGTCCAGAGTGCGGTCGAAATGCTGCAAGCGGTCCTGGAGAAGGCCGAGACGGCTGATTTCATCGTAAAGGCAGCGGCGGTGGGAGACTACCGTCCGAAGCACTTCTCCTCGGAAAAGATAAAGCGCAGCGGGAAAGCGGACCTCGAGGTGAAGTTCGAACAGAATCCGGACATCGCGGCAACTGTCGGCGCAATGAAAAAGACCGGACAGGTCCTGGTCGGGTTTGCGGCAGAATCGCATCACCTCGAAAAGAACGCCATCGAAAAGATGAATTCGAAAAACCTCGACTATATCGTCGCGAACCGGATAACCGGCCCGGATGGAGCCTTCGGGTCCGACCGCAACTCCATCCACGTTCTAGGCCGAAACGGAAGGAAATTGAACCTCTCCGGCTCGAAAGAGGAAGTCGCCTGGGGATTGTGGGATTTCATCCTGGAAGCGGGTTCGTTTGGTGCTCCACGAGATTGACGTCGTTCTCCCCTCTCCTTGGTGGACTCCTCTTACATATACCTTTGAAAGGCCGCTTCCGGAAGGCCTGCGGGTTTCCGTCCCGCTCGGAAGAGGAGTCCGAATCGGTTTCTCCTGCAAGTCGCCGGAGGGCTCGAACCCGAATTTATCCGGAAAGCGCCTAAGGGGGATTTCTTCCGTCATTGACCCTGTTCCCTGCCTTAGGGAAGAACTTTGGAGAACCATCCTCTGGCTGGGAGCGACCCTTCCCTTTGGGGTGGGGCACGTCCTGAAGACGGCCTGCCCATCTGCCCTTTTCAAGGGCGCACCCATCGAAACCGAGGAGATTCCTCCCCGGCTGCCCAAGCAAAAAGGGTCTCGTTTCTTCTGCTATTCCCCCCGGGAATCGGACCGCTACAGGACATACGTTGAAGAGCTGGAAAAGAACGAAAAAGGTGGGCTCATCCTTTTCCCGGATCGAGAGCGGCTACAGTCTTTTTACGAGTTTCTCCCGGAAAGCCTGAGACCGTTTTCCTGCCTATGGCCGGTCGGTGGCGGAGAGAGTCTATGGGAAAGCTGGCTATCGGTTCGCCGTCATGAAAAGACGATCGTGCTCGGGACATCCGGCGCAGTTTTTTCGCCGCTTAGGGAACTTTCTCTCGTCGTTGTCGAGGAAGAAGCCGATCCTGGGCACCAGATGCCCCCGTTTCCCAGGCTCAGTGCAAGAAGCGTTGCTGCCAAACGGGCTTCATTTTCCGGGGCATCCCTGATCCTGGGAGGCACATTTCCTTCTTCTCGTGTTTTCCTTTCTTCCGGTGTGATTGCCACCGAAACCCCCAAGGGCCGGGTTTTCTTCGTAAAACCTTCCTCTTCCCGGAAAGCGGAAGGGGAAGCCGCAGGTTCTTCTCGGGAGATCCCCCTGTCCGGGAAACTTCTTGACGAAACCCGCCGTTGCCTTAAAGATGGACGAAGCGCCCTATGGCTCCTTGACCGAAAGGGGTATGCCGGCGAGCTGCACTGCCTCGAATGCGACCGAACCGTCACCTGCCGGCGTTGCGGAGGCAGGACAAGGTGGCATTTCGAGAAAAAGCGCGGGGAATGCCTCGACTGCGGGGGAGAATCTTTTTGGCCCGAGGTCTGTCCCTTTTGTCGGAGTCGCCTTCTCGAAGCACGTCAACTGGGACTCGAGTCGACGTTCCAGGCTGCACTCGACCGGTTTGGCGAAGAGAATGAGGTATTCCTCCTGCCCGACTTTGCATCAATGGGGAAAAGAGCCAGAAGGGAACTTTACCGAAGAGTGGTCCACAAGGCGACGCTTTTTCTTGGAACCCGCTCTCTCCTCAGTTTGTGCAGGAACGTCGATGTCGGTCTTGTTGCCTGGCTGGACGCGGACACGTCGAACTGGAAGCCGGATTTTGGCGCGAAAGCCGAAGGGTGCCGCCTTGCCTGGGAATCGTGCTGGGTGGGCCGGAATGCGGATACCCGCCGGATCGTCCTGCAAAGCAGGAGACCGAAACAAGGCTGGCAGATCGCCATTGAGGCGGGTTTCCATTATTTCTGGAACCAGGAGCTAAGGGAAAGGAAAGAATTGGACCTCCCCCCGTATTCTTTTCTCGTGGAAATTTCGCAGGACGGGGAAACGTTGGAAAAGATCAAAAACGTGATGGAAACGGAGGGGGTAGAAGTCCTCTCCGGCACTCGCGGAAACAACTCGATTCAAGTCAAGGTCCGTGATTTGGGAAAGATCCGCAATATCCTCGAGCCCTTTTTTTCCTTGAACACTACAACTGGCGAATTCCCTCGCCTTTGTGTCGACTTTGAATAACAGGAGTGGATTCCCATGGCTATCGTAACAATCGTCGGCAGGCCGAACGTGGGCAAAAGTTCCCTTTTCAACCGTTTGACCGGAACCCGCCGCGCAATCGTCGACAACATGCCCGGAGTCACCCGGGACCGCCTTTACGCGGAGGTTGAAGAAGGGGATCTTCGTTTTTACCTCGTCGATACGGGCGGATTGTTGCCGGATAGCGGGCATCCGCTCGATGAACTGATCGCTCGGCAGGTTAAGGTTGCGATCGAGGAAAGCGACGTCATCCTTTTTGTAATAGACGGGCGGGAGGGCCCAATCGGAATCGACCGGGACATCGCCTTGCTCCTTAGAAAATCAGGGAAACCGGTTATCGTCGCGGCGAATAAAATGGACGACCCGGTTCACGAAAACGAACTCTGGTCATCGATGGAGCTGGGGTTTGAACGGGTGGTTGGCATCAGTGCCGAGCACCGCAGGAACATCGAAGTCCTTCTTGAACACATCCGCGAACTCCTACCGGGACAAGAGCTTGAAAGCGACCGGGAAACTCTGCGGATTGCGCTAATCGGAAGGCCGAATGTCGGTAAATCAAGCCTTCTAAACTACCTGGCAGGCGAGGAACGGGCACTGGTAAGCGACATTCCCGGTACGACCCGGGATGTGGTTGATTCGATTGTCCAGCTTGACGGACGGATGGTCCGCCTGGTCGATACGGCCGGCCTCAGGAAAAAGTCTCACGTGGATACCGCCTTGGAATACTACTCGACTGTCCGAACCTACCAGGCGATCGACAGGGCGGACGTTTGCGTCCTCGTTATGGACGCCAGGGAAATCGCCACCGAACAGGACCAGAGAGTCGCGGGCCAGGTCCTGGAACGCGGAAGGGGACTGGTCTTTTTGGCGAACAAATGGGATTTGCTGCCGAAAGCACCAAAACTGGGAGACGAAATCCGTGACCGGATCCGGGAAGGTTTCGCTTTCGCCACGCACGTCCCACTTGTGTTCGTTTCCGCCCTTACAGGCCGGGGAATCGAGAAATTGCCGCCAATCCTCTTCAAGGTTGCCGAAAACCGGAACCGCAGAATTTCCACCGGCAAATTGAACCGGCTTCTAAAAGACCTTCTTGCTTTTGAAAGGATGCCCTGCAGCCGCTCGGGAAAAGCGCTTCGGCTTTCCTATTGCACGCAGGTTTCCGTGGCTCCTCCTTCATTTGCCTTTTTCGTCAACGACCCGAAAATCGTCACGGCGTCCTTCAACCGCCATGTCGAAAAGAAATTGCGTGAATTGGAAGATTTTTCTGGTTCCCCGTTAAGAATTTTTTGGCGCGCACAGAATCCCTGAAATGGATGGACGCTGTCTCCATCGCATTTTTTTCGATCTTCCTCTTGACCTCCAGGGAACAAGCTGGTAATAATAACTTATAAAAGCTTTGTGAGGCGTCTGGTTCCGCCTCAACAATCCGTGGAGGAGGTGCTTTGGGAATGACCAAGACCGACCTAGTCAGTGAGCTCGCCAAGACGACGAACATGAGCAAGAAAATGGCGGCTCATGCGGTCGACGCCCTTGTTGGCGCGATTCAGGGTGCGCTGGCAAAGGGTGAGAAGGTCCAGCTGGTGGGCTTTGGAACCTTCGAGGTGAGGGAAAGAGCGGCCCGCCAGGGGCGTAACCCCCAAAACCCGAAGAAAGTCATCAAGATTCCCGCAAAAAAGGTTCCCGTTTTCCGTGCAGGCAAGGCCCTTAAAGATCAGGTCGCAAAGTAGGGGACTACCTCCACAAGAATCGCTTTCATTCTTTAGGAAAAGGAAAAGGGCGGTGTTTCAACCGCCCTTTTCCTTTTCGATTGAAGCTCTAAGAAGCTCCCAATCCTCGAGAGACAGTTCCTCCGCGCGGACTTTTTCCCCGAGGGAGAGGTTCCTCAGCAAGCTTTCCGCATCGCCCCCCCTGGACCTGAGCCAGCTTCCGAGATTGTTCCGTAGGGTCTTTCTCCGCTGGTCGAAGGCGCGCTGAAGGAGTTCCCTCCAGAGAGAATCCCTGGCCTGGTCAAAGCACCGTTCAATGTGAATCGCAACAACCGTGGAATTCACTTTCGGAGCAGGCCGGAAGGCCGAGGGGGGGACGTTGAAGAGGCATTCGACGCGTCCCATCTTTTGCAGGGTGATCCCAAGCGGAGACCGATTCTTGCCGGGTTTGCCGCAGGCAAGCCGTTCTGCTGCTTCTTTCTGTACCATGAGAATCATTTGCCGGAGCCCGATCGGAACGAGTTCTTCGAGGAGCTTCCACAAGAGCGGGGTCGTGATGTGATAGGGTAAGTTCGCAACGAGTCTCCCGGGACAGGGCGATAAGCGTTCGGCCAGCTTTATCTTCAACACGTCCCCCCAAACAAGCGTGAGGCAGGGGTCCTTCTCCAGCGGGAGGAGAAAGGGGGCCAGGCGTTGATCCATTTCTATGGCAAAAAGCCGTGCGGGCGACTGGGATAGAAGCCGTCTGGTCAAAACCCCTTTCCCGGCTCCAATCTCGAGAAGAACCTCTCCAGGCCGAATTCCGGCAGAGGCAACGATACGGTCAAGGACAACCGAATCCACGAGGAAATTCTGGCCGATCTCCGTGTTTGCCTTGAACGAAAGGGAATGCTCCTTCATGCGTTCACCTCAAACAAAAAGCGGGAAAACCGAAGTTTTCCCGCTTGAAACCTGGTCGGGGCGAGAGGATTTGAACCTCCGACCACCTGCACCCCATGCAGGTACGCTAGCCAGGCTGCGCTACGCCCCGAGAACAGCGTGTATTTTAGGGCCAAACGAACGGGCGGTCAAGACATTTGCCACGAACGCGAGAACGGATAGAATGAAAGTGCGCCTTTAGGAGGGTTTCGAATGTACGAATCGTTTCAGGACACCTGTTTGACCGCTCGGCAATTTTGCCTCGAAGCAGAAGGTTCCTTTTTCAAGGAATACCCTAAAAAAGTTCTGGAAATCGGCTTCGGGAACGGAGACTTCCTGGTTCATCTGGCTCAGACCCTGGGAAAGGATACTCTCGTCCTGGGGCTGGAAGTGTCAGCCGTTTGCGTCCTGAAAGCCGCCAAGCGGATTTCGTCCGGAAAGATCGGGAACGCACGCCTTGTTCTTGGCGATGCCCGAACCATCCTGGAAAAATGCGTTCCTCCGTCAAGCCTTGGACGCATTTACATGAACTTTCCCTGCCCGTGGCCGAAAAACCGACACGCATTCCGCAGGGTCACCGAAGGGAAGTTCCCCGAAAGCCTATCCAGGGTACTGATCCCGGGAGGAAAGTTTTTCCTCGTTACGGACGAGGAATGGTATGCGATGCAGGCCCGGGAAAGACTCTCCAGGGAGCCCAACCTGGAACTTCTTTCCCTTGAGGTCGACCCGCCGCTGGAGTTGACGACCAAATACGCTTCAAAATGGAAAGCCATGGGGAAAAATATCTACCGTCTCACGATCCAGAAAAAAAGCGGGACCGGGTGCTTTCGAGACTCCCAACCCAAGAAACCGGAGGAAATCATGTCCATGCACTTGAAGCTGCCCATCATCGACCCAAGGCTAGTGAGGCAACGAACCGAAGAACTGATCGGTGCGACCGGAGCCGAGGAGGCTTTTCATTGGTCCTTCAAGGCACTGTATTGGTCTTCAGACGGACACGCCCTCCTCAAGACCATCACTTCCGATGAGGGTTTCGAACAGACTTTCTTTTTCCGGCTTGTTTTTCTGGAGAGAGAGTGTCTCGTCAAACTGGAAGATGCGGGGGCCCCACTGCATACTCCGGCAGTTCGTCTCGCCATGGAAGCGGTCGGAAGGCATCTTTCGTCTGTGCCGTGCTAGGGCCGTCAAGCCCAGTGGGAAGATCCATGATGAACCCGGTTCGTCCGACTTCCGCCAAGCTTCTGCAGAATTTGTTCAACCTTCTCGGTGAACCGGCCACCGGCCCCTTTCTTGACCTGTTCTCGGGGACCGGCCGTGTTGCCCTGGAAGCCGGCAGGCGCGGGTACAACCCGGTCGTCGCTGTCGAAAAGGAGCGTGTCGCCTGCAGGGAATTGAGGGAGCGCTACAGGAGCAGGGAAACCGATTTTCAGCTCGAGGTCCTTTGCATGGATGTCAGGAGGGCAATGACGCTGCTTTGGAAACACGGCCATTCTTTTCATGTGATTTTTGCCGATCCGCCCTACGATAACGGATGGGTGGAGGAAATGGCGGTCGGATGCGCCTTTACCTGGATGAAGCTTCTCCAGGATGGTGGGGTTTTCGTTCTCGAACATTCATCGAGGGAAAATCTTCCAGGTTCCGTGAAAGATTCCGACTGGACAACGCGCCAATACGGGGATAGCTGCCTATCCTTCTTCAAAATGGGCCGAAGGAGTGAAGCTCGATGATCAGAGCCGTCTACCCGGGTTCGTTCGATCCGATCACAAATGGTCACATCTATATCGCAGAGAGGGCTTCCTCTCTTTTTGACGAACTGGTTGTCGCGGTCCTGCACAACCCCCAGAAACGAGCCACTTTCAGCGTAGATGAAAGGCAGGCCATGGCGAGAGAAGCGACCAGCCACCTTCCGAACGTCCGCGTAAAGTTCTTTGAAGGGCTTCTTGTCGACTTCATGCGGAAGGAACAAAGCCGGATCATCATCCGGGGACTGAGGGCGCTTTCAGACTTCGAATACGAGTTCCAGCTCGCGCTGATGAACCGCCAGCTCGCACCGGAAATCGAAACTCTCTTCATCGTTACGGACGCACAATATTCCTATCTTTCAAGCCGGGCGATCAAGGAGGTCTTCCATTTCGGCGGTTCCGTGCAAGGGATGGTTCCTCCTGGAGTTTTCCGCAGGCTCAGGGAGCGTTTCCCTCCGAGGAACAGCTTCAAGGAACAAGGATAGGGATTGCACGTTTCTCCGCGTCCAGCCGGGGACTGGACGTCAGGGTTTCCCAGATTTCAGTGGCCTTTCGCTCGAGTGCCATGAGCGAGTTGATTGGCCCTTTGTTTGTTTCATCGCAACGGCATAGAACAGGGAGCGTGGCTTCCCTGCGGATTTCCCGGAGAATTCGGCGTCCGGTGCGGTTTGCGCCGAGGACCCGGATGCAGGGAGGTCCAAGCCTTTGAAACGCACGGTTTTCCCAGTGTTCGAAACCGAGCAGCGCATGGACGAAATGGCGGCAAACCCTTCCGCGCGGGTATCTTTTGGAAACACACCGTGAAAACAGGTCCTCGAGATCGGTGGAATGGGCAATTGCCTCTTTCATCCTAGCCTCGAAACCCTCCCCCATTTCTGCCACCCCGGATAGTTCCTCTCGTGTCGAACGGGCGAGAATGAGGCGGTAGGCGGAAAAAAGCCTCCATTCGTCTACCGTGCAATGTCCTTCCTTGATGTCCTTTTCCAGTCGCCGAAAACTGGATTCCGGCATCGAACCTTTTACCCGTTCGATATTTCCGGTTCGAAGCTCCCGGCGGATTGCGGAGGCGCTCGCAAGGGGGCCGAGTTCCAAGGAGTGGAAGCCGCTACCCGAGCGCAAAACCGGGGTTATACGGAGTGGGACCCGTCTTCTTCGAACTTCCAGCAAATAGGCCAGTGCAAGGTTGTTGTTGGGCGTCGAGAGCGCTTCTTTGACACCCGGAACGATTGCATCGATGGCGCTCGCCCTGGCCTCAATGTACGACATCCCCTGCATGAGCGAGGATTTCAGCTTTTCCTTGAAAGGAAGTGGTTCATGCAATAAAATGTCCAGGATCTCATCCAATCGTGGGATTTCTCTTTCCATGCCGAAAGAAAGGTGACTGACGACTCCCGTAGAGGCGAGGATTCCAACGGCCCCCTTCGCGAACACGCCGGCATTGTGGCAGGAAAACGGGACCGGAAGTTCCAGGACAAGATCGGCGCCGCATTCCAATGCCGTCGCGGAGCGTGACCACTTGTCCTGAAAGGAAGGCTCTCCCCTCTGCACGAAATTGGAGGAGAGGACGACCACGACGGCTTGGGCTTCCGACTGTTCCACGGCTTTTCGGATGTGGTAGGCATGTCCGTTGTGAAACGGGTTGTACTCGGCCACGATACCGACGACGTTCTTCCGGCTCAAAGCGACTCTCCTGTTTTTTTTACAGGTTAGTAGGGCGAAACCAATCGGTCAAGGGAGGTTTTCCAATGAAGGTTCTGGTTCTGAATTGCGGTAGTTCTTCACTCAAGTATCAACTTTTTGACATGACGGACGAGTCTGTGTTGGCAAAGGGGCTTGTCGAACGCATCGGAATCGACGGGGCGACGATCAAGCACACCCGGACAGGGCAGGCGGCGGTCTCGTCTACGACCGACATCCCGAATCACAAGGTTGCAATCCGCCTCGTGATCGAGCACCTGCTAGATCCCTCGCACGGAGCTCTTACAAGCCTGAACGAGCTTTCTGCAGTCGGCCACCGTGTTGTCCATGGCGGCGAAAAGTTCGCGCAATCCGTCGTCATCGACCAGGAAGTCCTGGACGTCATTGAAGAATGCGTCCCTCTCGCCCCTCTGCACAACCCCGCGAACCTCATGGGTATTCGCGCCGTTCTCGACGTCCTTCCCGACACCCCACAGGTTGCGGTTTTCGACACGGCCTTTCATCAGACCATGCCGCCAAAAGCCTTCACTTACGGTCTGCCCTATCATTACTACGAGGAAAACCGTCTCCGGCGGTACGGCTTCCACGGCACGAGCCATTTCTACGTCGCCCATCGAGCTGCCGAAATTCTTGGCCGTCCGATCGAGGAGCTGAAAATCGTGACCTGCCACATGGGCAACGGCAGTTCCATCACTGCCGTAGACGGGGGCAGGTCGGTGGATACAAGCCTCGGTTTCAGCACCGTTCCAGGAATCCTGATGGGAACGCGCGCAGGAGACCTGGACACGGTCATGGTTTTGCACGTGATGGAACAGGAAGGGATCACACCGAAGGAAATGAGCCATATCCTCCATAAGGAAAGCGGCGTTCTCGGCGTTTCCGGGATCAGCAGCGACCTCAGGGATATCGAAGAGGCAGCGGCCACGGGCAACGAAAGGGCCGCCCTGGCTCTGGACATGCTCTGCTACGGCGTTCGCAAGTACATCGGCGCCTATGCCGCCGCGATGGGAGGAATCGATGCCGTCGTCTTTACGGCGGGGATCGGTGAAAACAGCGTTCTCGTGCGCCAGATGGTCTCTGAAGGACTCGAGTTCCTCGGTGCAAAACTTGACCTTTCCAAGAACGATATCCGGGGAAAGGAAGCCATCGTCAGCACCGACGACTCCAGAGTGAAGATCCTGGTCGTTCCGACCAACGAGGAACTGGTGATCGCCAGAGACACACATTCCCTGGTCGGCGGACGGTAGGGGAGAGAAAGGACTTGTCGGAAACAAGACCGTACCCGGAAAACTGGGAAGCGCGTGTTCCGCTCTTTCAGGAAGAATCGGCGGGAACACCATTTGTCGCGGACTGGTCGTTGCTCCTGCCTGCCGGATTGGAGTACTCGGGCCTGAAATACACGCTGAAAAGCGGCTTACAGGTTCATATCGAAAAGTCCGGGGAAGGAAAGGCGTTTTTTGTGGAAATTCGCCTACGCTGCGGAGCTGTTGCACCCTGTTCCCGTTGCCTGAAGGAAACCCCCCTTGAAATTACGGGCTCTTTCCGGTATTTTTATACTCCGTCTGCAGCCGAAGAAGGACAAAACGCCGATGAAATGACCGTTGCCTATCAGCGGGATGCGGTAGAAATCGACCTGTCCGAGCAAATATGGGAAAGCCTCGTTCTTTCTCTCCCTGAAAAGGTCCTTTGCCGTGACGATTGCGCCGGGTTGTGTCCCCGTTGCGGTGCAGACCTGAATCTGGGAGACTGCGGTTGTCCCCGCTCGGGAAGTGACCCGAGGCTGCAGGTTCTCAAGGACATCCTGCCAAGCGTTTCAGAGGAATGATGAAGGGAGAGGATAGAAGTGGCGGTTCCTAAGAGGAGAGTTTCCCATTCGAGAACGCACAAGAGGAAGGCGCAATGGCTTGGAGGGCTTTCTGCCCCGGCGGTCGGAACGTGCCCCCGCTGCGGCGAAACCCTGCAGGCCCACCATGCCTGCAAGGGCTGCGGGTACTACCGGGGAAGAAAGGTCCTGGAGGTAGCGGAGCCCGAGACGAAGTAGGCCTCTGCAAACGGCGGGGCGCCCTCCAGAAGGGGGTGCCCCTTTTTTCTTGACCGGAAACGGGGTCTTGTTTATACTGTCAGGGTTTTCATAGGTGTTATTAAGACCAGGTCGTATGCCGGAGGCAAAAACTTTGCAGCAGGCGCAGAAAAAGGTGCGTCAACGAAGGTTGTTGAAGCTGCTGGAAGCCAACCCCCTCATGACGGACGAGGATTTGGCCCGTTCCCTCTCTGTGAGCGTGAGCACGATCCGGCTGGACCGGGCACTGCTGAACGTGCCCGAGTTGCGCGAGCGAATGCGGGAAATGGCGGAAAAGGCATCAGGACCTCTATCCGCGATGAAAAGGGCGTCGCTTTTCGGCGAACTTTTGGGGCTGGAGCCTGGCCAATGGGGGCTCTCGCTTTTGGTTCCCGATATCGAAATGGTCTCCACCGAGGAAGGGGCAATCGGAGGTCACTATCTTTTCGCCCAGGCCGCAACCCTGGCCTTGGCCACCGTGCAACAGGGTTCGGCATGGATCGAATCGGCACGCCTCCGTTTCCTGCGAGCCGTTTTCGCTGAAGAGCGTTGCATCGCGAGGTCAAAAGTCGGGACGCACAAGAACGGGCGGTCGGTCGTCAGCGTGAGAACGAGAGTCATGGACGAGGATGTGTTTGTAGCCCGTTTCATCCTCGTGACCGAATCAGAAGAACCGGGATAGAGAGTGGGAGGGAAAGGGATTGCTCATAGCGGTGGACGCGATGGGCGGAGACAACGCCCCTCATGAAGTTTGCAAAGGCGCAGTGATTGCCTGTAGGAACCACCCGGACCTGGAGATTGCGCTCGTCGGGAAGGAAAAGCTTGTCCGGGACCAACTGGAATCGGTCGACCCCGGACTTCTCAAGAGGCTGCACGTCGTTCATGCCGAAGACGCGATCGGCATGGACGAATCACCCGTCGTCGCCATTCGGAAGAAAAAGAAGGCGAGTCTTCGCCTCGCAATGGAAATGGTTCATTCCGGAGAAGCCCAGGGATGCGTTTCCTGCGGAAACACCGGAGCCATCGTTGCCGGAGGCGTTCTCATCGTAGGCCGGATTCCCGGAATTGAAAGGCCTGGACTCGGCATGCCCCTGCCTGCCCTGAACCGAACGAGCATGCTCATCGATGTCGGAGCCACGGTGAGAGCCAAGCCGGAGAATCTCTTCCAATTTGCCCTGATGGGGCAAATCTACATGCGCCACATCTTCGGTGTGAAAGAACCGGAGATCGCCCTCCTTTCCAACGGAGAAGAGGAAATCAAAGGCGACGAAGTGGTCATGTCCGCCCGCGAGATGATCAAGGCAGCAAAGCTGAATTTCAAGGGATACGTAGAAGGGAAGGACATCCCCTTTGGAACGGCGGACCTGGTGGTTTGCGACGGTTTCACCGGAAATGTTCTTCTGAAATTCATGGAAGGGTTTGGCGAGGCAGTCTACGCGCTTTTGAAGGAGGAAATGGGAAACCGCCTCCTGCCGAAAATGGGGATGGTTTTCATGCTTCCCATGATCAAGGAGCTTTGGACCCGTTTCGATTACGAGCGTTACGGCGGGACGCCGCTTCTCGGAGTCAACGGAGCAGTGATCAAGGCCCACGGCCGATCCAGGTCAACGGCTGTTGCGAACGCCATACGGGTTGCTCACGATTTCGTCGAGAAAAAGGGAGTCGAGCTGATCCGGGAGGAGTTGCTGGAGGGAGGAAAACTTTAGATGCCTCTTTTTGCGGGAAGGCCCGTTTTTGTCCTCGGAACGGGCATGCACGTGCCGAAAAAGGTTCTGAGCAACCAGGATCTTGAGAAGATGGTGGATACAACGGACGAGTGGATTGTCGAACGGACGGGAATCAGGACTCGCCACATCGCAGAACCAGGCGTCCTGACCAGCGACCTCGCTTTCCAGGCGGGGCTGGATGCGCTCGCTTCGGCTGGGTTGAGACCGGAAGACCTGGACATGGTGATGGTGGCCACGAACTCCCCTGATACCCTTTTCCCCGGTGTCGCTGCGAAGGTGCAGGGAAAGCTGGAAGCGACAAAAGCCGGAGCCGCCGATATCCAATCGGGATGCACGGGTTGCGTTTATGCCTTGGCAACTGCTGCTGCCGGCATCGCTTCGGGTCTCTGGGAAAACGTCCTGGTCATCGGGGCCGAAGTGCTTTCGCGGCTTATCGATTGGCAGGACCGGAACACCTGCGTTCTTTTCGGGGACGGGGCCGGAGCGGTGGTGCTCTCTTCTGGCGAAACGGGAGCTTTGGCAAGAATCCTGTCCTCGGACCTCAGGTCGGATGGAACACGGCACGACCTGATCTGCCTTCCGGGAGGGCTTGTCGAGCATCCCGCCTCCAATCGCACACTGGAAGAAAACCTCCACACCGTCCAGATGAAAGGCAACGAGGTGTTCAAATTCGTCAACCAGGCCTTACCGGCCTTTCTACGGGAAAGCTGCGAGAAGACCGGCCTGGAACCGAACGGGATCGACTGGTGGATTTTCCACCAGGCCAACCTCCGCATCATCGATTCCGTTTTGAAAAGGCTTCGGGTCGATCCATCGAAAGCGATCGTCAACCTCGACAGATACGGGAACACCTCTGCCGCTTCGGTTTTCCTGGCCTTTCACGAGGCGCTGACCGAAGGGAAGTTTGTCCCCTCCCAAAAAGTCCTCATCACAAGTTTTGGAGCGGGAATGACCTACGGAGACATCATTCTGGAAATTCAAGGAGGCCGAAATGCTTAAAAATAACCGTATCGCCAGGCTGCTCGGCATCGATTATCCCATCCTCCAGGGAGGGATGGCGTGGGTGGCCGATGCAGACCTCGCCGCGGCCGTCAGCAATGGAGGCGGGTTGGGAATCATCGCCGCGGCCAATGTCCCGCCGGATCTCCTGGAAAAGCAGATCCTGAGGGCAAAGGCACTGACAAGCCGTCCCTTCGGCCTGAACATCATGCTCCTTTCCCCGACAGCGGAAGACGCCATCGAACTCGCTGCGGCACATCGCGTCCCCGTCGTGACGACCGGCGCAGGAGCTCCTGGAAAAGTCATTGAACGGCTCAAACCTCTCGGAACGATCGTGGTGCCGGTCATCGCCTCTGTTGCACACGCTCGCCGAGTGGAGAAGCAGGGAGCCGATGCAGTGGTCGCCGAAGGAACGGAGTCGGGCGGTCACATCGGGGAATCCACGACGATGACCCTCGTCCCGCAGGTCGTGGATGCCGTGAAAATCCCGGTAATCGCCGCAGGCGGCGTTGCGGATGGAAGAGGGATCGCTGCAGCCTTTGCCCTCGGCGCGGAGGGGGTTCAGGTGGGAACGCGTTTTGTCTGCTGTTCAGAATGCAACGCTCACCCGATGTACAAACAGGAGATCCTTGCAGCAGGCGACCGTTCCACCGTCATTACGGGCCGGCGGACGGGGCATCCGGTGCGGTGCCTGAAAAACAAGCTGACCCAGGAATTCGAGAAGCTCGAGGAGCGCCTTGCGGATGTGCAGGAATTCGAAGAACTGGGATCCGGGCGTCTTAGAAAAGCGGTCGTGGAAGGCGATGTCGAATGGGGATCTGTAATGGCGGGCCAGATCGCAGGCCTGATTCGGGACATTCGTCCCGCAGCCGAGATCATCAGAACGATGTTTGCCGAGGCGGAAGCCGTCCTCGCCAGGCTTGCATCGGATTTCAAAAGCGGGGAGTGATTCCATGCGCTACGCGCTGTTGTTCCCGGGACAAGGGGCCCAGGAAGTGGGAATGGGCAAGTCCCTTTACGAAAGCCACCCCGCCGCCAGGCGGGTTTTTGAAGAAGCGGACCGTGCCCTCGGCTATTCCCTGACCCGGATTATTTTCGAGGGCCCGGAAGAGGAACTCACACGGACAGAAAACGCACAGCCCGCGATCCTGACCGTGTCGATTGCGACGAAAGCCGTCCTTGAAAGCGAGCTCGGTTCCCCCCTGTCCCCGGCCTTAGTCGCGGGACACAGCCTGGGAGAATACACCGCCCTCGTCGCTGCAGGGACGTTGGGGCTTGAGGATGGGGTCCGCCTTGTCCACTTGAGGGGGAAATGGATGCAGGAGGCGGTGCCTGTTGGTGAAGGAGCGATGGCCGCCATCCTGGGACTGGATGCCGAACTCGTGAAACGGGCCTGTGATGAAGCCGGGCAAGGCCAGGTCTGCAGCCCCGCGAATTTCAACGCTCCCGGGCAGATCGTCATTTCTGGACACAAGGAGGCGGTGGCACGCGCGGTTGAAATTGCCCGAAGCCTGGGAGCGAAACGCGCGATTCCACTCAAGGTCAGCGCCCCCTTCCACTGCAGCCTGATGGAACCGGTTGCGGAAAGGCTCCAGGAAGCGTTTGCACGATGTGCCTGGAAGGAACCTTCCTGCCCGCTCGTCAACAACGTGTCTGCAACGCCCCTGACCCGGCCGGAGGAAATTCGGGAAGCTCTTTGCAAACAGACCTACAGCCCCGTTCTCTGGCTGGAGTCGGTGAAGGCGATGGAAAGAGAAGGCATTTCGCATTACCTGGAAATCGGACCGGGGAACGTCCTTTCCGGACTCGTCCGAAAGAGTGCCGGAACGGGCGTTACCCTGGACACGTCGACAACGGATGGACTTTCAAGGATGATCGCTCTGCTGAAGGGAGAGGAGGGGGTTTCCGTTGAATGAAAAACGGCCTGTAGCGGTTGTAACCGGTTCTGGGAAGGGAATCGGCCGCGCCGTTGCGATCGCGCTGGCCCGGCAAGGGGCAGCCGTAGCGGTCAATTACAGTCGTTCGGAAGAAGCCGCCATGGAAACCGCTGAAACGATCCGGGCCGCAGGAGGAGTTTGCGGACTGTTCCGGGCGGACGTGTCAAAGGCATCCGAAGTCCGGGCCCTCTTTGATGCGGTTAGGGAATCACTCGGGCCGGTCACGATTCTCGTCAACAACGCGGGAATTACCCGGGACGCCCTTCTGATGAGAATGAAAGAGGAAGATTGGCGGGATGTCCTTACGCTGAACCTCGAAGGCGCATTCCTTTGCTCTAGAGAGGCCCTTCGAGATATGACGCGCGCCCGGTGGGGCCGAATCATCAATGTCAGTTCCGTCGTCGGGATCATCGGAAACCCGGGTCAGGCGAACTACTGCGCTTCGAAGGCGGGCCTGCTCGGCCTCACGAAATCCATCGCACGGGAGTACGGCATGCGGGGGATCACGGCAAACGCGGTTGCTCCTGGCTGGATTGAAACCGAAATGACCGCTTCCCTGAAGCCCGAAATCAGGGAGGCCATGCTCAAGTCGGTACCTGCAGGAAGAGCCGGCAAGCCCGAGGATGTCGCGGCGGTTGTCGCGTTTCTTGCTTCGGAAGAGGCGTCCTACGTCAACGGACAGACGATTGCCGTGGACGGCGGGATGACCATGGTTTAAAGTCATTCGGAAGGAGGTGAAGCACATGAAGAAGGAAGAGATCCTCTCAAGGCTTAAGGAGATCGTGATCGACCGGCTGGATGTGGAGGAGAGCCAGATCAAGAATGAGGCTTCCTTTATCGAGGACCTCGGCGCGGATTCGCTCGACATCGTCGAGTTGATCATGGGCATCGAAGAGGAATTCGACATCGAGATTCCCGATGAGGACGCCGAGAAACTCACGACGGTGGGAGAAGCACTCAATTACGTGATCGGGAAGCTGGGAGTCGAGGAGTAGCTCGCACGGACCGGGCCGGGTTAGGGTGCCTCCCGGCCCGGTCCATCGTTTGGGAAACCGTTTTCGACATATCCAGGAGAAGGAGTGACCCGGCTTGAGAAGAGTCGTCATCACCGGGCTAGGTGTGGTGAGCCCTATCGGGATCGGCAGGAACGAATACTGGCAGGCGCTTCGTTCGGGCGCGAACGGAGTCGCGAGGATTACTCACTTCGACGTTGAAAATTACCCCGTGAAAATTGCAGCGGAGGTCAAGGATTTCAGGCCCGATGACTGGATGGATCACAAGGAAGCCAGGAGAACCGATCGAGTCATTCATTTCACGATGGCCGCGGGAGAGCTTGCCGTCAAGGATGGGGCGCTTGACGTTTCGCGACTGGACAAGGAGCGTTTCGGCGTTTTCCTGGGCAGCGCCGAGGGTGGAATTTTCACGAGTTACGAAAATATCAAAACCCTGATCGAAAAAGGTCCCAATCGAGTGAGCCCCTTCTTCATTCCGATGATGATCAGCAATATGCCCGCGGCATACCTGGCGATCCGCTATGGGGCAAAAGGACCGAACATCTGCGTGGTTACCGCCTGCGCGACGGCCACCCACACGATCATCGAAGCCTTCAACACCATCCGGAGAGGTGAAGCGGACGTCATCCTTGCCGGCGGGGCGGAATCCGCCATCTCGCCGCTCGGTGTCGCAGGATTTGCCGCAATCAAGGCCCTTTCGACCCGGAACGACGAGCCCGAAAAAGCTTCGAGACCTTTCGACGTCGATCGGGACGGGTTCATTCTCGGCGAGGGAGCCGGAGTCTTGATCCTGGAGGATCTTGATCATGCGCGAAACAGGGGAGCCCGTATCTACGCGGAAATCACGGGCTACGGGTCGACTTGCGACGCCTACCACATTACGGCCCCGGATCCGGAAGGAGACGGAGCGGCGAGAGCCATGAAACAGGCCATCGAGCGTTCAGGCTGGACGATCCACGACGTAGACCTGATCAACGCCCACGGGACCTCGACGCCGTTGAACGACAAGATGGAATCCAAGGCAATCCGATCGGTCTTCGGAGAACGGACATCGAGCGTCCTGGTCAATTCCACGAAATCCATGATTGGACACGGACTCGGTGCCGCGGGCGCCCTGGAAACCATTGCAGCAATTCAGTCCATTGCCGAAGGGTTCGTCCATCCGACCCTAAACCTTGAAAACCAGGATCCCGAATGCGAGATCAACGTGGTGGGTGCCAGGGGGATGGAATTCCCGGTCAAGCGGGTCCTCGTAAACAACTTCGGTTTTGGCGGACATAACGGGGTTCTGGCAATCCAATCCTTCTCGGAATGATGAACCGTTTTGAGCAGGCCCGCGCGGCGGATCCGAGCCGAAACGCAAAGCTCAACCTCCTCCAGGAGCGGATTGGGTATTCGTTTTCGGATCCGTTGCTTCTGGATGCCGCGATGACCCACTCCTCGTACCGGCACGAAGCCGGGCTCCAGGAGGATAACGAGCGCCTCGAATTCATGGGGGACGCCGTTCTCCAGATGATCGTCACGGAAAGGCTGCTCAAGCGTTTTCCGAAAGACACGGAAGGGGAATTGACCCAGAAACGGTCTGCCGTCGTTTGCGAGGAAACGCTTTTTGAAGTCGAGCAGCGGATTGGTCTTCTCGAATTCCTGAGGATCGGCAAGGGAATGGAGAAGCAGAAAAATCGGGGGAACCGGTCCATGGCGGCCGATGCCCTGGAGGCCCTGATCGGAGCCATTTACCTCGATTCAGGGCTTGAGCAAGCGAGAAGCTTTTTCGAACGATTCTTTTCCTCGGCTGAGAGTCCCGCCATCGAGTGGAAAGCCCACAATCCCAAATCCTCCCTGCAGGAGGTCCTGCAATCCGAAGGGAAACCCCTGCCCGAATACTTCCTCCTGGAGAAAACGGGGCAGGATGATGCCCCTCTTTTTCTGGTGGGTGTCCGTTCGGGAGAAGAGATCCTCGCGACAGGGACAGGGCATTCAAAAAAGGAAGCGGAATTTGCCGCCGCACGCAGTGCGCTTGCCCTGATGAGAAAAATACAACCGGTTGCATTTATTTGAAAAGCGGCTTATAATCGGGGTGTTTCGACAAGCGGAATCCTTTAAAGGGGTCCAGTGAGGCCCAAAAGGAGAGGAAATCTCATGAAAACATCCATTTTGGTCAATCCAGGGGGACACGGCGCTCGATCGGCGCTGTGTCCCCCTTTTTTTCAACGGGAGGGGAATGTGGAATGACATTGCGCGAGAAAGCAAAGCTGATGAGCGAAACGGACATGGAACGGGCAATTCGCAGGATGGCCCATGAAATCGTGGAGATGAACAAGGGCCTGGAAAAAGTTGTCCTGGTCGGTATCCAGCGCCGCGGGGTCTTCCTTGCCCAAAGGATTCGCGACGTCCTTCGGCAGTTCGAGCAAATCAAGGTCCCAACCGGAGAGCTCGACATCACCCTCTATAGGGACGACCTGACCCTCCTGCACGACCACCCCGTGGTCCACAGCACCTCCATGCCCCTGGACATAACCGGCAAACATGTCGTCCTCGTTGATGACGTCATTTACACCGGACGGACCATCCGGGCCGCTCTCGACGCCCTCATGGACCTGGGAAGACCCGATATCGTCCAGTTGGCGGTCCTCGTCGATCGGGGACACAGGGAACTTCCGATCGCTCCGAATTTCGTGGGAAAAAACGTCCCGACCTCGCGCGAAGAAGTGGTCGAGGTCAGGGTCAAGGAAATCGACGGGATCAACGAAGTGGTCATTTGCGAAAGACAGGAGGGGTAATCGAAGATGGATTGGAAGCATCGCCACGTTCTTGACTTGAAGGATTGGAAAAGGGAAGACATCCTTTTCCTTCTTGACCAGGCGAAAAACATGGATGAACTGATCGACAGACCGATCAAAAAGGTTCCTGCCCTAAGGGGAAAACTCGTTGTAAACCTTTTCTTCGAGGCTTCGACGAGAACCCGCGTTTCGTTTGAGCTTGCAGAGAAACTGCTGAGCGCGGACGTCGTCAACTGGTCCGCTTCGGGTTCCAGCGTTTCAAAGGGAGAAACGCTCCGCGACACGGCCTGGACTCTTGAAGCAATGGGTGCCGACGCCGTCGTGGTCCGACATGGCGCTTCTGGCTCGGCCCACTATCTCGCCAGGAAACTCCGGCGCGCGGTCGTGTTCAACGGAGGAGACGGAGCCTATTCTCACCCGACGCAGGCCCTTCTCGACGCCTACACCGCCTGGAAGCACTTTTCAAACCTCGAAGGCCGCAAAATGGCCATCCTGGGAGACGTCCTTCACAGCCGGGTTGCCCGGAGCGATATCCAGGTTTTCAAGACGCTGGGATGCGAAGTAGTCCTTTCAGGACCCGAGACGCTGATGCCTTTCGACGTGGATTCACTTGGAGTCCGGTACGAACCGGACCCCGTGAAAGCCGTCAAAAACGCCGACATCGTCTATCTTCTTCGGATTCAGAGGGAGAGGCAGGAAGAAGGACTCTTCCCCTCGCTGGACGAATACCACCTTCGCTTCGGGGCGGACGAAAAGCTGGTTTCCATGGCAAGCAGAGGCGCCCTGGTGATGCATCCCGGCCCGATCAACCGCAGGGTCGAAATCGATTCAAGTGTCGCCGACGGAGCCCAAAGCCGAATCCTTCAGCAGGTTCGAAGCGGGGTTGCGGTTCGAATGGCTCTTCTTTACCTGTGCCTCGGAGGTGTCATGGCATGATGCTCTTCAAAAATGCGAAACTTTTTGACGGACGGTCCTTCTTCGACGGAACCTGCGACTTGCTGGTCAGGGAGGGGCAAATCGAAGCCCTTGGAAGAGATCTTTCGGCCGTGGACGCTGAAACTTTCGACCTTTCGGGGAAAGTCCTGTCTCCGGGTTTTGTGGATCTTCACTGCCATATGAGGGATCCCGGTTTTGAGTGGCGTGAAGACATCGAAACCGCAGCAGCGGCCGCCGCGGCTGGGGGATTTTCGACCGCCGTGGCAATGCCGAACACGGACCCTGCCACCGACAACGACGCCCTTGTCCGGTATGTCATTGAAAAGGGGAAACGGGCAGGATTCGCCCGCATCCTTTCGGCTGGAGCCGTCACCAAAAACCGGGAAGGCAAGGAACTTGCCGAAATGGGGAAAATGGCGGCAGCCGGCTGCGTCCTTTTCACCGACGACGGGGCGCCCGTCGGCTCGTCCCGCCTTTTCCGCACAGCCTTGCAATACAGCCGTGCCCTAGGGATCAGAATCATGGAACACCCTGAAGAGACGAGTCTTTCCCGCGGCGGGCAGGTCAACGAGGGCAGATGTTCCTCCATCGCGGGGTTGAAGGGAATTCCGGCTTCAGCGGAAGAAATCGGGGTTTTCAGGGCCGTTTCGCTCTGCAGGGAAACCGGAGTGCCCGTTCATGTGACGCACCTGAGTACCCGCAATTCGGTATCCCTTGTCCGTGAAGCCAAAAAGGAAGGCCTTCCGGTAACCTGCGATGTCACCCCGCATCACCTCCGCTTCTCGGAACAGTCCGTGATCGACTCCGGCTTCGATTCCAGGTTCAAGGTCAACCCGCCCCTCCGGTCTGAAGAAGACCTCGAAAGCCTTTGGGAAGCTCTCGCCGACGGGACGATCGATGCGATCGCCACAGACCACGCCCCCTGGCACCTCGACGAGAAGGATTTGCCGTTCCAGGAGGCTCCGTTCGGAATCGCTTCGATCGAATGCGCATTTCCGGGGGTTTTCACCAGCTGGCTCAACCGTGGAAAACCCTTCGGACTGGAAAGGCTTCTTGCCCTCTTTACGAGTGGCCCGTCGTCCGTTCTTCCCGATGAATGGTCCTCTCTGGGCAAGCTGACAGTCAAGGGAAAGGCTGACCTGGTCGTGCTCGATTTGGACCTCGACCGGAAGGTTACGGTTGAAGAATGGAAAAGCAAGGCCCGCCTTTCTCCCTGGGAAGGCCTTTCCCTCTCCGGGTGGCCAGTGATGACGCTCGTTGAAGGGCGTGTCGTGTTCGACCGCCTCAGGGGATAGAACGATGTGCAGTTCCGATTCCCGCGAAGCGCATCTGGAAAGGGAGGTCGTTCTTTCGAAGAGAGAGGAGATCTCGAAAAACCTTTTCGTTCTGACTTTTGAAACCCGGGATCCTTTCCCGCGGATTCAGCCTGGACAGTTTGTCATGCTCAGGACCAGCCCCGGGCTGGACCCCCTCCTCGGTCGCCCCTTTGCGATCAGCGGCGTCGAGGCAAACCGCCTGGAACTTTTGGTGGCGGTTGTAGGAAGGGGAACCCGCATACTATCCTCGTTTCCCCCCGGAGAGCTTCTCCGGATGCGCGGCCCCCTCGGGAACGGCTTCCCCCTCCAGCCGGGCAAACGGGTCCATTGCCTGGCCGGAACAACGGGAATCGCCCCCTTTGTCCTGGCCAAGACAGAAATCCCTGGAATCGAGGTCCACCTTGGGATCCCGGGCAGTCACTGGGAAGGGCTCGCCTCTTGGGCCTCTGAAAAGATTCCGAACCTCCACCTTTATTCGGAAGACGCCTCGGTCGGGTTCGCGGGAACACCTCTCTCCTGTATCGGCAGCCTCGATGCAACCGTCGATGTCGTATGGGCTTGTGGACCGGTGGGGATGCTGAAAGCTGTCCACCATGAATGCGAACGGCATGCGATCCGTTCCTGGGTCAGCCTGGAAACTCGGATGGCTTGCGGGGTTGGAGGTTGTCACGGCTGTGTCGTCCAAACCGTAAACGGTTTGCGCAAGACCTGCACGGACGGCCCTGTTTTCGATTCGCGGGAGGTCCTCTGGAATGAGTGATCCACTCGTTTCGCCCGCCGTTTCCGTCGGCAAGGTTGCCCTTCGAAGCCCCCTGATCATTGCCTCCGGCACCTGGCCGCACGAACCGGATTATTGGAAGGACCCGCGCTGCTCATTCGTAGGAGCCGCGTGCACAAAAGCCCTGACGCTTCATCCCAGGGAGGGGAACCCGGGAACGCGCCTGTGGGAAACCCCTTGCGGGCTTTTAAACAGCATCGGACTCCAAAACCCGGGTATCGACGTTTTTCTCGGAGAGGACCTGCCGAAGATCTCTTCCGGTGATATCGGCGTGATTGCAAACGTCGCAATGGAAGCTGCAGAAGAAACTGCGGAGGTTCTCCAAAGGCTCTCCTTATACGATCATCTCCTCCTGGCAGTTGAACTGAACATTTCCTGCCCGAACGTGGATGCGGGGGGGATGGCCTGGGGAGCAGACCCGGTCATGGCGGCAAAGGCGGTTGAGCTCGCCCGCCGTCACTGGGAAGGACCTTTGTGGGTAAAGCTGACCCCGCAGTGCGGGAATATCCGCGATGTCGCGACGGCCGCAGAAGCAGCGGGCGCGGATGCGCTTGTCGTCGCGAATACCTGGCTAGGAATGGCGATCGACCCCCTTTCGGAAAGGCCCGTTTTTTCGCGGCGGTTTGCGGGCCTTTCCGGGCCTGCGATTTTTCCTCTGGCTCTCCGGCTCGTCTGGGAAGTCTCTTCCGCGGTCCAAATACCCGTCATCGGGTGCGGCGGCATATCCAGAACGGAAGACGTCCTATCGATGATGCTTGCCGGAGCGAGCGCCGTCGCCATCGGGACGGCCCATTTCACGGAACTGTCCTGTTTTCGCTCGATCGGGCGCGAGCTTCTTGAACACCTGGCCGCGAAGGGCTATTCTTCGCCTATGGACCTGATCGGAAAGGGGAAAGAAGAACATGGTCGAATCCCGTAAAGACCCGCTGATCTTAGCGCTCGACACGCATGACCTGGCCGAGGCGCGCGAATTTCTGGCCATCGTCCGCTCGCTTCTGCGTTACGTAAAGATCGGTCCACGCCTTTGGGCACAGGGGGGTGCGCCTTTTCTGCGGGAGGTGTCGTCCCAGGGATTCGAGGTTTTTCTTGACCTGAAGCTTCACGATATCCCAAATACGGTTGCCGGGGCGGTGGACGCACTTTCCGACCTGGGAATCTGGGCCCTGACCCTGCACGCAGGCGGAGGCCGGGAAATGCTGGAAGCCGCAGTTTCAGCGAGGGATGACGCCGACTCGGAAATGGTGCTGCTGGGAGTGAGCGTTTTGACGAGCCTTGACGCGTCGTCATTCGGCCAAGTCTGTCCAGGGTGTCGATTGGAAGATGCTGTCAGGAGTCGGACGGAACTTTGCATCGAAAGCGGCATGGACGGCCTGGTCTGTTCCCCCCTTGACCTTCCCGGAGTCAAACGGATTTCGGGAGATTCCCTGGTCACCGTGGTGCCTGGGATCCGGCAATGGAAGGTGTCGGATGACCAGAAACGTTCCGCCACCCCTTTCGAAGCGGTCCGTAACGGGGCAGACTACCTCGTGGTGGGCCGCCCGATCATCCAGTCGGAAGAACCAAGAGCGACGATTCTGGAAATTCTTGAACAAATCGAGGAGGGATTCCGTTGCCGGAGGAAAAACTGAAGGAAACACCGCTCCTTTCCATGATGAAAGAAACGGGGGCCTTCCTCGAAGGGCATTTTCGCCTCACTTCAGGGCTGCATAGCGGGCATTACATGCAGTGCGCCCTGCTTCTGAGCGTGCCGAAGTACGCGGAATTTGCGGGCCGGGAACTTGCCTCCCTCCTCGCCCCCCTGGCCCCCCGCGCGGTGTTCGCCCCCGCCCTGGGAGGATTGATCATCGGCCACGAGGTGGCCAGGAACCTGGACGTCCCTTTTTTCTTTGCCGAAAGGGAAAACGGGGCGATGAAGCTCAGGCGGTTCCCAAAACCGGGACCGACCCGTTTTGTCGTCGTCGAGGACGTGATCACCACGGGCGGTTCTGCCCTGGAAGTCGGGAACCTGATCCGGGAAACGGGGGCCGAATGGGTCGGAACGGGCTGCATCGTGGATCGAAGTTCCGGGAAAGCTTCCTTCCCGCATCCCCTCCATTCCCTCTGGCAGGCTTCTTTCCCGACCTATACGGCCGAAGAATGCCCGCTTTGCAGGGAGGGCATCCCGATTGAGAAACCGGGGAGCCGTTAGGGCTTTCGCTCTCCTCCTGCTCCTTCTTTCCTTCTCTGGAACGGCTTTTGCGGCCAGGGAGATCGCCGTCACATCTCCCTGGCTGTCTTTGATGGTGCGCTTCGTGGGAGGGATCCAAGTTCGTGTCCACCCGCTGTCCGGCTGGGATCAAAACGGCCGGACGGTTCGCTTTGCGAAACCCGCGAGGCGTCTTCCCGTCATCGCCATGGATCCGGCGGAAGCGAAATCTTACGGCATACGGGACCACTCGGTCGCCTTCCTTTTCCAAGGCACCTCCGCCGGAGCTCCGGTGAAGGGATCCTCCTTCCTGGATCCCTCCTCCCTGGCGTTCATCGGCCAACGGCTCCTTGGGGCCCTTTCTGCCATCGACCCCCAGAACTACACCTACTACCAGCGAAGGCTCGCCGAGTTCCAATCCCGCACGGAAACGACCGTAAGCGTCGGGAAAAAGTTGCTGAAAGGGATCCTTGTCCTGGATTTATCCGGGCATTCAGGTGAGTGGATCCGGGCCGCCGTGGAAACTCCGATTCGCCCGCCGGACCGGGTCATGGGGCTCTGGGAAAAGGGGCAATCCCTGGATACCCTTTCGATCGCACTCCAGGAGGCCTCGAGGAAGGGGTGGGTGGTCGTGGTAGACGCCTGGACCCCTTCAACGGTCAGGGAAAAAACACGCGGAATTCCCCGCCTGGCGACGATACCGCCCCCTACCCTGGAAAAGGAGATGCTGACGATACTCCATGACATTTACCTTTCGATCTGGAATGCCTCGGGGAAACGGGTCAGTCCTGTGAAGCCCTGACGTGGAGCACATCCGCCGCGGTGTAAACCCGGAGGCTTCCTTGGACGTTCACTTCGAGCGCTCCGTCTTGCGTAATGTTTTCGGCAATCCCGTAATCGGTTCCCGAATCGGTCAAAACACGGACTTCCTTACCCAGGGTGCTGCAACGCTGCCGATACAGGGCGACTAGGCGCTGTACTCCTTCCGGCCCAGCCTCAAGCAGCCCGATCAGTTCGGAAATCCGCCGTAGAATTTCCACCAGGATCTCTCCCCTGTTGGAAGTTTCGTTCCTGATCTCGATGAGGGAACAGGGATTCTCCGCACCGGCCGTAATTAGGTCCCTGACGCTCATGTTGACATTGAGCCCGATCCCGGTAACCGCAAAATGAACCCGATCCGTTTCACTGGCTGTCTCGCTCAGGATCCCGCAAAGCTTCCGCCCTTTCCACAAAAGGTCGTTTGGCCACTTCAGGGAGCAGCGTACGCGAAACAGGCTTTCAAGAGCCATTTGTACGGCAAGCCCCGCCGCGAGGTTGACGAGCTGGATCTGCATCGGGGAGATGCGCGGCCTGAGAAGGAGCGATGCATACAGGTTGCCTCCCGTCGGCGAGAGCCAGGTCCGCCCCATGCGTCCCCTTCCTGCCCGTTGCTCCTCCGCAAGCACGACAAGGCCGGCGGGCATGCCCTGGCGGGCGGCTTCCTTCGCAATTTCCTGTGTCGAATCGACGGTCTCCAAAAAAAGGATCGGGTGCCCAAGGGAAGTCCCTTTGAGTCGGTGTTCCAACCACGTAGGGCTAAGGTCGAAAGTCGGAGGGGCAATGAACCGGTAGCCCCGGTTCGGCAGCGATTCGATGCCGATCGTCTCTTCCCGCAGGCTTTCAATCGCTTTCCAGATTGCCTGGCGGCTCACGTTCAGGCTTTCCACCAATTCACCGCTCGGGACCATCCCTGGAGCCGCGGTTACCAGCTTGTTCAAAATGGCCAGCTTGTTCGGCGATGCCTTCTGCACGGGATCAACCCCTCTTCGGTCTGCTGTAACACGATGTTATAATCTTTTTTAACGCCGGACAATCTCCGGTTCAGGCATTTCAAGGAGGAACAGCGAATGGCATTCATACCGATTCGAACCGTACTGGAGGAACTGCACTCGCTGGCGCGCGAGTTCCAGGACAGCCTTTGACCCCGAATCCCTCGAGAAGCGTTCGGCCGAGCTGACGAAGGAAACCCTTGTCCCCGATTTCTGGAACCGTCCGAATTCACAGGAAATCCTTCGAGAACTTTCCCAGTTGAATTCGAGAATCGACATCTGGAACCAGATCGAAAAGGAGCTCGATGAGCTGGAGGTCCTGGCGGAAATCCTGGCGGAAAACGAAGATCCCGAGCTTTTGTCCGAATTTTACGCCCGATCCAGCGTCTTGAAGAAGTCGATCAAGAATGACCAACTCATTCTCCTGATGGGACAGGAATATGACGACGCAAACGCCATCCTTTCGATCCACCCTGGAGCGGGAGGGCTGGATTCCCAGGACTGGGCCGAGATGCTCTTCCGAATTTACCTCCGCTGGGCAGAATCTCACGGGATGGAAACTCGGGTCTTCGATCTCCTCCAGGATGACGAAGCCGGTATCAAAAGCGTCACTTTCATGGTCAAGGGCCCTTATGCCTACGGGTTTCTTTCTGGTGAGCAGGGAGTTCACCGCCTGGTGAGGATTTCACCCTTTGACGCGGCGAAACGCCGTCACACGAGTTTCGCTTCCGTGGAAGTCGCACCTGAGCTTCCGGAAAGCGTCGAAATCGAAATCCGTCCCGAGGACCTGGAGCTTCAGACCTGCCGGGCAAGTGGGGCAGGGGGACAGTACGTGAATATGACGGATTCCGCGGTCCGAATCAAGCATCTCCCCACGGGGATCGTGGTCGGCTGCCAGACGGAACGGTCCCAGCACATGAACAGGCAGGTTGCGATGCAGTTGTTGAGAGCCCGCCTGTTTGAAAGGGTCCTCAAGGAGCGCAGGGAACAATTGGAAGCCCTGAAAGGTGAAAAGAAGGAAATCGGCTGGGGCAGCCAGATCCGATCCTACGTTCTCCATCCCTACACCCTTGTGAAAGATCATCGGACAGGCTGTGAAACCGGGAACGTACAGGCCGTCCTCGACGGAGAAATCGACGATTTTCTCATGGCCACACTCAATTACCGAAAATCCGGGAAGCAAATGCTTCCCGAGCGGGGGGAGAGAACGGGATGAAACGATTCTGCCGGAAATGGGCGTTTTTTTTCTTCGGGCTTCTGTTCCTTTCCCTTCCCCTCCCAAGCGAAGCTGCAGGCTTCATCCCGCAGGATCCGGTGATGAAAGTCGGTGAAATCCGGCCGGGCATGAAGGGAGAAGCCCGCACCGTGCTAAAGGGACAAAAAATCGATACTTTCCCGGTCACCATCCTCAGCGTTGTCCCGAAGAAGGGGATACCGGGGCACCTTATCCTCGTCCGCGCAGAGGGTCCGATCATCGAGAAGACCGGCGGGATCGCTGCCGGAATGAGCGGGAGCCCCGTTTTCGTGGACGGGAAGCTGATCGGAGCAATCGGGTATGGCTGGAACTTCAGCGATCATCGGCTGGGTCTCGTCACCCCGATCGAAGACATGGTCGCTGTTTTTGACTGGAAAGACAGGATTCCACCCTTCTACCAGCCCCCGCGGCTGGAGACGGAACCGACTTCAACCGACGCCGCATCGGGGGACGTTTCTTCGACCGGGAACCAACCCGACGAGGTTTTGCCACGATCCGAAGACTGCCTCGACGAAAAGCCGTCGCTGGCTGTCCTTTTGGCGGATGGAATGAGTCCCAGGGCCGTCGAATCGTTATCCGGCGTAATCCGCCAGAACATCCTGGCCCTTGGCGGAGGGAAAGGCGATGAGGTTCCACCCGTCAAAAAAGCTCCTCGGCTGAAACCCGGCGATGCGGTCGGCGTGATGCTGGCATGGGGAGACGTCAACATCGGAGCGACTGGAACATTGACAACTCTTTCCGCCGACGGGAGATTTCTTGCTTTCGCCCATCCCTTCCTGAACAACGGGGCGGTTGCGTACCCCCTGACCGAAGCGTGGGTACACGGCGTGATTCCGAGCATTCAATCTCCGTTCAAGCTTGGAACGCCCCTTAGCATCATTGGAACAGTCACGCAGGACAGGCCGCAGGCGATCGGAGGCAAGCTCAATGTCTACCCGCCATCCTACGGTTTCACGGTCCGTTTCGACGATGTCGACAACAAAACCATACAAACGAAACGATTCCATGTCGCCCTTTCGCCGTTTCTCCTTTCCAAGCTCGCACCGGAAGCTCTTACCGGGCTTTTGGACGACCTCTGGGGCAGGGTTGGGGCCGGTACTGCGAGGCTCGACCTGTCCGTAACGGGTTCCGGTCTATCGGGCGGCTGGCACAGGAACAACCTGTTCTTTTCCGACAAGGACCTGACGAAAGAAGTACTGAAGGAACTGAAGGAACTGATGGAAACGTTCGCCCTGAATCCCTTCACCGAAATCGCTCCCCTGGGGTTCCGCCTGGACCTGGAAATGACCTCCGAAGCCCGAATCCTCCTCATCGAGGACGTGAAGCTGGACAGGAAAAAGGTCAACGCCGGGGAAAAACTCAAGGTCGAAGTCCGGTTGAGACCCTACCGGAAAGAACCGTTTACCAGAACATTCGAGCTGACCGTGCCGAAGGATGCTTCGGGGCGCAGCATGGTTGTCGTCAGGGGGGGAGGCATCAACGAACCCGGCCAGGACTCGATCCTGGAAGGCAAGACGGCGATTCGGGATTTCCCTGCCCTGCTGAAGGAACTCTCCGTTCGGGAAACCAACAACCAGGTGGTCGTGGAAATCCTCGCTTCCGGGGGCCCGAAGAAGTCTCCTTTCAGGAAGGGCAAGGATCAGGATGAATCCACGGAGGAAACGCCGGAGCTTTTGAGCGAAATCACCGAGAAGAAGCTGAAAGAGGGGTCGATGAAGATCTTCAACACGAATTACTACGTGGACGGGCTCCAGCAAAGGGAAATTTCCGTGGGAACCGAGAGCCCGGAGGAGTAGGGGAGCAACCCGAAAATGGAGCTCTTCCGCTGGCTCGGCAGGACCGCGATCGGCTTTTTCGAATCGCTGGGATTCTTTTCCCTTTTCCTGTTAAAATCCGCGCGTGGGATTTTCCGCGGAAGGTGGAGTCGTGCCGACTTGTCAAAACAGCTGGAAAGTGTCGGCGTCAGCTCGATTTTCGTGGTTTCCATCACGAGCGCCTTCACGGGAATGGTCATGGCCGTCCAGACGATCGACCAATTCGTGCGGTTCGGGGCGACAAACTACATCGGAGGGGTGATCGGGCTCAGCATGGTCCGTGAAATGTCCCCCGTCCTGACCGGGCTCGTGGTGACCGGGCGTGTCGGAGCCGCCATGGCCGCAGAAATCGGTTCGATGCGGATCACCGAACAGTTGGACGCCCTCCAGGCATTCGGGTTGGACGAAGTGGCGTTTGTCGGTTCCCCTCGGCTCGTTGCCGGGCTGGTCATGCTACCCCTCCTGACGATTTATTCCTTTGTCATCGGGATCGGCGGCGGCTATCTTTTCGTCGTCACCAGGGGCATCCACAGCGTCACTTTTCTGAAATCGCTGGAAGCCCTCCTGGAACCTTCGGACATTTTCGGCGGCCTCCTGAAAGCGGCGGTGTTCGGCACCATCATCTCCACGACCGCCTGCGCGGAGGGATTTCGTGCGGGAAACGGGGCGACCGGCGTCGGCGAAGCCACGACCCGGGCAGTCGTCTGGAGCAACATGCTGATCCTGGCGTTCAATTACATCCTTTCGACGATCCTTTTCGGAGGCATACGGTGAAGACCCGGCTTCTAGAAGCCGCTGACATCGAAAAATCGTTCGGGGAGAACACCGTCCTGAGAGGGATCGATCTTTCCCTTTCGACCGGAGAAATCCTTTCCCTGATGGGTCCCTCCGGCTGCGGGAAGACAACGGTCCTGCGGATGGTCGTGGGGCTGATCAAGCCGGACCGCGGACAAATCTTCCTCTTCGGCAAGAAGATCGAGGGTTCCGAGGACGACGAATCTGTTATCGAACTGAAAAAACGGATCGGCATCGTTTTTCAGGGCGGGGCTCTTTTCGATTCCCTGAACGTGGGCGAAAACATCGCGTTTCCCCTGCGGTATTGCCTGGGACTTTTGGACGAAGAGGAAATCGGGAAAAGGGTCTCGGATGTCCTTGAACAGGTCGAACTTCCCGGTACCGAGTCATTGATGCCCGCTGAACTTTCCGGGGGCATGAAAAAAAGGATCGCCATTGCGAGGGCGCTCGTTCACGAACCCGACATCCTCCTGCTCGACGAACCAACGACCGGGCTGGATCCCCAGACGGCCCGCCACATCGATCGGCTCGTTTCGGAAATCGGGAAGCGGCGTAAACTGGGTATCCTGGCGGTGACCCACGACCTGGTCACTGCCATCGGGATTTCAGATACAATTCTCCTGATGGACCAGGGAAAAATCACCTGGCGCGGGACTCCCGAAGAATGGAAAACGTCCGAGGATGAGAACGTCAGGCGTTTCGCGAATGGCCTACGGCCTGTCCGGGAAGGAAGGACGGTGTGTCCATGAACAGGGAATTCAAAGTTGGTCTTGCTGTCTTTCTCGCCCTTCTCGCCCTGGGCGCCATGGTTTTCGTCACGGGGGGTGCCTTGTTCAGGCACGGCGGTAATTCTTACGAGATCCTCTTCCACGACGCAATGGGCCTGGAGCAGGGGGCACCCGTCTACGTTTCCGGCCTCGAATCGGGAGCGGTTCGCTCCCTGAAGCTCTCTCCCGAGGGAGTGGTCGTCACCGTTGTCCTGGACCCGGCGGTACGGATTCCCAAGGACAGCAAAATCCTGATCGGCACGGGAGGCCTTCTCGGAAAACCGCTTCTACGGATCGAGAGAGGTTCCAGCGTAGACTCCTTCCTGCCTGGAGACCGACTCCGCGGTGAAGTTCCACCCGACTTCGATTCGGTACTCGAGGAAATCCAGAAGAACCTCAAAGCACTGGGCACAACCTTTGACAACTTCAACGACATCCTCGGGGATCCGGAAAGGAAAAAGAGGCTTGGACAGGCCCTCGACAACCTGCCTGCCCTCGTCGAAGACGGACGTTCGGCAATGCGCCGAATCGGGGCAGCAGGGGCCGAGATTCAGGAACTTGGACGCGTGGGGCGCAAGCAGATCAAGCAGTTGTCGGAACGTCTCGATGAGCTTGGGAGGGATTTGGATCGGGTGGTCCTTGAAAACGAGGCAGACGTCCGAAAGTCCATCGCTTCCCTTGCTTCTCTCCTGAAAAGGGCGGATGAAGCGTTTGCCCAGTTTGATGAAGACCGAATGGCCGGGAAGGAATTGCGAGAAGCCATCCGGAACCTTTCGAGAGCTGCAAAGGGAATCGAAAGCCTTTCCGCCGGCCTTTCTGAAGCATTGGGAGATTCTCCAGCAGCCTCGCAGGACACGCGGCCCCGCATGAACCTGAAGGAAACCCTCCGGGGAGCCGAAAAGATCGTTTCGACCGTAGGATCGATCCGAACTTCCGGGGAAGTCGCGCTCCATCGTTCCGTTTCGGGAGAAGAGCAAGAGCAAGGATGGGGCATGGACCTTTCACTCCTCATCGGGAAAGCGGACTCCCCCTGGGGACTTCTCCTGGAGGGAACCGGGCTGGGAAACGGAAGCAAGCCTACGGCATCAGCCCACTACCGAACCGCCTGGGGACGTGTCTGGGGCGGGATCGTGCGGGGAGACGTGGGGCTTGGTGCCGCGCTTGATTTCCGCCCGGAACTACCCGTTTCCCTTTCGGCCGAGTGGTGGGATGACCAGGGAGGCAGCTGGGCGTTCCGTGGAAAATGGCACGTCGGGACTCGCTGGGGACTTTTCTACGAGCGGCTTGAACCTGGCCATGACCCGGCCGGTGACGTCGTCGGGGTGTTTTACCAGTTTTCGAGATAGGCAGGCGAAAGGCTTGTTCATCACTTTCGAAGGAATCGATGGTTGCGGGAAATCGACCCAGGCTTTACGCCTTGTCGAATTCCTTCAACAGAAGAAAGGTGCCGGGAAGGTCCTTTGGACACGGGAACCGGGGGGATGGCCGGGCTCAGGGCTATTGCGGGAGATGCTCCTTTCACAGGAACTCGAGCATCCGTGGACCGAGGTTTTCCTTTTCCTCGCCGATCGTTGCGAACATGCGAGAAGGGTCATCGAGCCTGCCCTAGAAGAGGGGATCACGGTTATTTGCGAACGTTTCGACGATTCGACACGGGCCTATCAAGTCTGGGGAAGGGGGCTCGAGCTCGAGAAGATCGAAAGAGCCCTGCTCCTCGGGGAATACCCCCGGCCGGACAGGACGATCCTGCTGGATGTCTCGGTGGAAACCGCCCTCGCCCGGGTTTCGGCCCGGGCAGACCTTGACCGTTATGAAAGAGAAGGGAGAAGCTTCCTCGAACGCGTCAGCGAAGGTTACCGCTATCTTGCCGTTCGGGACACGGGACGAATTTGCCCGGTGAATGGAGAAGGACACCCGGAACAGGTCTTCGGGAGGATTCTCGATTCCCTGGAGGGGTGCCTCTGATGAAGGGTCATGCCACACCCCTTCCGCCAAACGATGGGAAGGGGCCGCTGGGTCGAGATGCGAATCCCCCCGATGCCGGGAAAAACGGGAACTGCCTTGCGGAAACCGTCGTTTCGAGCCGTGCCTGGAGGGAAATTTCCTCTGCACTCAAGTCGGGGATCCTACCCCATTCGGTCGTTTTCTGCGCCCCCTTGATGTTTCACGATCCCTTCGTAAATCTTTATGCTCACGCCCTCTTTTCTGCCGGTAAACCAGAAAGTGGGACGAATGAAGGGCAGGGATGGATCGGAGAAAATCATCCGGACCTGATTCGCCTCGGAACGCTGGAGGCCCCTCCGGGTATAGAATCCTGCCGGGAGCAGCTGGTGGAACTCTATTCCCGTCCGGTAGCCGCTCCTTGCAGGCTGGCAGTCATTCATTGCGCAGACCGCCTCAGCCCCCCTGCGGCCAATAGTCTTCTGAAAATCACGGAAGAACCCCCGCCGCAGGGCAGGATCCTTTTTTTGCTCGAGGAAGAGAACCTGTTGCCAACTCTTCGAAGCCGTAGTTGGACCCTGAGGATGCCCCCCGAGGAGGTCCTTGCGCCCATTCCGCCCCCGGGAGACGATGAGGAATGGGTGCGCTGGCTTTCCGATGCCTCTTCCTGGAAAACCGAATCCCTCCTCCTGCGTGCGACCGGATGGGCAAGGTGGTATGCTCTTTCCGGTCAATTTCGGAAAGCGGCGGACCTGGACAGCCTGGGTGTTCTGATTCAGAAGACGAAGCTGTCCGCTTCGATGGCTCTTGACCTAATTTTCTTGATGACGAGAGAGGAAACTGCATTTGAAGACTTTCTTGATTCTTTACGGTAAGCCCCGTTACCTGGGTATTCTGAAAGTCGAGGACAATCTCGTCCTCGGCAAAGGGGATTCGATCGTCATCGAATCCCCAAGAGGCAAGGAAATCGGGATCGTCGCAGGGCCCATCAGCCCAGAGCAGGAGGAACGGTATCGGAAAGCCCCTCCGGCAGAGACAGCGGATGGAGTTCAGAAAGCCGGCCTCCCGACGGACGAGGTGCAATTCGTCGGCTTCCCCCTTCCGGACGAAGCGCAGTTCAGGAAGGAATGTTCCGAAGAAGAGACTTCCGTACTCCAGCGGGCAAGGGAGATCCTAAAATCCCACGATCTTGCCATGAAGCTGGTGGACGTCGAATTTCTACTGGACCGGTCCAAGCTCTTTTTCTATTTCACGGCCGAACAGCGGATCGATTTCAGAGGCTTTGTCAGGGACCTGGCAAGGGAGTTCAAAACCCGCATCGAGCTTCGCCAGATCGGGGGCAGGGATGAAGCGAAAGTGGCGGCGGGAATTTCACAATGCGGTATGCCCTGCTGTTGCAGCACTTGGCTCAATCGGTTCGAACCCATCTGCATCAGGATGGTCAAACAGCAGAACCTAGCCCTCAACCCGACGAAAATTTCGGGGATCTGCGGGCGCCTCATGTGCTGCATGGGGTATGAGCACCAAACCTACCAGGAACTCTGGAAAGGGCTTCCGAACCCGGGTACGAAGCTCAAGTCGCTAACGGGGGAAACCTACCTGATCTCGGGCGTCGATCTGATGGGGAAGTCCTTGCGGATTTTCTGCCCGGACCGTACCGAACTCCTCGTCCCGGTTTCCGAATTCGCGAAATTCAAAGAGGCTATCCAGAAGGGAGAGGCTTGGGAACCGCAGCGCGAAGAGGTGGTCGCGCTTCCTTTTGACTCGCTCCTCCAGGAAGCCGTGACGGATTCGGAAAAGATTCTCGAGGATGGGGTTTGCCCTGTTGAAAGACCCGCCCGCCAACGGCAGGGAAGGTTGCTCTCAAGGGAACGTGCCGTTCGTAGAGCAGGAGAACGGGAAAAGGAACCTCCGGTAAAGCCTGCCGGACCCACGGCTTTAGCCCTTGTGCCGGAAACCCCCGCACAAGAGGAACCCCGAACCAAAAGAAGAAGGCCGCGCCGGAAAAAAAGGAAAACCGGTGTTCCCTCTACGGACTTGGCTCCCGCAAAGCCGGCCCTGGAAAGCAGGATACAGGGAACGCAACCGGCTGCCGAGGCTCAGGAAAAACCCCGTAGAAAGAGAAATTCAAGGCGGAGAAAGCCCCGAAAACCCCAGGCGGAGGAATAGCGGCTCCGCAAGGATCCTTACTGGAGGTGAATTCCCCTGCAATTCTTCGAACGGTTCAAATCCGGACTGAAAGAAGTACGGTCCAAGTGGGGCAGTTCCCTGGCAAAGCTGATTACGGCAGCGGACGAAAGTCCCGATTTCTGGGAACAAATCGAGGAAACCCTGATCAAGGGAGACGTAGGAGTCGATCTTTCCGAAAAACTCGTTTCCGATTTCCGGGCGTTTCGTAGGACGGCGGGCTCGAACCAAAGCCTTCCGCTTTTGATTTTCGGGAAACAGCTCGAGGCGATTTTTGCGGGCAATCCCCTGAACGGGGCCCCCCTGCGGCAATCCGGAATCCCTACCGTAGTCCTGCTTTCCGGTGTGAACGGCAGTGGGAAAACGACCACGGCGGGGAAATTGGCCGCACAGTACACCAGGGGCGGAAAACGCGTCGTGCTCGCAGCAGCGGATACCTACCGGGCCGCGGCGATCGAACAGCTGAAAACCTGGGGAGACCGCTGCGGTGCAAGGACGGTCAGTCACGGGATGGGGAGCGACCCGGCCGCCGTGGTGTTCGATGCCATTCGTTCCGCAAAAGCGGACGGATCGGACCTTGTCATTGCCGATACTGCCGGACGCCTGCATACCCGACATAACCTGATGGAGGAACTGAAGAAAGTCGCACGTGTCGTAGATCGGGAGGTCGGTGCGGCTAACGCGGAATTCCTCCTGGTCATCGACGCCGTCATGGGACAGAATGCCTTTCAGCAGGCCAAAGTATTCGGCGAAGCGCTTCCGCTTACAGGCATCGTTCTGACGAAATACGACAACACCGCGAAAGGCGGTGTAATCCTTTCCGTCGTACATGAACTGGGACTCCCGGTGAGGTACGTCGGACTGGGAGAAAAGGTGGAAGACCTTGCCCTTTTCCAGCCCAGGGAATTCATCGAAGCCCTCCTTGGCTTGCAGGAGGGCGATTTGAGCGGGGAGGGACTTCGTCCATGATCGAGCGCTACGAAACCGAAGAAATGAAAAGGATCTGGTCGGAAAAGAACCGCTTTCAGAAATGGCTTGATGTGGAATTGGCGGTCTGTGAAGCCTGGGCCGAAGAGGGCCGCATCCCTGCAGAAGCGATGGAGACAATCCGGAAGAAGGCAGGTTTCGACGTTGCGAGAATCGCGGAGATCGAGTCCTCCACTCACCACGATGTGATCGCCTTTGTCAGTTCCGTTGCCGAGAAAATCGGCCCCGAAGGACGGTTTATCCACCTCGGCCTGACGAGCAGCGACGTAGTGGACACCGCCGGGTCACTCCTTCTGCTTGAAGCCCTCGACACCCTGGTCGAAACGCTGAAGGGTTTTTCGAGCCTCGTCCTGGAAAAAGCCAGAGAGTACCGTCAAGTCCCGTGCGTCGGCAGAACCCATGGAATCCACGGAGAGCCGACGACCTTCGGATTGAAGATCCTCAACTGGTATTCCCAGCTTCAAAGGGATCTGGAACGGCTCGAACTGGCAAAGAAGCACATCCGCGTCGGGAAGATTTCGGGAGCTGTCGGAACGTATGCCCACTGCCCACCCCATATCGAGGAAAGGGTCTGTACGAGACTGGGACTCCGGAGAGCCTCGGTTTCGAACCAGATCCTCCAGAGAGACCGGCACGCGGAGGTCATGACGGCTATCGCGATTCTCGGATCCACCATGGAGAGAATCGCCACGGAAATCCGGCACCTTCAGAGAACTGAAGTCCTTGAAGCTGCCGAACCGTTTTCCAAGGGGCAGAAAGGCTCCTCAGCCATGCCCCACAAGAGGAACCCGATCCTTTCCGAGAGGGTCTGCGGCATGGCGCGCCTTCTGAGGGGATACGCTCTTGCCTCGATGGAAAATGTCGCCCTGTGGCATGAACGGGACATCAGCCACTCTTCGGTTGAAAGGATCGTCTGGCCGGATGCCTTCCACCTCGCTCACTATTCGTTGCTGACGTTGAGCAGGATCATCGCCGGACTGCAGGTCGATCCCGATAGAATGGCCAAAAACCTGGAAATGACTCAAGGGCTTCTTTTCAGTCAAAGAGTCCTTCTTTTCCTGATCGAGGAGATGGGCATAAGCCGTGAGGAAGCCTATGCCATCGTGCAGGAAAACGCCATGCGCTGCTGGGCAGGGGAGGGACATCTGAAAGACCTTCTTGCCTCCGATCGGCGGTTGAAAAGCGTCCTGGACAAGGACACCCTCGCCCTGCTGTTTGATACCCGCTACTTCACCCGATATGTCGACGAAATCTTCTCCCGTTTTGAAGAACCGGGGAAAAACGATCCGCTAAACGCTTGAGGGGGTGTTCGCTATGTCGCTTCCGGAAAGGAACCTGGCGCTGGAACTCGTCCGTGTAACGGAATCGGCTGCAATGGCAGCAGGCCGGTGGATGGGTCGGGGAGACAAGAACGGGGCCGATGGAGCCGCTGTCAATGCCATGCGGTACATGCTGAATACGATCCGCATGGATGGAACGGTTGTCATCGGAGAAGGAGAAAAGGATGAGGCGCCGATGCTTTTTAACGGCGAACGCCTCGGCACCGGCGACGAACCCAAAGTCGACATCGCGGTCGACCCCATCGACGGGACGAGGCTCCTTTCTCTCGGGAGGCAGAATTCCATCAGCGTTGTCGCTCTGGCCGAACGCGGGACCATGTATTTCCCGCAGCATATTTTCTACATGAACAAGCTCGCAACCGGCCCCGAAGCGGCTGGCTCGATCGATATCCGACTGCCGATCGGGGAAAACATCCGGAGGGTCGCGAAGGCAAAGAACAAAGCGATCGAGGATATTACCGTCGTCGTTCTCGACCGCCCGAGACATGAAAACCTCATCGCGGAAATCCGGAAGGTTGGTGCTAGGATCCGGCTGATCTCCGACGGTGATATTGCAGGTGCCTTGATGACCTGCAAGCCGGATGCGGGAATCGACCTTTTGGCAGGCATCGGCGGGTCGCCCGAGGCGGTGATTTCAGCCTGTGCCCTCAAGTGCGTAGGCGGCTCCATGTTCTGTACGCTCTGGCCCAGGAACGAGGAGGAAGCGCAAAAATGCCGGGACCTCGGCATGGATCTCGAAAAAGTCCTCAGCATGGACGACCTCGTAAAGAGCGACAACGTCTTTTTTGCGGCGACCGGCATCACGAACGGGGAATTGCTCCAGGGAGTCCGCTACGAGGGGGACCACATCCGTACCCAGTCCATCGTCATGCGCTCCGCGAGCGGAACGATCCGCTACATCGAAGCGATCCACAAACTTTCGAAACTGGAAAAGATCAGCGGCATCAATTACTAGAGAACACCGGAACGTGAAAACCGGGGCCAACTTGACGCTTCCTTTTTCCGATGCTATATTGACCATGTTCTTTTAACCTGCAACTGCAGGAAAACGAAAAACCGGAGGGGTTCAGTCAATGAAAGGAACAGTCAAGTGGTTCAATGCAACGAAGGGCTATGGGTTCATCACTACGGAAGAGGGGAAAGACGTTTTTGCCCATTACAGCGCGATTGAGATGGAGGGCTTCAAGACCCTCGAGGAAGGCCAGGCGGTAGAGTTCGAAGTGGTTGAAGGAGCCAAGGGGCCCCAGGCAGCCCATATCCGCCCGCTCTAGCGCGAAACGAATACAGCCCGGGCGCCGGTAAAGACCGGCGCCCTTTTTTTTATGCAATCCATTTCCTGTGCCCTGCGACCGCCTGGCCAACGGAAACGCACTCGTCGTTCGGCGAGAGGAGGGAGTGAACAACGGGAACCAGGCCCCTTCTTTCGATCTCCGCGATCACCAGGGAAAGAAGGCGCCTGTTCTGCCAAACCCCGCCGGAAAGGACAACTTTCCGTGTCCCTTTCCGCTCCGCTGCGATCGCAGCGGCCTCGACCAAGGCCCTGGCAAGGCCGCCGTGGAATGAAGCGGCAATCGAGCCGGCGGCCCTCCGGCCCATGAAAGCAAAAATCTCCCGGATTGCCGGTCGCCAGTCAATCAGGATTTTCCCATCGGATACCACGATGGAAAACGGCAAGAAACCGGAACCTTTCGCAGCTGCTTCCAAAACCATGGGAGCCTGGCCGTCGAAAGTCGCGGAATCACAAAAACCAAGCAGGGCGGAAACACCGTCAAAGAGCCGCCCGCAGGAAGTCGTCTTCACGCCGGCTTCGATCGAAACATCAATGGACCGTTCGAATTCGGGCAAAACCGTTTTTTTCCGTTTGACCCATTCCAGGGCCTTTTCCCGCAGTCCACTTTCGTAGGCGAGGGATATTCCGCAACGCCAGGGTTCCCAAATGGCTCTTTCTCCACCGGGAAGGTGAAAAGGGACCAGGTGTCCGAGCCTTTCGAACCCGGAAGCATCTCCCCAGAGGATTTCACCTCCCCAGATGGTCCCATCCGTTCCATACCCCGTGCCATCAAGGATCAGCCCGACCGCGGGTTCTTCGATGCCGTTCTCGAACAGGCAGGCTGCGAGGTGGGCGTGGTGGTGCTGAATTGCCAGGACTCCGACCGGTTCCGGAAGGACCTCCCGGCAGAGGCGGCTTGAAAGGTAAAGGGGGTGCAGGTCTTGAACCAGGAATTCCGGCTTGATTGCATAAAGCGACAGGAAATGACCGAGGGCTTCCCGGTAGAAGGTCGCTCCCTCGATCGTCTTGAGATCTCCCAGGTATTGGCTCGGGAAAAGCGCTCCCTCGTGAGTGACCGAGAAGGTCGCCTTCATCTCTCCTCCGGCAGCAAGGACGGAAGGACCTCTTTCGGGCAGGAACAGCGGCTGGGGGACGACCCCGCGCGCCCTACGGACGTAAAAGGCTCGATTTCCCGCCACGGACACCACGGAATCGTCCACTCGCATGCAGATTTTCCGATCATGCATCAAAAAGGCGTCAACGATGGAGGAAAGTTCCAGGAGGGCTTCTTCGTTGTCGGCAACAATCGGCTCCTCGCTCCTGTTGGCGCTCGTCATGACAAGGACCTCCAGCTTTTCCAGGAGCAGGTGGTGGAGGGGAGTGTACGGAAGCATGATCCCAATCGAATCCAGTTCCGGATTCAGCAGTCCGGAAAGACCCGATCCCTTCCGGGAAGGACATAGAACGATGGGACGGCGCGAGGAAACCAGGAGGTCCTTCCCCTTTTCCGTCAGGACGACCATTTTTGCAGCGATGTCGAGGTCCCGCACCATTATTGCAAAGGGGCGGTCAGGGCGCCGTTTGCGAACGCGAAGCTCCCTCACGGCTTCATCGTTGCGGGCATCGCAGGCCAGGTGAAACCCGCCAAGTCCTTTAACCGCTACGATTTTCCCCCGCGAAAGCAGTTCCGTTGCAACCTCGATTGCCGATTCGCCTTCAGCCAGTCGGTTTCCCTCGGGGTCGCAGGCCCAAAGGTGCGGACCGCAATCCGGGCAGGCATTCGGTTGCGCGTGATAGCGCCGGTCGAAAGGGTCCCCGTATTCAGCCGAGCAGCTCCCGCACATCGTGAACTCCGACATCGTGGTTTTCGGGCGGTCGTACGGAAGGTCGTAGATGATCGAAAACCGGGGGCCGCAAAGGGTGCAGTTAATGAAGGGATACCGGTAACGGCGATCGGAAGGATCCCGCATTTCTTCCAGGCAGGAATCGCACGTCGCAATATCCGGGGGAATCAGGACTCTCCGGGTGGACCTCCCCTCGCTTTTCAGGATTTCGAATGAAGCAGGGGCACCGGAAACGTCTGGGCTCCTTTCGACAGGTTTCACCGACTGGATGTATGCTGCGGTAGGGCATTCCCTCTGCAAGCGCCTCAGGTAGCGATCGATTTGACCGGGTTCGCCCCAGATCTCAAGCTCAACCCCGGAATTCGTGTTCCTAACCGACCCCTTGAGCTTTTCGTCCAAAGCGAGTCTCGCGCAAAATGGGCGGAACCCGACGCCCTGAACCACCCCGCTGATCAGAAAACGTGCTTTTTCCATTGTTGACAACCCTCCATACTGGGCGCATTTTAAGGGAAGCATCCGCACACCGCAAGGCACTTGTCGACTCGAGGAGGTCCCGCGTCGATGCCAGGGCTGAACGAGGGGTACCCGCACAGCGTTCCATTAAATGACCTGATCCAAGGGCTTTCCTCAAACCCACAGACGGGCCTGGCTCAAGAACAGGCACGAGCAGCTCTCGAACGGTACGGTCCCAACACCTTCGCGCAAACCAAGCCGAGGCCTTGGTGGTCGTTCCTACTGTCCCAGTTCAGGAGTCCCATGGTCGGTCTTCTTGCCTTGGCTGCCGCGGTCAGTCTCGTGATGGGTGAAATCCTGGATTCTGCCGCCATTCTCGTCGTGATTCTCTTGAACGCCCTCATCGGTTTCCTGACGGAATTTCGGGCCGAAAAGGCGATGGAGGCCCTTCGTTCGATGACGTCGACGATCGCCAGGGTGATTCGGGGCGGCACCCTTTGTGTCGTTTCCGCCGAATGGATCGTTCCTGGAGACCTCCTTCTCCTTGAGGCGGGGGACGTTGTGCCCGCCGATGCCCGCCTGCTCGAATCCCGGAATCTGGCGGTCGACGAGGCCCCACTAACCGGGGAATCGATGCCCGTCGAAAAGAGAGTGGACCTCTTGCCCGGCGAAACACCGCTCTCGGAACGCATGAATTGTGTTTTTGCCGGAACAGCCGTCGTGAGGGGGAACGCGAAAGCACTGGTTTATGCCACAGGACTCGATTCCGAGCTCGGAAGGATCAGCAGGCTCCTCGAAAGCGTGGAAAAGCAGTCCACTCCCCTGGAGGAACGGCTGGAGCAGTTCAGCCGGCTTCTGATCCTCTTGGTCGCGGGCATCGCGGCGTTGGTTTTCGCCCTGGGGGCCCTGCAAGGCCGGGGTCTGTTCAAAATGTTCGAAACGGGAATTGCCCTTGCGGTGGCTGCCGTTCCCGAAGGACTTCCCTTCGTCGCTACAATGACCCTGGCGATCGGGGTCCGAAGAATGGCCAAGCAGAATGCGCTGGTGAGAAACCTTTCCTCCGTCGAGACTCTCGGTTCCACCACCGTGATCTGTACCGACAAAACCGGGACCCTGACCCTTAACGAGATGGCCGTCCGCCTCGTTCTCCCTTCCTGTGAAGAACATGAATCCACCCTTCTTCGTACTGCAGTGCTATGCAACAATGCTGTTCTGGACGAAGGAGGAGGAATCGGCGATCCGATGGAAATCGCCCTTCTGCGTGTTGCGAAAGAGAAGGGAATCGACATCGAGCGGGAACGGAAACGGTATCCCAGAACGGGAGAAATCCCTTTCGATTCCGGGAAGATGACGATGGAAACATTCCACGGGACTTGGAAGGCTCTCAAGGGGGCACCGGAGAAAGTGCTTTCCCAAGCCGACCGGATCTGGACCTCGGGGGGAATCCGCCCTATGTCCGAAAGCGAGCGTGTCCACTGGCTCGCCCAAACGGAGGAATTTTCCGGAAAAGGAATGCGCTCTTTGGCATTCGCCTGGGGGAACGACAAGGATGGGGCTGCCTTCGTCGGCTTGATGGGAATCATCGATCCTCCACGGCCCGAAGTGCGTGATGCCGTTCAAGCCTGCCACGATGCAGGGATCCGGGTTGTGATGGTGACGGGGGATCACCTTGCAACCGCTCGTGCGATCGCGAAGGAGGTCGGCATCCTCAACCCGGCTTATCCGGAAAGCCTCGAAGGAAAAGACTTGGATATCCTGGACGAAGGGGATCTTTCTTTAAAGTCGGCCAGGGTTTCGGTGATCGCCAGGGTTGCACCGGAACACAAGCTGAAAATCGTCCAGGCTTTCCAGGCAGCCGGAGAAACCGTGGCAATGACCGGAGACGGGGTAAACGACGCGGTCGCACTGAAAAAGGCTGACGTGGGAATCGCCATGGGCATCCAGGGTACGGAGGTCAGCAAGGAGTCTTCGGACATCATCCTCCAGGACGACCGCTTCTCCACCATCGTCCACGCAATCCAGGAAGGGAGACGGATTTTCGGGAACATCCGGAAATCCGTCCTTTTCCTCCTCTGCTGCAACCTGAGTGAAGTTTTCACGGTTCTCTTCTCGGTTCTTTTCCGACTCCCGGCGATTCTTCTACCCCTCCAGATTCTCTGGATCAACCTCATTACGGATGTCCTCCCGGCCCTTTCCCTTGCCCTGGACCCGATCGAACCCGGAGCCATGAAGCGCCCTCCAATGCCTCGAACGGAACGGATCCTGACGCCCCGGCATCTCCGCCTGATCCTTTCTTACGGAACCCTCATGAGCCTAGGCGTCCTTTCGGTCACGATCACGGCACTAAAGGCCTACCCGGGAGACCCGGAACAGGCCGTGGCGATGGGATTCCATGCGATGGTCCTTGCCCAACTCTTCTTCGTTTTCAACGTTCGCGACCATAGCCTTTTTCGGAGACCGCGCCAGCTCGTGAGCAACCTCTCGCTGGTTCTTTCCGTGCTGGTTTCGATCAGTATCCAAGTCTTAATTCCCTTTATCCCCGTCTTCCAGAAGGTCCTTGCCATCCATCCCCTTCGGCTCGAGCAATGGGCGCTGATCCTGGCCGGGGCTCTCTTGCCCACGGCTGTCGCCCAGATTCACAAAATCTCCCTGGGCCGTTGAAGGTATCGGGACCTGGCCTGTGCTAACATAATTGCATGGACCGTTATCGACTGGAGGGAAAGAAATGGCCAAACCAAGGAACTTCGAGCTTCCCCTTTCCAAGCTGAGAAAGAAAACACCAAACTCTTCCCTCGGATTCGAAACAACGGCTGAAATTGGTTGTCTCGAGGGACTCATCGGTCAGCAGCGGGCCGTTGAGGCGATGGAATTCGGCCTGGACGTGGCCAGCAAGGGATACAACATTTTCGTTGTCGGGGATCACGGAAGCGGACGGACCACCTATACGCTGGACCAACTCCGAAAACGAGCTTCGAAGCTAGCCTCTCCGGACGACTGGCTTTATGTGTACAATTTCACGAACGCTGGCGAACCTCTTGCGATCAACCTTCCTCCCGGTATGGGAAAGAAGCTCTCCGAAAGCCTTTCGGAACTCGTCGACGAGCTGAAGACCACCCTGAGCAAGGCATTTGAAAACAGCCAGTACGAAGACGCGAAGGCCAACCTCGTGAAGGAGTTCCAGGAACAGGTCAACGCGTTGATGGAATCCGTCCGGAATTGGGCACTGGAAAAGGGCTTTTCGATCAAGCGGACACCGCAGGGTTTTGTGAACATTCCCCTCTCTCTTGCCAAGGACGAGGAAGGGAACGTGGTCAGCAAGGAGATGCAGCAGGAAGAGTTCGAAAACCTGTCCGAAGCGGAGCAGAAGCAACTCCAGGCCAGATCGGAGGAGGTCTCCCAGAAAACCCTCGAGGTCTTACGGAAGATCCGGGACCACGAAAAAAACCTCAAGGAAAAAATCAAGAACCTGGAGGCGGAAATCTGCCGCAACGCGATCCGGCCCTACCTGGCGGATTTGAAAGCCCAGTACGGAAAGGGAGAAAAAATCTCGCAGTGGATCGACGCACTGACGGAAGACATCATCGAAAACTTCAACATTTTCGTCGCTGCAGCCCGCGACGAAAACGCCGAAGTCGATTTCAGCCGCTATAGCGTAAACGTTTTCGTTTCGAACGACTCGGAGGCAGGAGCCCCTGTGGTCCACGAAACCAACTCGACCTATTACAACCTGGTCGGTAAAGTGGAATACGAAAGCCGACAGGGCTACCTCTACACCGATTTCCGCAAAATCGTTCCAGGTGCCCTCCACCGCGCAAACGGAGGCTACCTGGTCCTGGACGCGGAAGAAATCCTCCGGCAGTTCATGTCCTGGGAAGCCCTCAAGCGAGTCCTGCGTACACAGGAACTTTCGATCGAGAACCTCGGGGAACAGCTGGGTTTCGTCCCGGTTTCGTCCTTGCGGCCCGAAGCTATTCCAATCCAGGTAAAGGTCGTCATCATCGGCAGCCGCTGGATCTACTACCTCCTGAACCTTTATGACCCGGAATTCCAGAAGCTGTTCAAGATCAAGGCAGATTTTGACGTCGACATGCCCCGGTCAAAATCGACGGAACGCCAGCTTGCCTGTTTCGTTGCCAGTTACGTGCAGAAAGAAGGCGGCCTTCATTTTACGGCGGACGGAGTGGCGGAAGTCATCGAATTTTCCTCCCGCCTCGCGGGGAACCAGACCCGGATGACCACCCATTTCAATCAGATCGAAGAGGTCCTCGTCGAATCGGTTGCCTGGGCAAGAAGGCTTTCGAGGAAGGTCGTGACTGCGGATATCGTCAGAAAGGCCTTGAAAGCCAAGCGGTTCCGGTCCAACCTGATCGAGGAGAGAATCCAGAGGGCCTACGAAACCGGGCAGATCAGGATCGATACCGAAGGCACCGCCGTCGGGCAGATCAACGGACTAACCGTCCTTGACTTCAGGGAATATTCCTTCGGCCACCCGGTGCGAATCACCGCGAACGTCTACATGGGACAGGAAGGCGTGGTGAACATCGAGCGGGAAGTCAAAATGACCGGGCCGATCCACAACAAGGGGCTCCTGACCTTGAGCAGCTTCCTGGGACGGAAATTCGCGAAGGACATGCCGCTCTCGCTTTCTGCCCGGCTCGCTTTCGAGCAAACCTACGACGGCATCGAGGGAGACAGCGCTTCCTCGACGGAACTTTACGCTCTTCTCTCTGCCCTCTCTGGTGTGGGGATAAAACAATCCATCGCCGTGACCGGATCCGTGGACCAGTTCGGGAACATCCAGCCAATCGGCGGAGCCAATGAAAAAATCGAGGGCTTCTTCCGTTACTGCTCTTATCGCGGCCTCACCGGCAACCAGGGAGTCCTGCTTCCGAAGCAGAATGTCATCAACCTCATGCTGGATCACGAAGTCCTGGATGCCGTTTCGAAGGGACTTTTCCATATCTGGGCGGTCGAAACGGTTGAGCAGGGCATAGAGATCCTCACCGGGATTCCCGCTGGAGAAACGGACGAAAGAGGGGAGTACCCCAAAGGCTCCGTTTACGGGAAAGTGATGGAGCAGCTCAAAACCTGGATGGAAAAAAGCCGGCAGCTGAAGAAAAGCGGAACGGACACCAAGAAGACCGATTCAGAAGGCGATGAAACAGAGAACAGCGATTGAACGGGAGAGGCTTCTTGCCGTTCTGGACCGTCTCGAAAGTGCGTGGGGGATGGAAAGGAACCCAAGGGACAGGTCTTTCGGCAGCCCCCTGGATGGTCTCGTGGCGACACTCCTCTCGCAAAATACCAACGACCGAAACAGCGAGAGGGCTTTTTACGAAATGAAAAGGCGTTGGCCCACTTGGACACAGGTGATGGATGCCGGCCTCGAGTCTCTTGTCGACGCGATCCGTCCTGCGGGGTTGGGTCCGACAAAGGCAACGAGAATCCGTGAGATCCTCCTCCAGGTCAGGAGTGATTTCGGGAGTTACGATCTCGACTCCCTGAAGCGCCGGGATCCTGCCGAAGTGCGTGCTTACCTGGAGAGCCTTCCCGGGGTCGGGCCGAAAACGGCTGCCTGTGTCCTCGTTTTCGAACTGGACATTCCCGCCTTCCCCGTTGACACGCATGTGATGAGGATCGCCAGACGATTGGGATGGTTTACCGAAAGGCAAGGCCCCGCCGAAATCCAGGAGGAACTGGAAAGATCGGTTCCCAAAGAGAGGCAGGGCGGAGGGCATTTGAATTTCATTCTCCACGGCAGGAACACCTGCCATTCCCGGAAACCCGATTGTAGTGGCTGCGTTCTCGCGGACCTCTGCCCTTCGTATGAAGCGAAAGGATTTCGGAAACCTTGAGAGACAAGTACTGCGTCGGTGTTTGCCCCTGCGTTGATTACGAACCTGGAGCAGTCCGCCAGGCAGTCGGAATCGCACTGGAACGGTCGGGCGGCGGGCCCTCTATCGGACGAAACGTCCTTTTGAAAGCCAACCTGCTGGCTCCGGTTAAGCCCGAACGTGCAGTTACCACCCATCCCGAGGTCCTTTCCGCGTTGGCAGACTGGGTCAGGGAAAAAGAACCCGACGCTCACATCGAGGTTTCGGATTCCCCCGGATACCTTTTTTCCGGGCAATGGCCGCTTTTCGAGGAAAATTGCGGTCTCAGGGATTTGCGGGAGAAGTGGAACGTCGAGCTTTCCCCTCTCAACGGGAAGGGCTACGTAGAAATGCAATCTTCCACTTCATCGACGCTCGGGAAGATACAGGTCCCCGTCAAGGCGGTCGAAGCCGACACCCTCATCAATGTGGCAAAATGCAAAACTCACGTTGAAAGCGAGATCACGGCCTGTCTCAAGAATACCTTCGGATATCTCGATACGGCCACGCGCAAAAGGGCGCACCGCAGCGGCTCGATTTGGAAGCTTTGCGAGGCAATCCTGGACGCCCATCTTTCCCGGGTGCCCGACTGGAACCTGATCGACGCGGTCGTCGGAATGGAAGGGAATGGGCCTTCCCATGGAAACCCGAAACGGCTGGGCTGGGTGATCGCCTCTGAAAACGCGTTGGCCGCAGACGTTGTTGCCGCCTGGATTATGGGGTACCGCGACCCTTTCTCGATCCCGCTTCTTGCGGCCGCAGCCCGCAGGAGTATCGGGCCTGCGTCCCGCAACCAGATCGACCTTGTCGGCTCGACCTGGGAAAGCTTGCCTGCATCGAGTTTCGTGAAGGCCACATCGACTCTCAGGCGAATCCTCCCCACGCCGCTGAGGGGGCTTGCACACACTCTAGTGAGGCTGACTCCTTTTTGGAATTCCGCGCTTTGCACCTTCTGCGGAGCCTGCGGTAAGGTGTGCCCCACCGGCGCAATCCTCTCGACGCCGGGGACAATCCGGATCGATCCAGGAAAATGTGTCAATTGCCTTTGTTGTCACGAAATGTGCCCAACCGGGGCGATCGGAGTCCGCCGGAACCTTCTTGCACGCTTCCTCCTTCGCGAAGAATGAAAAGGCCCCCCGGCAGAAGGGTACCGGGGGGCTTTCAGTACGGTTGAAGTCGTTCCGAGGTCTTCCTATTGTCCTTTTTCCTTGAGGCGGTCCAGAACAATTTTGTATCCGTCGGCCCCATACTCGAGGAATTTCTTTACCCGGCTGATCGTCGCCGTGCTTGCCCCTGTCTGCTGGGCGATCTGGGGGTAGGTATACCCCTCGCTCAGCAGCCTCGCCACCTCAAGCCGCTGGGCCAACGCGCGAATTTCTCCGATGGTCGCGATATCCTCCAGGAAACGATACACTTCCTCTTCGGTTTCCAGGACGAGGATAGCCTTGCAAAGCTGATCCGTCAGACGGTCCTTCCATTTTTCCGCCACTCGGTTCACCTCCATTTTTGTTTACACACAAAAGGCTGCGGTATTTTGTCCGATTATAACATAAACTTTACTTCGTTCAAGAGTTGATACGCGGTATTTCCCAATTGTTTCATTCGATTGCCTGCAGCAGGTTCATGAATGCACCCAATTCCTCCTCCCTTCCGACCGAAACCCGGAACCAGTCTCCCGGTTCGTCAAGCCGGAGGTATTTGAGGCGGATGCAGGCTTCTTCCATCTTCTCCCGGACACGGGAGATCGGAAGAGGGGAGCGGACCAGTACAAAATTCGACTCGCTTTCGAAGGCCCTCCAGCCAGGAATCCGGTTGATCCCTTTCACCAGCTGGTCACGCAGGTAGCGAATGCTCAGAACCCTGCTCTCCATCCACTCGTCGTATTTGAGGACAATCCTTGCGATTTCCTGTGGAAGCAGGCCCACATTGTAGAGGTCCCGGACACTTTCGATCCTTTCGGCCACCGAGGGCGAGCAGGCCGCATAGCCGATTCGCAATCCGGCCATCCCCCAGGCTTTGGAGAGAGTTTTCAGAATGCACAACCGGTACGGGAGGACTCGGTTCCGGAAGCTCTCCAGGAACGTTTCCCTTGCGAATTCCCCGTAGGCCTCATCGACCACGAGAACGCCCTCGAACCGTTCCGAAAGTTCCGCGAGGAATCGATTTGAAATTCGGATCCCCGTCGGATTGTTCGGTGTGTCCAGGAGAATCAGGCTCGGAGAGCAGGAGGAAACCGTATCCAGAAAAAGCTCTTCGTCGAAAAAGATCCGGCTTTCTTCGAATCGGAGAGGAACGGAAATCCATTCAACCTTGTGCCGGCGACAGAGTTCCGGATATTGCGTGAAGGTCGGCGACAGGGTCACGACCCTTTCTCCCTGTTTGGCGAAAGCCGTGAAGAGGAGACTCAGGATCTCGTCCCCGCCGTTGCCGATGACGATTTCCCGCCAGGAAATTCCCGTTTTTTCAGAAAGGACCTGTTTCAGTGCCCTTCCTTCGGGGTCGGGGTAACGGTTGAGGTCAACGTCCGAAACGAGCTGCCGGATCTGTTCTCGAAGAGACGGGGGTAATCGGAAAGGGTTTTCATTCTTGTCCAGGAAAATCGTTTTTTCCGTCTTGCATTCGGAACCCGCCAGGTAAGGCCGTTCGTACAAAATTCTTCGCCTCCATCGTTCTGCTAACGGGGTAAAGCGGTGCTTTTTTCACACGGAGGAGAGTTTACCAGCTTTTCGGATGGCTGTCAAACGAAAAACTGGCGGATCGCCCGTCCCCAGCTGTTGACGCAACCCGAAAGCCTGCATATAATAGGTCAGCGCTGGCCGGGCTGGCGGAATAGGTAGACGCACGGGACTTAAAATCCTGTGGACGAAAGTCCGTGCGGGTTCGATTCCCGCGCCCGGCACCAGAGAGCAGAGATCGCGGGGTGGAGCAGTCAGGAAGCTCGTCGGGCTCATAACCCGAAGGTCGCAGGTTCAAATCCTGCCCCCGCAACCAACGGCGGTGTAGCTCAGTTGGCTAGAGCATGCGGTTCATACCCGCAGTGTCAGTGGTTCGACTCCACTCACCGCCACCAACCGAATATCCTCTCATGAAAGGGCGGGCGAAAACCCGCCATTTTTGTTATCGGTCCTCTCCTTTTCCGAAGGGGGAAAACGATGGAGCATCCTGTCATCCAAAAGGCAAGGGCAGCGGCGAAAGAACAAGGCTGGAACGAGTCGACCGAACCGCTCGTAGCCGCGGTTTCCGGCGGCGGCGATTCGATGGCCCTACTTTCCGTCCTCCGGGAAATCTACCGGGGAACGATTACCGTCGCACATCTCGATCACGGGATCCGTACGGGGTCTTCACGGAAAGATGCAGAGTTTGTCGCTGAACAATGCAGGAACAACGGCATCGATTGCATCATCGAGCACGTTTCCGTACCCGGCGGGAAAAAGCGTGGCGAATCCCTGGAAGAAGCGGCCAGGCGAATCCGATACGCCTTCCTCGAAAAAGTCCGCAGTTCGGTGCACGCAGCCTGGATCGCAGTGGGGCACAACTCGGATGACACGGTGGAAACGATCCTGCTCAACCTTCTCCGAGGGACCGGCCTGGCCGGGCTGTGCGGACTTCCCGGAAGAAGGGATCACATCATTCGCCCCCTCATTGCTTCCAGCCGGAGCGAACTCCGGGAATATCTCGAGGCAAGGGGAATCCCCTGGAGAGAGGACGAAACGAACCTTGATTCCCACTATCTGAGAAACCGCTTGAGGAATGAACTGATCCCCCTGCTGGAGCGGGATTACAGCCCTGCGGTTTCCAGAAGGCTCCTCTGCCTTCGGAAGGCGCTGATCCCCAGCCGGAAAATTCTCGAGGAGAGAGGAAGGAATGCGGCAGCTCTCCTGAGAAGAAACCTTCCCTCGGTGATCTCGGCTTGGGACCTGGGGGGAGTCCGCCGCCTGGACCCCTCCGCCCGCTCCGAGCTGTTTCGCTCCGAAGCCTCGAGGCTGGGTTTGAAAACGCTGGACTTTGATCGGCTAGACAGCCTTCTTGAATTGGTCCGTTCCCGCCAGGGATGGCGGTTCCAATGGGAAAGAACAATCGAAATCCGTGCAGGAGGCGGTTTCCTGGCGCTGCTGGACAGGAAGCTTTTCGATCGGCCTCCCGGTGCCCCCTTCGTCATCGAAAAACCTTTCGGAACCATCCGATGGGGCATGGGGACCTTCCACTGGGAACCGGCAGAGAACGGGGAAAGCGGTTTTTCCGATTACTCTGCCTTTTTCCCGCTGGGAAGTGGAAGGCCTGTCATCCAGCCTTCCGGCACTGCACTCCTTTATCAGGAAATTCAAACCATGCCCTGGTTTTACCGAAAGGGCTGGCCTACCGTAACGATTGGCGATAGAATGTCGTGGACGCCCTTCTGGAGCAACCTCTGCAGGATATCCAGGAGGGAAGCGAATTCACCCGGGATCCGGATCCATTATTCTCCGGATCCGGGAGCAGGAGAGTTGTTCGATGGATTATGAACTTGGCAGGATCCTTCTCGACGGCCGAACCATCTCCGACAAGGTTTCGGAGTTGGCGGCTGAAGTGGCCGAATGCTATTCCGGAAAGGAATTCGTAGCGGTCGGCGTTCTCAAGGGAGCCATTTTTTTCCTTGCCGACCTTGTCCGGTCCTTTCCGAGAAACAGCCTGGTTCGGCTCGACTTCATGGCCGTTTCTTCGTATGGCGCCTCCACAAAATCCTCCGGGATCGTGAAAATCGTGAAAGACCTGGATACCGACATTCGGGGGCGCGACGTCCTACTCGTCGAAGACATCCTGGACACGGGCCTGACGCTTTCCTACCTGCTGGACCTGCTCAAGGGCAGACACCCCCGCAGCTTGCGTACCTGCGTTCTCCTGGACAAACCGGACCGTCGAAAGGTCGACGTCCAGGTCGACTTCAGGGGATTTCAGATTCCTGACGAATTCGTGGTCGGATACGGATTGGATTATTCGGGCTACTGGAGGAACCTCCCGGATATCCACGTGGTGACCCCCCTGGAAGCCCCGGCAAAGAACATCCAACCCAAGGAGTGAAGGGCACGTGAATCGAATTGCAAAAAACCTGGGCCTGTACCTGATCCTGATCGTCCTGGTGGTCAGCCTCGTCAATGCGTTCCTGACTCCCAGCCAGAACGGCCAGGAAAGCACGTCGCTAAGCTACAGCGATTTCCTGAAATCCGCCCAATCCGGGCAAATCGACAAGGTTTCAATTGAGGAAAGCCTCGTCAAGGGAACATCAAAGGACGGAAAGCACTTCAAAACCTACGTTCTTGACCCGGGTCCACTTGCCCAGGAACTGGTGAAGCTCGGGGTCTCGGTCGAATTCATCCCGCCGCAAAAGGCTCCCTGGTGGGCAGGCATGATGACCTCGCTCTTTCCGACGCTCCTGCTCATCGGAGCCTGGATCTTCATCCTTTACAACATGCAGGGCGGGGGAAGCAAGGTCATGAACTTTGCAAAAAGCAAGGCAAAGCTTTTCATGGACAATCGTCCCAAGGTCACTTTCAAGGATGTCGCCGGTTGTGATGAAGCCAAAGAGGAACTGCAGGAAGTGATCGAATACCTGCGTGACCCCGAGCGTTTTGCCAGGCTTGGAGCCAACGTCCCGAAGGGGGTCCTTCTCCTTGGGCCTCCGGGCACCGGAAAGACCCTTCTTGCCAGAGCCGCTGCCGGTGAGGCGGATGTCCCCTTTTTCAGCATCAGCGGTTCGGACTTCGTCGAGATGTTCGTAGGGGTCGGAGCGGCCCGCGTGCGCGACCTTTTCGAGCAGGCTCGAAAAATGCAACCGTGCATCGTTTTCATCGACGAGCTTGATGCCGTCGGTCGGCAGCGCGGTGCAGGCCTTGGGGGCGGACACGACGAACGGGAGCAAACCCTTAACCAGATGCTGGTCGAAATGGACGGATTCGACGCCTCGACGGGAATCATCCTGATCGCCGCAACAAACCGGCCTGACATCCTGGATCCGGCTCTTCTCAGGCCGGGACGGTTCGATCGGCATATTGTCGTCGACAAGCCCGACTGGAAGGGCCGCCAGGCGATCCTCGAGGTCCATTCGAAAGGCAAGAAACTGGAAGAAGACGTACGGCTCGATATCATTGCCAGGCGGACGACCGGTTTTGTCGGGGCCGACCTGGCCAACCTGGTCAACGAAGCCGCGCTGCTCGCGGCAAGGAACGGAAGAAAAGCGTTGGCAATGTCGGATTTCGAAGAGGCCATCGACAGGGTGATCGCCGGTCCTGAACGAAGGAGTCGACTGATCAACGCGAAAGAAAAGGAGATCATCGCCTACCATGAATCAGGTCATGCCCTGGTTGCCCGGCTGATCCCCGGTTGCGACCCGGTTCACAAGATCTCGATCATTCCGAGGGGGCACATGGCTCTCGGATACACTCTCCAGCTTCCGGAGGAGGATCGATTCCTCATCTCCAGGAATGAGTTGATCGATCGGATCTGCGTTCTTCTAGGGGGGCGGGTAGCCGAGGAAATCACGCAGGGTGACGTCACGACGGGTGCACAGAACGACCTCGAGAGGGCGACCCAGCTGGCTCGTCAAATGGTCACGGAGTTCGGGATGAGCGAGAAGCTGGGCCCCATGACCCTGGGTAGGAAGCAGCATGAAGTGTTCCTGGGGAGGGACATCGTGGACGACCGAAACTACAGCGACGAGGTGGCTTTCGCAATCGACCAGGAAATGCGCAGCATCATCGACAGCTGCCATGGCAGGGTGAAGAACCTTCTTTCGGAGAACTTCGAACTCCTTCACAAAGTCACGAGAAACCTGCTGGATCGGGAAATCCTTGAAGGAGAGGAGCTCGAAATCCTCATCGCAGGAGGAGACCTGCCGCCCATCCAGGCGAACGGTAACGGAAGGCCGAAAACCGTAACTGAGGCTCACGAGGAAGCAGCCCCGGATTCTGGACCCTTGCCTGAAAAGCGCGGAAACCCGGAACCCGAGCCTGCGGCTTGAAATCCCATAGACGAGACGGCGTATGGAGGCGCACGGGATCTTCGTGCGTCTTCATTTTTTGGAGAAAATTCGGGAGGAAAAGGTTGGGAATCTACAGGCTGAACTGTCCGTGGCCGCCTGCGGGCGATCAGCCCCAGGCGATCGAAGCTCTATCGCGGGGGCTCGCAGAGGGCCTTCCCATGCAGACGCTGATCGGGGTGACCGGAAGCGGGAAGACCTATACCGTGGCAAACGTCATCGCCCGCTTTGACCGCCCCGTCCTCGTCCTTGCGCACAACAAGACCCTGGCCGCACAGCTCTACACCGAATTCAAGACCTTTTTCCCTGAAAACGAGGTCCATTATTTTGTCAGTTATTACGACTACTACCAGCCGGAGGCCTACGTCCCCGCCCATGATCTCTATATCGAGAAAGATGCCTCGATCAACGAGCGTATCGAAAAATTGCGCCTCGCGACGACCAGGGCCCTCATCGAGCGAAGGGATGTCATCGTTGTCGCAAGCGTTTCCTGCATTTACGGACTCGGGAAAAAGAAGGCCTACGAAGAAGCGGTGTTCGGTTTCAAAGTTGGAGAACGTTGGATCAGGAGGAATTTTTTCGAAGCCCTTCTTGGAAATTATTACCAGCGGAACGACGCTGTTCTAGAGCCCGGGAAATTCCGGGTCAAAGGAGACGCTGTGGAGATCTTCCCTGCGTACAGCGACTCGGCTCTACGGGTTTTTTTCGATGACCAGTGCATCGAGCGAATCGACGAGATCGAGCCGATTTCCGGCAAGTGCCTTCGCCGAAAGGAGCAGGCCCTCATTTTCCCCGCGCAGCATTATGTGACGACAAGGGAAAACATTGCCCGGGCCTTGAATGCGATCGAATCGGAACTCGAAGAACAACTCGACCGGATGACCGCGGAGGGACGCCTCCTGGAAGCCCAGCGTCTGCGCGAGAGAACCCGGTATGACATGGAAATGCTGGCACAGGTCGGGTACTGCTCGGGGATCGAAAACTACTCACGGCACCTGGAGGGAAGGAAACCCGGCGAACCGCCGGGGACTCTCCTCGACTTTTTCCCTCCCGACTTCATCATGGTCATCGACGAATCCCATATCACGATTCCGCAGATTCGAGGGATGTACAACGGCGACCGTTCCAGAAAGGAAACTCTAGTGCGATACGGTTTCCGACTGCCCTCCAGCCTGGACAACAGGCCCCTGAAATGGGAAGAGTTCCTTGGCTACATGAAGCAGGTGGTGTTCGTTTCAGCCACCCCCGGCGATTGGGAAATCAACCATTCTTCAAAGGTGGTCGAACAACTGATCCGGCCGACCGGTGTCATGGACCCGGAGGTCGTTGTCGTCGAAGCGAAAAACCAGGTTGACGACCTCATCGGAAGGCTGTCTAACCTGAAAACAACCCGGGAGCGTGCTCTCGTCACAACCCTGACGAAGCGCTCTGCCGAGGATTTGGCAGAATACCTTTCCGAGGCGGGATTGAAGGTCCGCTATATCCATTCCGAGCTGGACACCTTCGAACGAGCCGACCTCCTGAAGGATCTACGGCTGGGTGAAATTCAGGTCCTGGTCGGCGTGAACCTTCTTCGCGAAGGGCTGGACCTCCCCGAAGTCTCTCTAGTGGCCATCCTGGATGCGGACCGGGAAGGCTTCCTTCGTTCCCACCGTTCCCTCATCCAGATGATTGGACGAGCCGCCCGGAACATTTCCGGAACGGTGGTTCTCTATGCGGATACAATGAACGATAGCATCCGGAAGGCCGTTGAAGAGACGCGGAGGCGCCGCGAGACACAACGGGCCTACAACGAATCCCATGGGATCGTTCCCCGAACGGTCCTGAAAGAAGTGGTCGGGATTCTTCCGGGTGAAACGGGAAGCGGGGGAGAACCGGCAATCCTGCAGGAGCCAGGTGGTCTTGTCCCCGCGGATCGAGCTCTTCTGGAAGAACGGATGTGGAAGGCGGTCGAAAGACTCGATTTTGAAGAAGCTGCCAGGATTCGGGATTTGCTGGCATCGGAAAGGGAAGGGGTCCTGGAAGGTGGATCATCGCATCGTCGTGCAGGGCGCAAGGGAACACAACCTGAAAAACATTTCCGTCGCGCTCCCAAAAGATAAGCTTGTGGTTTTCACGGGACCGTCAGGTTCCGGAAAATCCTCATTGGCCTTCGATACGATTTTCGCCGAGGGACAGAGACGGTATGTCCAGTCCCTTTCCGCTTATGCCCGCCAGTTTCTCGGGGTGCTCAACAAACCGGATATCGATGACATTTCCGGCCTTTCTCCCTCCGTCTCGATCGAGCAGAAAGGGATTTCCCACAACCCGCGGTCGACGGTCGGTACCGTCACCGAAATCTACGATTACCTCCGCCTCCTTTTCAGCCGGATCGGGACACCCCATTGCCCGGTTTGCGGGGAACGGGTCCACCGACACTCCATTGATGAAATCATCTCGTTGATCCTAAGGGATTTTTCGGGGAAACGGGTCGAAATCCTGGCCCCTCTCGTCAGGGGGAAAAAGGGCGAGCACAAAAACGTCCTGGAGGAAGCAAGAAGGGAAGGGTTCCTTCGCGTTCGCGTTGACGGAAGCCTGCTGTGGCTTGAGGAAGAAATAACGCTGGACCGGAACCGGAAACATTCCATCGAAGTCGTCGTGGATCGCTTGACCGTCTCCGGGGAAAACCGAGACCGGTTGAGCGAGTCGACCGAAACCGCACTCCGCATCGGAACAGGTTATGTCCTCTTTTCAACCCAGGAAGGCGAAGAAAAGCTACTTTCGGAAAATTTCGCCTGCCCGAAATGCGAAATTTCACTTCCGGAAATCGAACCGAGACTTTTTTCTTTCAACAGCCCGTTCGGAGCCTGCCAGGCGTGTTCAGGCCTAGGCAGCCACGAACACTTTTCCGTCGATCTTTCCGTCGATCCCGATCGATCGGTCTGGGAAGGGGCTCTGCTTCCCTGGAAAACAACGCATACCATGCTGAGAAAGCTGAAGGCGGTCGCTGACGCGAAAGGCTGGGATCTTTCCAGACCTTTCAAGGAACTGCCTGCCGAAATCAGGAATTCGATCCTAACGGGGGTTGCGGACCGAGTGCCGATGACCTACCGCGAAAACGGGCAGCTGCAGACCTACTTGGGACGATACGAGGGGCTGCTTCCGTGGCTCGAAAACCGGTGGGCCGAAACCGAATCAGACTCCGTAACGGAAGAGCTCGTTTCCTTTCGAGCGGAGGACCTGTGCCAGGTCTGCCTGGGCAGACGGCTGCGCCCGGAAGCCCTGGCCGTTGAAATCGACGGCCTGGGAATCGCAGACATGACTGAAATGCCCGTTTCGACTTTTCTCCAGAGGCTGGATCGTCTTACCCTGACTCCGCAGGCCATTGAAATTTCGGGTCAGATCCTGGACGAAATCAGGAAACGCCTTTCTTTCCTGGTCGATGTCGGTGTGGGGTACCTCACTCTCTCCCGCCGGGCGGACTCTCTAAGCGGAGGAGAGAGCCAGCGGATACGTCTTGCTACTCAGATCGGTTCCAAGCTTTGCGGTGTGCTGTACGTCCTTGACGAGCCAACGATCGGCCTTCACCCCCGGGATACGGAAAGGCTGCTTCAGACGCTGCGCGCGGTCCGCGATCTCGGCAACACCGTCCTGGTGGTGGAGCACGATCGGGACACCATGCTTGCGGCGGACTACATCCTGGAGTTGGGACCCGGGGCTGGAGAACACGGAGGCCAGGTCGTCGCGGCCGGAACGCTGGAGGAGATCGTTTCCACGAGCTGCCTCACGGCGCCCTACCTGGAGGGGAAGGTCTCCGGGGCGGTCGTCCGGCCCCAACCAAGAAATCCCGAGAGCTGGCTCAAGGTCTTTGGCGCCAGGGAACACAACCTCAAGGATCTGGACGTATCCCTGCCTCTCGGCGTCATGACCTGCATCTCGGGAGTGTCCGGCTCGGGGAAGAGCACCTTCATGCACGAGATTCTTTACAAGGGGCTCAAGCGACTCCTGGATAGGGATTTTCGGGGACGCCCAGGGGCACATCGAGAAATCAGGGGCTGGGATCGCCTGAAAAACGTCGTTCTGGTCGACCAGGATCCAATCGGTCGCACGCCCCGCTCCAACCCCGCTACCTATACGGGCCTTTTTACCTTGATCCGGGAACTTTTTTCCCGGCTCCCCGAAGCCCGAATCCGTGGCTTTCAGCCGGGCCGCTTCAGCTTCAACGTCCGAGGCGGAAGGTGTGAAGCCTGCAGGGGAGAAGGTGAAAGCCGGATCTCCATGCTTTTCATGCCGGACGTTTTCGTCCCCTGCGAAATCTGCAAAGGAAAACGCTACAATCACGAAACCCTCGAAGTCCGCTACAAGGGGAAAAATATCGCCGAGGTCCTGGACATGCCAGTGGACGAAGCCCTCCAGTTTTTTGGAGACATTCCCAGGATCGCGTCAAAACTGAAAGTGATCGAGGAGGCGGGTCTCGGTTACATCCGCCTCGGACAGCCCGCGCCGACCCTGAGCGGAGGAGAAGCCCAACGGGTCAAACTGGCCACTGAGCTCTCGAAGCGGTTCACCGGCCCGACCCTTTACCTTCTCGACGAACCGACCACCGGCCTGCATTACACGGATGTCCGAAAGCTTCTCCTCCTTCTTCACAGGCTGGTGGACCAGGGGAACACGGTGGTCATGATCGAACACAACCTCGACGTGCTGGTTTCGAGCGATTATTTGGTTGACCTGGGACCCGAAGGAGGAGAAGAGGGAGGAAGAATCGTCGTGTCGGGAACCCCGTTCGAGGTCGCTCGCTCAGGAATCGGGCATACCGCATCCTGTCTCGCGAATTTTCTCGGACAGCTACGAATCGAGGAGGAAGGACAATGCCGGAAGAAAAAAGCCAGGTCCAACAGGAAATCGTGTGGGGGCGCAATTCCGTATTAGCCCTGATCGAAGAAGCCCCGAACCGGGTCAAGAAGATCCTTGTGGCCAGGGGAGCCCATCACCAGTCCATCCGCAGGATCCAGGAGGCGTGCCGCGCTTGCGGGATCCCCCTTCAGCAGGTCGATCGGCTCACGATCGAGCGAAACTGCCCGGGGGTTTCCCACCAGGGTGTCGTCGCTCTGATTTCTCCTGCAGAACTGCATGATGTTGCGGAACTGGTACGCTTCTTGCCCGACAATTCGAAACCGGCATTGGTCCTTTTGCTGGATCACCTGCAAGATCCCGGGAATCTGGGAAGCGTCCTGCGTTCAGCCGAGGCATTCGGCGCGTCGGCGGTCGTGATTCCGAAACGAAGAGCTGCCTTGCCGACCGGTACCGTCCTGAAGGCAAGTGCCGGGGCCGCGGCAAGGATCCCCATCGTGACCTCTTCTAACCTTCTTTCCGCCTTGGACCGGCTCGAACCGGAGGGATTCTGGTCGGTCGCGATGGATCCGCAAGCCACGGAACCCCTGGACGGCAGGCCTCTTCCAGCGAGAATGGCGCTCGTCGTCGGAAGCGAGGGATTTGGAATCAGCCGGCCGGTCGAAAACCGCTGCGATGAACGCCGCAAAATTCCCATGGGGGGCGCCTCGGGTTCTCTCAATGCCGCCGTTGCGGCCTCGATTGCGATGTACGTCTGGAAAAGGGCGATTGACAAGGCGGGAGGCGCCCCTTAAAATGCATGATGCTCCGGGTGGTTAGTTCAGAGGAAGAACGCTTCCTTGACGCGGAAGAGGTCGCAGGTTCGAGTCCTGCACCACCCACCAAAAATGACGGCATCCCTCGCGGGATGCCTTTTTCTTTTCCTTCCGCCCCAATTCCTTTATAATCGCCAGGAAGCCGGAACATCCAGGAGGCCCCCGTGATTTTTGGAGTCGGTGTCGACCTATGCAGTGTTTCCAGGATTGCAAGGGCAATCGCCAACCGGAGGTTCATCGAGAGGGTCTTTTCCGCTGAAGAAAGGGCCTACGCTGAGGCCAGCGGGAATCCCGCGCTGCACTATTCCTCGTCCTTCGCGGCCAAGGAAGCTTTCGCGAAGGCCGGTGGATGGGGGCTGGCCCGAACCGGAATGTCCTCCGTTTGGGTTTCAAGGGGAAACGGGCGGCCTGAACTGCTTCTCTCCGGTCAGGCAAAGGAACTGCTCCCGAACCGCCCTTACCGGATCCATCTAAGCCTTTCGCACGATGGCGACATGGCGGTCGCCGTGGTTATCCTGGAGGTTTTCGATGATCCCCTTTTATGATGCGGCCGCGATCCGCGAAGCAGACCGTCTTGCGGCGGAACGATTCGGCTTTTCCCCGGCATTGCTCATGGAAAACGCCGGCAGGGGGGCTGCCGAAGCCCTTCTCCGACTGTACGGCAGGAGAAATTGGACGATCCTTTGTGGGCCCGGGAACAACGGCGGGGATGGATTCGTAGCGGCCCGTCACCTGGCGTTGGCGGGTTGCGGGGTAGAGGTCTTCCTCTCGGAAGAGCGCAGCAGGCTCCGAAGCTTACCCGCCGCAAACCTCAGCCTGCTTGAGGCGATGGGGTGCTCCGTCTTCCAGGTCGGCGAACTGGACGACTCCTTTCTTGCGGACCGTTTCGAAAAATCAGGAGGCATTCTCGATGCCCTTCTCGGGACCGGTGCCAGAGGGGCTCTACGCGGTGAAACGCCCAGGCTCCTGCGGCTCTTGCCGGAGAAGGGCCCGGTCAAAGTTTCCCTGGATGTCCCGACAGGGGTGGATGCCTCGGACGGCACTGTTGATTCCCAGGCATTCCGGGCAGACCTGACGCTCACGTTCCTGGCGCCGAAAAACGGTCTTAGGATCATGCCCGGGGCAGCCTACGCAGGAAAGCTCAGGATCATCGACCTGGGGATGGAAAAAAACCTTCTCCTTCCATCCCCTTCGATCGAAGGCTACGGAGTCGAGGACGCAGCGGGAGACTGGCCTCCGGTTTCCTTCGGAGAACACAAGGGGAAAAAGGGAACCGTCCTGATCCTCGGTGGATCCTCAACCTACAGGGGGGCGCCGGTCCTTGCCGCGCGGGCGGCCTTGCGGGCAGGGGCAGGCCTGGTCGTCCTGATCGTCCCCGAATGCATTGCGAAATCCGCCTCCATGTCGCTGCCTGAAACGATTGTGCTGTCTGCCTCGAAAGAGGATGAAGGCGGCGTCGACTTCGAATCGGCGGTCGGACTGCTCTCGGAATGGTCGGATAGAGCCGACGCACTGGTTTTCGGCCCCGGTGCCGGTCGGGTTGCCTCCACCCGATTGCTCATGGAATGGATTGCAGCCTCCTGGCGGAAGCCCCTCCTTCTCGACGCCGACTCCCTCTTTTTTCTTGCGGGAAAAGTTTCCACTTCTCGTTCCCTCATTACACCCCACGAGGGAGAAGCGGCGCGTCTGCTGGGAGAAACATCCTCCACCGTCGCTGCGCGCCGCCTTGAAAGCGCGTGCAGCCTCGCTCGTCGTTTCGGGACCGTTCTGTTGAAAGGTCCCTATTCGATCTGTTGCGACGGGAACCGAACCGGATTTGCCCTCGAATCTTCCCCCGCGCTGGCGGTGCCTGGCTCCGGCGATGTCTTGTCCGGAATCGCCGGAACCCTTCTGGCGAAGGGGCTTTCTCCTTGGCGGGCCGGACTGGCTGCTGCCTGGACGCACGCGAGGGCCGGAAGCATCCTGAGCTCCGACCGCCGAACGGAAGCCGGTTTCCTTGCAAGTGAAATCGCCGACGCTCTGCAGGCGGTTCTCGGGGAACTTTCTTCCTTCTCCAAGGACCAGGGATCCGACTTCGATGCAAACCTCCTCTAACCCGGGTTTTCACCTTGATTTCCTTTCGAGGAGCGAAGCGGAAACGTACCGTTTCGGGAATCTTCTTGCGCACTACGTCTTCCCCGGCCTCCTGATCCTTTTTTCCGGAGACCTTGGTGCAGGGAAAACCGTTCTCATCCGGGGGATTGCCGAAACCCTCTCTGCGGAAAACGTCCGGAGCCCTTCATTCACTCTCGTCAACGAATATCCAGGGATCATCCCGGTAACGCATGCGGACCTCTACCGCCTTTCCCAGGGTGACCACCCGTTCCTGGAACTGGAAGAGGCCCTGGAGGAAGGGCGCCTCGTCATGGTGGAGTGGGCGGAGAACTGGGCCCATCCCCCTCTCGAAGAAGCCTGGGTTTGCCGGATCGAGCTTTCCGAAGCTCCGGATTCGGAAGGATACCGCAGGATCGTGATTTTTCCCTACGGTGCCAAAGCCTCGCTTGCCCTTCAGAAAGCCGCCGGTTCAATTTCGGAGAGAGAGGGGGTTGAACCGATTGACGATTAATTTAGGCATCACCTGTTCCACCGGGTGGACCTCGATTGGCCTTTCCGAATCCGGTACAGTCTTGGCCGAAATGAACCTGAACATCGGCCGGAAGCAATCGTCCGAATTGCCGAAAGCCGTCGGAGAGGTCCTCCGGCTTTCCTCCAAGGGACTCGACCAGGTTGATCTCCTTGTCCTGACGAACGGCCCCGGTTCCTTCACGGGAGTCCGGGTCGGGTTGAGCTACACGCTTGCCCTGGCTGCAGCCCGTGGGTGTCCCGTCGTTCCGGTGAACACGCTGGAACTGATGGCCCACCAGGCTGCCCTTTTGTTCCGCGGGCAGATCCTGGTTCCCATCCTCAAAGCCAAAAGAGGACATTACTATGCCGCCGCGTACCGATTCAATCCTGACGGGGAAGAACTATCCACTCTCTGGGAACCGGGCTTCTATGCCTTCGGCCAATTGACCGAACGCCTCGCTTCCTGGGATCAAAACGTTATTTTAATACCTGACAATGCTAAGTCGTTCCCTTTTTTTTCAAGCTCGAACCTCTTTTATGAAGGTTTTATACCTTCCGGAGGGCGGCTTGCGCTCCTCGGCGACCTTTATTTCAAAAGGGCAATCCCCTTCGACTCGGTCCATGGAATCTATCTCCGTCCTCCAGATATTGGATAAATACTCCCTTGCGATTCGCTCATGAAGATGCTATATATGCTTGAGGTGTATTCTGTACACACGTTTAAAATTTTGGTTAACTGTAAACTCCTCAGAAGGGAGGGAGCATTCGAGGTTTTCTTTCGGCTTTTTTTTTCCAGACCTGCTAGGGAGGTGTGGTGAGGAAATGGACCTGATCAAGGAACATCCCATACTGGAATTCCAGCATGGGAAGAAGGTGAAGTTTTTCTTCGACGGGAAGGCGA
>FWPV01000738.1_pt1 | contig 98902 bp, 95 predicted proteins | sample 2228371 | NCBI WGS metagenome assembly FWPV01 (sample SAMEA103939776, study PRJEB20133) | metagenome
TCAACCACATCCTTCTGGTGCACAACCTCATTCGCAGTCGGGTTCTCTTGAAGATGGCCGGGGTGGAGTTATGAGGTAGCACACGAAGGCATTTCTTTGCGTCCTCATTATGCTTCTACTGGATGGTATGACCTGAACCCAGAACCTTGAAGGGGCAGATGACCATGCCTTTGGCGCGGTTTGACGTATTCTGAAGTTGCTACTGGAGAGACGCATGACCAAAGCCCCGGATATCGTAGATTTGCTTAACCTGGCTGTAGACCGTAGCTCGAGCGACCTGGTCATTACGGTGGGTCTGCCCCCCATGGTCAAGATTGACGGTGAGTTCCACCCTACCGAATATGAACCCCTGACCCCGCAGGAAACCCGCCGCCTGACCTATGCCCTGATGGACGAAAAGCAACAACGGGTCTTCGAGGAGGAGAAGGAACTCGACTTCTCCTTCAGCCTGCCGGGCAAGGGCCGCTTCCGCGTCAATATCTTCTTGCAGCGCGGTAGCGTGGGCGGGGTGTTGCGGGTGGTGCCCTCCAACGTCAAGAGCTTCGAGGAATTGGGCCTGCCCAAGAACGTGGCCGATATTGCCATGAACCCGCGCGGTTTGGTGCTGGTAACCGGTCCTACCGGCTCGGGGAAGTCCACCACCCTGGCCTCGATGATTGACTACATCAACGAGCGCAAGCGCTGCCACATTGTTACCATCGAAGACCCCATCGAATTTTTCCACCGCCACAAATCCTCCATCATCAACCAGCGTGAGATTGGCTCCGATACCCACGGCTTCGACAAGGCCCTGCGTTCGGTGTTGCGCCAGGCCCCCGATGTGATTCTGGTGGGGGAGATGCGCGACTACGAGACCATTTCTGCGGCTATCACCGCTGCCGAAACCGGTCACCTGGTAATGGGAACCTTGCACACCAACAGCGCTCCCGAGACCATTGACCGCATCATTGACGTTTTCCCCCAGGCCCAGCAGGAACAGGTGCGGGTACAGCTTTCCAACAACCTGGTCGCCGTCCTGACCCAGCAGCTTCTACCCAAGGCTTTTGGGGGAGGGCGTGTCCTGGCCTACGAACTAATGATCGCGACACCGGCGGTGCGGGCGCTCATCCGTGAGGGTAAGAGCCATCAGTTGGTCAGCGTGATTCAGACCGGTGGGCAGTACGGCATGATTACCATGGATGCCTACCTGGCCGACCTCTTCAAGCGCAAACTCATCACCTATGAGGTTGGGCAATCACGCTCGGTAGACCCCAAGGAGTTTGCTCGTCTGGCGGGCGCGGGCAGTGCCTCGCCCCAAACAAGTGGTATGCGCCGTCCGTAAATTTCTGTAGAAGTATTGCTTTACACAGGCGGGGTTGTATGAAGCCTGTCCTGGGTCTGCCGAAGGGCGATTCTGGTGCAAAGTATTCATAAATCCAGAGCCTGGGCGCCAGTCGCTCCACATACAGGGGGTGAATGGTATTCGATACTTTGCGCGTAATCTGAGCGTTCCCGCCGTTAAGGTGTGAAGAATTGGTTTCTTGGGAACGCCTTAGCGCGTAGGCTTGAAGGGATATGGTGAGGCTTTCTGAGCATTAGCAGTTGGCAGGGGGCTTGTCGCGTGGCTTTAGCGAGAATTCGCCGGGTACTGGGTAACCGCATCGCACAGAATGCGGCAGCTTTGTATGCCGTGCAGATCCTCTCATATGTCCTCCCCTTAATTTCACTGCCCTACCTGGCACGGGTACTCGAGCCCCCTAGCTTTGGCCTGGTAGCCTTTGCCCAGAGCTTTGCCAACTGGCTGGCAGTGGTGGGAGAGTATGGCTTCAACTATTCCGCTACCCGCTCCATTGCCCGATTGCGGGATCGAAAAGACGCCGTGGCCGGCATCGTGATGTCCATCATGGGGGCCAAGCTACTGTTGGTGATTGGGATGGTGGCTCTGACCGCCCTGGCCTGGTTTGCGATAGAGAGCTTTCGGGCCCATACCGCCCTGGCCTTTTGGGCCTTGATGATTGCCGTGGCTGCATCCCTTAGCCCCCTATGGTACTTCCAGGCCATCGAGCGCACCTGGGTAGTGGCGATTTTGGAGGGCTTTATCCGACTGGGCCACCTGATCGGAATTTTCATTTTTGTGCGCAGCCCCGAAGACACCTGGGTAGCCCTGGCGGTGCAGGCCATTGCCTATGGTCTGGCCACCATCATCGAGCTTTGGCTTATGTACCGCGAGATCCCCCTCAAGGTGCCCAATCTGAGTATGAGCTGGGTGGCCTTGCGGGTGAGTTGGAGCCTGTTTCTGGCTCGGGCCTCGGACAGTTTTTACACCTCGGCTAATGGGGTGATTCTGGGGCTTTTGACTTCGCCCATCCAGGTGGGTTTTTTCGAGAATGGTAATCGGCTGGTGCGTCCTGGGCTTGCGATTTTGTGGCCGCTGGCCCAGGCCATCTATCCTCGCATCAACCACCTCATCAAGCGCGATGCCGACGCGGCTATGCGCCTGAGCCGTCTGGCTTTGTGGGCCACGGTGGGGATTGGGCTGGTGGGAGGGGTACTGTTGGCAGCCTTGGCCCCCCTTCTGGTGACCTTGCTATTTGGTGAGCAGTACAAAGCCTCGATTCCGGTGTTGCAGGTGATGTCTCTGCTGCTGCCCATTGTGGGCTTTGGGTACTCGCTTTCTATGCAATACATGTTTCCCCGGCAGATGGATCGCGAGGTGATGTACTCGGTGCTCAGCGCCAGCGCGTTGAACCTGGTGCTGGCGTTGATACTGGCCCCGCGCATGGGGGCTTTAGGAATGGCTATTGCGGTGGTCTCGGCAGAGGCTTGGGCTGCCGGGTTCCGTTTTGTAGTGCTCAAGCTGCGGAAGATCCTATGAAGCCTCGAGTCCTTTTCTACATTCCTATTCTCGGCTACGGCGGGGTAGAGCGGGTGGTTCAGTACCTGTCGGCTGGATTGGCAGGCCACTACGACATTCTGGTGGCGGCCCAGGGTTCCGAACCGGGCGACCTGCTTTCCCAGGCCAAGCTACCCGCCAATGTCACCATCTTGCCCGCTCCTATCGAGCGCTCGGCCATGAAGCACCGGGCAATTCCCCGGCAGGTGCGGCGCTTGCTGTCCATACTGGACGAGTACCAACCTGACCTGCTTCTCTCAGCCTGGCCCAGGGTTCACCTTACGGTGGGAATGGCTCTGGGGTTGTTGCCCCCGGCACGGCGGCCCAAGTGGATTCTCACCGAACACAATGAGATTCTGGGTTACCTGGGGCCTGGCTTGCGAGGTGCGCTCAAAACAGTCTTGATACGCTTGCTGGTGCGCAATGCGGATGCCTATGTGGCGGTTTCGGAGAAGGTGGCCCGCCTGTCCGGGGCGATGTATCCCGGTTCCAACTTCCGCGTCATCTACAACCCGGCCATTGCCCCCGACCTCGAGCGCAAAGCCCAGGAGCCTGTAGAACACCCCTGGTTTCAGGGCCAGACCCCCGTTGTTCTCTCGGTGGGTCGCATGGACACCATGAAGGATTTTCCCACCTTGCTGCGGGCCTTCCAACGAATCCTGGAACGAATCCCCCAGTCCCGGCTGGCCATCCTGGGTGAAGGTGAGCTGCGCCCCCAGTTGGAGTCGCTGGTAGCGGAGCTGGGTATCGGGGAACAGGTCTGGATGCCCGGTTTTCAGGCCAACCCCTACAAGTACATGGCCAGGGCTACGGTTTTTACGATGTCTTCCGCCTTTGGCGAGGCTTCACCACTGGTTCTTTCGGAGGCCATGTACCTGGGTAAGCCGGTGGTGCTGACCCGCTTTGCGACGGCCCCGGAGTTCGTGAACTCGGGGGTAGACGGGCTTTTGGTGGACACCGGTAACCCGCAGGCGCTAGCCGATGGACTGGTCGGGGTCTTGCAAGACCCACAACTACAAGCAGAATTTGGCGCAAAAGCCAGGGCCAAAGTCAAGGAACGCTTTTCGGTGGAGCGGGCGGTGGCCCACTATGCGGCCCTCTTTGAGGAAGTGCTGGGTCAGCCCACAGCGGCTCTCAAAAGCGTATGAGTTGGGAGGTAATAGATGTCTAGAGAACGGTTTGCGGTCTATCTCCCAGCCCTGTTGGGGGGCGGGGCCGAGCGCTCGATGCTCAATCTGGCCATCGGGATGACAGAGCAAGATGTAGACGTGGACCTGGTGCTGGCCGCAGCTACGGGCCCCTACCTGAAGATGGTACCCCCACAGGTTCGGGTGGTGGACTTGAAAGCAGGGCGGGTGCTGTCGAGTTTGCCAGCACTGACCCGCTACCTGCGAGAAGAAAAACCGGTGGGTATGGTCTCGGCCCTCGACCATGCCAATGTGGTGGCCTTGTGGGCTTGGCGGCTGGCGGGTGGGCAGAGCCGGGTGGCGGTTTGCATGCAAAACACCCCGACCCAGGATGCGAGCCATGCCAGTTCCATACAGGGTCGCCTGACGCCCCTGGCCATGAGGCTTTTTTACCCCTGGGCCACCGGTATCGTGGGGGTTTCGCAGGGCGTGGTGGACGACTTCATCAAGATGACCGGGATTCGCCAGAAGGTGAGGGTTATTCACAACCCGGTCGTGACCCCCGATCTCTTCAAACGGGCCGAGGAACCTGTCGAACACCCCTGGCTCCAACCCGGTCAGCCGCCCGTTTTGCTGGGGGTGGGCCGCCTGACCCAGCAGAAGAATTTTCCCAACCTGATTCGCGCTTTTGCTGAGGTTCGCAAGCAGCACCCCTCCCGCCTGATAATTTTGGGCGAGGGCGAAGACCGTTCGGCGCTCGAGGCCCTGATAGGTGAGCTGGGCCTGCAAGCCGAAGTGAGCTTGCCGGGTTTTGTGCAAAATCCCTACGCCTACATGAAAAGGGCTGCTATGTTTGTCTTATCTTCCGACTGGGAGGGATTGCCTACGGTACTCATCGAAGCCCTGGCGCTGGGAACCCCGGTGGTGGCAACAGACTGCCCTAGCGGGCCTAGGGAAATTTTGCGAGGCGGAACCCTGGGTCGCCTCGTACCCATGAATAATGTTTCCGCTTTAGCTCAGGCCATCACGGCCACCCTCTCCGAACCCCGCAAGCTGGCATCGGAAGAAGCGTATGCAGGCTATACCCAGGCGGTAGTGGTGAATCAATACCTGCAATTGCTGAGGGGGAAGTAAAGTGGCTCGACTAGCCTATCTTGCCTTGTGGCTGTATGTGTTTACCGTCCCCTGGGAGAACATCATCACCCTTCCGGGGTTGGGCACCCTTAGCCGCTTTGTGGGTATCGGAGCAGTAGGTATTGGGTTGCTCTATGTATTGCTTTCCGGTTCATTGCGCTTCCACCAGGCCCACGTTTGGGGCGTGCTGTTCGCTCTGCTAGCGGCACTCAGCTATTTCTGGAGTATCGAAACAGCCGACACCCTCAACCGGGTTTTCCAGTATGGATTGCTGTTCGCTTTTTTCTGGATTTTGTTCTCGGTATTGGAAAAACCTGAGCAACTGCGTGGGGTTTTGGTGGCCTATGTGCTGGGCTGCTATGTGGCGGGTTTCAACACCATCTCCAACTTTTTGAGCGGTTCTGAAGCCTACTACCAGCGCTTTGCAGCCGATGGTTTTGACCCTGGCGACCTGTCCTTTGTACTGGCCCTGGGCATCCCTATGGCCTGGTACCTGGCCTTCAAGGAGAATTCCCGGCTGGTCTGGCTTTACCGACTTTATCCCCTTGTAGCAGTTATGGTCATTTTGTTAACCGCAGCCAGGGCGGGTTTGTTGGGGGTGGCGGTGGGGCTCTTGTTCGTGTTTTTCACCCTGCCCAGAGCTTCCTGGCGGGTGAAGGCCCTGGCTACAGTATTGGGCTTGGTGGCCTTGTGGATGATTCCGATGCTGGTTCCTGCGGAGAGTTTTTCACGCCTGGCAACCTTGAGCGAGGAACTGACCCAGGGCAGCCTCAACGACCGTACCAACATCTGGCTGGCTGGTTGGCAGAACTTCTCGGACCACCCCATTCTGGGTGTGGGCGCAGGGGCCTTTGGCGCATCCTTGCGCGAGCATGAGCTATTCCGCGACTGGGTGGCCCCACACAACCTGTTTGTTTCCATCGCTACCGAGATGGGTCTGGTGGGCTTGGGACTCTTTATGTTGATGCTGGTGAGCGTGGTGTCGGTGCTGTGGCAGGTGCCCCCCCTCGAGCGCGGACTGTGGCTTACGGTGCTGGCGATCTTATTCCTGGCTTTTATGGCCCAGAACTGGGAGTGGCGTAAGCAGACCTGGTTCGTATTCGGCATGATCTTGACCCACTGGAAGCTGCTTTATCCGGCCTGGTTGTCTGCCAAGCAGCCGGCATTGGCGTTACGAGCAGAGAAGAGCTAAAACCATGACCGCAATTGTTCCAAAACGAATTGTTTTTGTGATCACCACTCTGGGAATGGGGGGAGCCGAGACTCAGTTGGTGCGCCTGGCCACGGGCCTCCAAGAGCGAGGTTGGCAGGTCTCGGTGGTCTCGTTGATTCCGCTGGAATACGTTGCTCAGGACTTGGCGCAGGCTCAGATCCCTACCTTCTCGCTGGAGATGAGGCCAGGCAGCCCCGATCCCAGAGCGGTGCTGGCCCTGGCCCGCTACCTGCGACAACAGAAGCCGCAAATAGTTCACACCCACATGGTCCACGCCAATCTACTGGGCCGGGTCGCCCGGTTCCTGGCCCCGGTGCCGGTTTTGATTTCCACCGCCCACAACATCAACGAGGGCTCACGCTGGCGCGAGATTGCCTACCGCCTGACCGACCCCTGGTGCGACCTCACCACCCAGGTGAGCCAGGCTGGCCTGGAGCGCTACGTTAGCGTGGGGGCTGTTCCCAAGGAGAAAATTCGCTTCATGCCCAATGGTATCAACAGCCTCGAGTTCAGCCCTGACCCTAAACTCCGGGCCAAGTTACGGGGGGAGTTGGGCTGGGATGCGCAGTTTATTTGGCTGGCAGTGGGCCGGTTTGCTGAGGCCAAGGACTATCCCAACCTGCTGCAAGCTTTTGCCAGGGTTCATGCCCAGCGCCCCGAGGCCCGGCTGATGATTGCGGGTCTGGGGGAGCAGATGGAGGCTACCCGGCAGTTAGCCCAAACCCTGGGCTTGGGTGAGGCAGTTTGCTTTCTGGGTCTACGCAAAGACATCTCGGCCCTAATGAACGCTGCCGACGGTTATGTGATGTCCTCGGCCTGGGAGGGCCTGCCCATGGTCTTGCTAGAAGCCGCTTCTACCGGCCTACCCATGGTGGCAACCGACGTGGGTGGCAACCGCGAAGTGGTGCTGGAGGGGCAGACCGGCTACCTGGTACCCCCCAAAAATGCCCAGTCTTTGAGTGCCGCCATGCTACGCCTCATGGCCTTGCCAGAGGTGCAAAGACGACGCATGGGAGAGGCTGCACGGGCCTTTGTGCAGCAACACTATAGTCTCGAGTCCGTTCTGACTCAGTGGGAAGCCATCTATGCCGAGCAGCTTCGCCGCAAGGGTCTCACGATGGAGGTGAAAGATGCCCAAAGTCCTGTTTCTCGCTAACATCGCCCGCTTTTTCACCGACTTTTTGTTGCCTTTCGCAGATCACTTTCGCGCTCAAGGTTGGCAGGTAGATGCAGCTGCAGCGGAAATGCCCGATTGCAGTCGGTGTGCAAAGCACTTCGACCAGGTCTTCGATTTGCAGTGGACGCGCAATCCCCTCGACACGCAAAACTTCCTGCGGGGGCTGCAGCAGGTACGCGATCTGGTCGAGCGCGGTGGCTACGATATCGTGCATGTGCATACGCCGGTCTCTGCCTTTATTGCCCGCATGGCCCTGCGCGGCGCACCGCGCCGTCCCAGGATTATCTATACCGTACACGGCTACCACTTTCACAAGCGTGGTCATCCACTCAAGAACCTGGTATTTCTCGGTATCGAAAAAATTGCTGGCCCCTGGACAGACTACTTAGTGGTCATCAACCGCGAGGATGAAGAAGCCAGCCGCCGCTACCGGATCGTGCCCGAGAGCCGCCTGCGCTATATGCCGGGCATCGGGGTAGACCTGAACTACTATTCTGCCGACGCAGTAAATGACGTGGCAGTTGCCCAGGTACGGGCCGAGCTGGGCCTGCAAGAGGGCCAGCCCCTGTTCTTCATGATTGCCGAATACGCTCCAGAGAAACGCCACCGCGACGCGATTAACGCGCTGGCCGAGCTGGGCCGGAAAGACGTGGTGCTGGCCCTGGCAGGCATTGGCCCGCTGATGGAAGACATCCGGGCTATGTCAAAAAACCTGGGGCTGGAGGATCAGGTGCGTATCCTGGGATGGAGGCGGGATATTCCTGCCCTCATCCGCGCTTCCAACGCGACCCTGCTGCCCTCCGAGCGCGAAGGCCTACCCAGAGCTGTGCTGGAGTCGCTGGCACTGGGCATCCCGGTGATCGGGGCGGATATCCGGGGGGTACACGAGTTGCTGGTGGATGGTTGCGGCTTCCTAACCGAGGTTGGAGATGTGAAAGCTATTGCTAAAGCCATGCAGTGGATCCTGGAAAACCCCAAGGAAAGCCAGGAGATGGGGCACAAGGGGCGCGAGCGCATGAAATCCTATGATCTGCGCAACATTATCCACCTTCATGAAGTGCTTTATGCCGAAGCACTGGGCAGCCAGCCGGTGCTGAGGCCTGCCTGAGAGAGGATGTTTGTGCTGGACTGGTTGTTGTTGCTCCTCACGGTGGTGTCTGCGGTGGCCCTGGTAGGGTTGTCCATTCCGCTGGCTCGAGCCCTGGGCATTGTGGATAAGCCCGGGGAAATCAAGATTCATGCCCTGCCTACCCCGCGTTTTGGAGGGATGGGTATCGTGGCTACCATCGCCATCTGGGGTTTGTACACGGGCTCCTTGTCAGGATGGGCTTTGCTGGGTCTGCTAATCATTGCCGCTACCGGCACCCTTGACGACCGCTACAACCTCTCGCCCAAGACCCGCCTGGCTGCCGAATTGGTGGCTGGGGTGGTGCTGGGCGTGCACTTCTGGAGCGAGTTGGGATGGTTGGGGCTGGCCATGGGGATTGTGCTGGTTCCGGTGATGGCCAACGCTGTGAACCTGATTGATGGTATGAACGGGCTGGCCTCCGGTAACGCCATGATCTCGGCGGCGGGTTTGGCAATTATGCTTTGGTCGCTAGAACTCGAGGCCATGCTGGCCATTATTGTGGTAGGCAGCCTGGTGGGCTTTTTGGTGTGGAATTATCCAAAGGCCAAAACCTTCATGGGCGATTGCGGGAGCCTCTCGACGGGCTACATGCTGGCCGTGCTGTTGATGCTCTCCGCTACCCACGGCTGGATCACTTTTCTGGCCGCTGGGGTCATGGTGAGTTTCCCACTCTACGATATGGCGGCGGGGATTATCCGGCGCTGGCGGCGGGGCAAGCCCATTTTCGACGGTGATCGGGACCACACCTATGACCGTCTGGATCAGCTTTATGTGCGCAACCCTGCCAAGACCGTGCTGGTCGTCTGGGCAATTACGGCCATTCTGGTCAAAGTGGGCCTGATTGTCAGCAACGCTGTTTTGCTGGTAGGAGCCTCTTTGATCCTCTTGGTGGTGGCCTTTTTATTCTGGTCAGCCTATCGGCTAGGGGCCCTCTGAACCAAATTTCAGCCCAATGGAACAGCGGCATTCTTTCTCAAAACTCTGAAAATGCAATCAGGTGCTTTGTACCTGTCTTGAACCACCGTTGTGTGACAGGGATAAATGACCCGTTAATCTGTAACGCCCGGTTACGGATGGTGAGAAACGGAATGGCTCTATACCTGGAAATAAAAACTTCTTGAACGGGATTTCTTGCAGATTTCGAAAGCAGTCTTGGGGTTGTGCTCACGTCAGGCTTCGTTATCAGGCACGTTACTGCTGTGTTGCAGCGTGAAAAAGCCTTGCGAGCAGGCGTAACGAAGGTGACAATGCAGCTACGCATCGCACTTTTTGGCGAATAACGCAGGCATAACGCTATTTGACCTACCCTTTCTAGCATATCTCCGGAGATGAATGTCTCCAGCCTACGAAGGAGCGCACTGATGTTGAAAAATCCCGTTACCGTCACACCTTTTGCTCCCTGGCCCTACTTTGAGCCCGATGAAATCGAAGCAGCAGTCAGGGTGCTTCAGTCCGGCAAGGTGAATTACTGGACGGGCCAGGAAGGCCGCATCTTCGAGCGCGAATTTGCCGAATATGTGGGTACTAAACATGCCATTGCCTTGCACAACGGCACGGTAGCGATCGAACTGGCCTTGTATGCGATGGGTGTGGGGGAAGGTGACGAAGTCATCACCACCCCGCGCACCTTCATTGCCTCGGCCAGTGCAGCGGTGATGCGGGGGGCTAGGCCGATCATGGCTGACGTAGACCGTGACAGTGGCCTGATCACTGCCGAGACCATCGAGAAGGTCATCACCCCCCGCACCAAGGCCATTATTGTGGTGCACCTGGCGGGATGGCCTGCGGATATGGACCCCATCATGGAGCTGGCTCGTAAGCACAACCTGTGGGTGATTGAAGACTGTGCTCAGGCTCACGGCGCCAAGTACAAGGGCAAGAGTGTGGGCTCCATCGGCCATGCGGGGGCCTGGTCGTTTTGCCAGGACAAGATTCTGACCACCGGTGGCGAGGGTGGGATGCTCACTCTGAACGATGACGAGCTTTGGAGCAAGGCCTGGAGCTTCAAGGATCATGGCAAGAGCTACGACGCGGTCTACAACCGCCAGCACCCTCCGGGCTTCCGCTGGCTGCACGAGGATTTCGGTACCAACTGGCGGATGCTCGAGGTGCAGTCGGCCATTGGCCGGGTGATTTTGCGCAAGCTCGACAGTTGGATCGAGAAACGCCGGATGCATGCCCACAACTTGAGCGAGCGCTTCCGACAGATCCCAGCTCTGCGCGTACCAGAGGTGCCCGCCGATCTATACCACGCCTATTACAAGTACTACGTCTATGTGCGCCCCGAGATGCTTAAGTCGGGCTGGAACCGGGACCGCATCATGATAGCTATTTCTGAAGCCGGTATTCCATGTACTACCGGAAGCTGTGGAGAAATTTATCTCGAGAAGGCCTTTACCAGTCGGGGCTGGCAGCCAGCCGAGCGCCTGCCGGTAGCCCAGGAACTGGGTGAAACCTCCCTGATGTTCCTGGTGCACCCCACCCTGAGCATGGAGCATATCCAGGCTACCGCCGATGTGGTCGAACAGGTGATGCAAGAGGCTTCGCGCTAGGGTGCGAGAGGAGCAGGAATGATTCAGAATTTGAAGGAATTGCGCTTTAGCCCCGATGTGGTGTTGCGGGCCCTGGCTGACCAACTTATGGTCGCAGGAAGCTTTGCGGCGGCGATGGTGATTCACTTGCTCCTGGCCTACAACGGAGCGGGGGCCAACCCCAGTCTGTTTGGGCAGTATGCTCAGGTGTACGCCCAGAACATCTGGATTCTGATGCTGGTTAGCTTTGCCATTTTTGCTGTCAACGGCTTCTATACCAGGGGTCGTGCCTACCGGGGTCGTTACAAAATGCTGGTGGTGGCTCAGGCCGTGGCCCTGGTGTATTTGGTATATGGCTTTACCGTTTTCATGATTCCTGCCATGACCAACCCACCCAGCTTGGTGGTATTTTTGGGCTTTCTCTTCACGCTAGCTCTTACCCTGGGCTCCCGTGCCTGGGTACATTACTGGTCCATTGTTGAACTGGGGCGAAAAGCCAGGGCCGAGGCTAAGGCTAGCCCCATCCCCAACCTCCACACCAACGACCGCACCATCCTGGTGATTGGGGGTGCGGGTTATATCGGCTCGGGTTTGCTGCCCCGGCTGTTGGAGCGGGGCTACAAGGTGCGCTTGCTCGACCTGCTGATGTTCGGTAAGGAGCCCATTGCCCACGTCCTGCACCACCCCAACCTGGAAATCATCCAGGCCGATTTCCGCCAGGTGGACAAAGTGGTGGAAGCCATGCGCGGGGTGGACACCGTGGTACACCTGGGCGGCCTGGTGGGTGACCCGGCCTGTGCCCTCGATGAAAACCTCACCACCGAAATCAACCTGGTGGCTACCCGCACCATCGCCGAGATTGCCAAGGGTATGCACGTCAAGCGCTTCATCTTTGCCAGCACCTGCTCGGTCTATGGAGCCAGCGACATGGTGCTCAACGAGCGCAGTAGCCTCAACCCGGTCTCGCTCTACGCCCGCAGCAAGATTGCCTCCGAGCAGGTGCTGCACAAGCTCCAGAGTGACGACTTTTCGGTGGTGATCCTGCGTTTTGGCACCATTTATGGCCTCTCGGGCCGTACCCGCTTCGACCTGGTGGTCAACCTGCTTACTGCCAAGGCCATTGTGGACAAGAAGATCACGGTGTTTGGGGGCGATCAGTGGCGGCCTTTTGTCCACGTGGACGATGCCTCGCTGGCGGTGATGTTGGCGGTGGAGGCTCCCAAGGAGCGTGTCCACAACGAGACCTTTAATGTGGGTGGCAACGACGGCAACATGACCCTGGGCATGGTAGGCGAACTGGTCAAGAAACTGGTTCCCGACGCCGAGCTAATTGACTCGGGCCGCGATGGCGACCGGCGCAACTACCGCGTAGACTTTTCCAAGATTCGTAACCTGTTGGGCTTTGTGCCACAGTGGACGGTAGAAAAGGGCATTCAGCAGGTGATTGATGCCCTGCGTAGCGGCAAGGTACGCGACTACCGGGCCTCGATGTACTCCAACGTCAAGTATCTCACCGAGGACACCGCCTCGGAATCGGTCAAGCAGTACTACCTGGGCTGGGAGAAAGACCTGATTGAGCGGGCCCATCTGCAAAACACCACCGAGGAAAAACCCCCCATCACGACCCCCCAGGCCTGAACTGCTGGAACGAAAAGAGGGGGGCTCGAACCCTCCTTTTTTCCTCAGCCACTATCGCTAAACTCTATTGAACCCTCGTCAAGGTCAAAAACGACCCAAGTTTTCAGTCCAACAACCCCGAACGGGCCAGCAGGGCCTTGGGGTCGGGGTCGCGGCCCAGGAAGCGGCGGAAGAGCTCGGCGGGGTCTACCGCGTTGCCCTTGCTCAGAATGTGGGTAATGAAGTCCTCGCCGGTCTGGCGGTTGAAGATGCCCTCGGCCTTGAAGCGCGAGAAAGCGTCGGCGTCGAGCACCTCCGACCATTTGTAGGAGTAGTAGCCCGCCGCATAGCCTACGGGATGTCCAAAGAGATGGGCAAACCCGGCCACAAAGGCATAGTCCTCGGGCAAGGGGGCTGGTACAAAGGGCTGCATGATTTGCTGGGCATACTGCATCACATCGCCATCGCTGGGGGTGTAGTGTACGTGCAGGGCAAGGTCGAGCATGCCAAAAGATAACTGCCGCATCCCCAGGTTGGCCGCCCAGTAGTTGCGGGCCCGCAGCATCTTTTCGAAAAGCGCATCGGGGATGGGCTCACCGGTCTGGTAGTGGCGGGCGAACAGGTCCAGGGCCTCGCGTTCCCAGCACCAGTTCTCCATGATCTGGCTAGGCAGCTCCACAAAGTCGCGGGCGACCTGGGTGCCTACCAGGCTCCGCGCCTCGACGCTCGAGAGGGCCAGGTGCAGCAGGTGGCCGAACTCGTGGAAGACAGTTTCGACCTCGCGGTGGGTGAGCAGGGCGGGTTGGTTGCCCACCGGGGGCGTCAGGTTGCCGCACATCAGGCCCAGGTGGGGCTCGGTGGTCTCGCCGGAGCGCACCCCCCGGATGAGCGAGTTCATCCAGGCCCCGCCGCGTTTGTTCTCGCGGGGGTACCAGTCGGTGAAGAAACGGCAGATGCGCTGGCCCTTGCGATAAATCTCGTAGGTCTTGACCTCGGGGTGCCAGGTTTTGATCCCCTCGACCTCGAGCACCTCCAGGCCAAACACCCGCCGAACAATCTCAAAAAGGCCCTCGAGCACCCTTGGCAGGGCAAAGTAGGGGCGCAGCTCTTCTTCGTCGAAGTCGTAGAGGGCTTTGCGCTGTTTTTCGGCGTAGTAGGCGATGTCCCAGGGCGCCAGGGGCGGTGCCTGGGGGCCCTCCATTTCTCGCCGGAAAGCCTGCAAGGCTTCGATTTCCCGGTGGAAGTAGGGCTCGTAGGCGGCCCGCAAGTCCTGCTCGAAACGCAGCGCGGTTTCGGCCTTGCCCGCCATGCGGTTTTCCAGCACGTAGTCGGCAAAGTTGGCATAGCTCAGAAGTGCGGCCTTTTCGCGGCGCAGGGCCAGGATTTCATCAATCAGCGGGCGGTTGTCGCGCCCCGGCTCGGTGGCACGGGTGTAGTAGGCCAGGTAGACCTGTTTGCGGATGGCGGGGTCGTCCAGATAGGTCTGGATGGCCAGAAAGCTGGGTTGTTGCAGGGTGAAGCGGTAGCCCTCCCGTCCCCTGGAGCGCGCACTCTGGCGGGCGGCCTCGAGGGCGCTTTGGGGCAGCCCGGCCACCTGGGTTTCGTCCAGGTAAAGCTCCCAGTCGGCGGTGGAGTCGGTGAGGTTTTGCTCGAACTGGGTGGTAATCTCCGAAAGGCGGGTGTTGAGGGCCTCGAGGCGGGTCTTTTTGTCGGGCGGGAGGTCGGCCCCCTGGCGACGGAACTCGTCCAGGCGCAGCTTAAGGAAACGGGCCCAGTCCGGCGAAAGCCGGGCGGCTTCGGGGGTCGCGGCAAAGGCCTTGAGGGCCTCGTATAGTTCGGCGGAAATCTGCACCCTGGTGCTGAAGGCGCTGATGGGGGGGATGATGGCGTTGTAGGCGGCCCGCAGCTCGGGGGTCGAGACCACGCTCTCGAGGTGAGCTACCAGGGTAAAGGCGTAGCCCAGGGTCTCTCCCAGTCGATCCAGGGCCAGCAGGGTGTTCTCGAAGGTGCGCGGCCCCTCCACCCTCAGGATGGTCTGAAACTCTTCTTCTGCTCGGGCGAGCAGGGTCTGGATGGCAGGTTCGATGTGCTGTGGCTGGATTTCGTCAAACGGAATATCGTAGCGAATCTCCAGCAAAGGGTTCTCCGACATAGCACCCCAGTATAAGCGGGACTGGGTATAAAGAATGTGCAGCTTTTAGGCGTAACTTCGAACCGCCTGAATCACGGCTTCGACCTGGGCCTCCTGCAAAAAAGGATGCATGGGCAGGCTCAGCACCTCGCGGGCGGCGGCCTCGGCGGCGGGGAGCGCCCCTTCTGGGGCCAGGTCGCGGTAGGCCGGTTGCAGATGTGCCGGAACCGGGTAGTGGACGCTGCTACCGATACCCTGGTCTTTCAGGTAAGCGGCCAGCCGGTCGCGCTCGGGGTGGCGCACGGTGTACTGGTGGTAGATGTGCAGGGCGTAGGGCATCTCGCAGGGAGCCTGCACCCTGTCCCGAAGCCCCTGGTGGTACATCTGCGCAATTTGGCGACGGCGGGTGTTCCAGGTGTCCAGGTGGGGCAGCTTCACCCGCAGAATGGCCGCCTGCAAGGCGTCGAGCCTCGAGGTGTAGCCGGCGGGCCGCACATGGTGGTAGCGCACCCGGGAGCCGTGGGCGGCCAGAAGGCGCGACTCTTCGGCAATGGATTCGCTTTGGGTGGCAATAAAGCCTCCGTCGCCATAGGCGCCCAGGTTCTTGGTGGGGTACAGGCTGAAAGCCCCGGCATCGCCCAGGGTTCCGGCCAGCGGCTGGGGGCAGTCGCAGGCCCGGCCCACGGGGTGCTGGCAGCCAGAAGCACAGTAGCGGGCCCCGATGGCCTGTGCGGCGTCTTCGAGTACCTGCAAACCATGCTGCTGGGCAAAAGCCAGGATTTCCTGCATTGGGGCGACCTGCCCATAGAGGTGCACCGGCAGAATGGCCCGGGTGCGCGGGGTGAGGGCTGCCTCCAGCCGTGCAGGGTTCAGGTTGTAGTGCTGGGGGTCAATATCCACCAGCACCGGCCTGGCCCCCACATGCAGGATGGCCTCGAGGGTGGCAATGAAGGTAAAGGGGGTGGTAATGACCTCATCCCCCGGCCCAAGGCCCATGGCCCTGAGGGCAATGAAGAGCGCGTCCGTGCCAGAGCCACACGTCACCACATGGGGCACCTTCAGATAGGCCGAGAGCTCGCTTTCCAGGGCGGCCACCTCGGGGCCCCCCACAAACCCGCCCGAAGACAGCACCCGTTCCACTGCGGCATCAATTTCACTTTTGAGCTCGAGGTACTCTTGCTTCAGGTCCAATATCGGAATCATTCAACACACCTGGCGTTTAGCTTAGTACATGGTGGCGACTTTTTGCTGACAGGCCGTCTGGCGGCCAGCAGTTTTCAGCGATAAATGCCCTTTCCCAGCCAGAGACCCGCCGCCAGGCCCAGCAGGTTGGCGCCCCAGGCCGCGAGTTCGGGGGGCAGGGGGCTCGAGAGGGCCAGCACTTTGCCGGTGCTGAAAGCCACGTAGTAGGCAATGGTCAGCACCAGGGCCAACGCCAGAGCCGTACCGGGGCTGGTGGCCCGGCGCACCGCAATGGGCAGGGCCAGGATGAGCACCATCAGGTTGCCCAGGGCCAGGGCAATGCCGGAATGCCACTGGGCTTTGGCTTCGCGCAGTTCGCGGGGCGGGGTACTGGGGTCCTGGAGCTTGCGCCACCACTCCGAAAGCGAGACCGGCGTCTCGAAGCCGCCCCCGGCGTACTGGGCTTCCAGGTCTTCGCGGCTACGGGAGAGCCGTACCGAAAGCTCGGCGCCGGTCTGGCCGATGTTCTGGGCCCGGAAAACCTCTCGCAAGCCGGTTTCGGCCTGCTCGAGGGTGGCAAAGTCGGGGAGGGGCAGGCGGGCAAAGTCCAGGGTAAACACCTTGTAGTCCCGGAACACCATCACCGAGCCCTGCAAGCGGGCGCTCTGGGCCAGAATCACGGTCATGGTCTGGCCCTGCCAGCGCTCGAGGCGCACCTGCTGTAACTCATCTTTGGCCGCATCGAAACCCTCAAAGCGCAGGGTATAGTCACCCACCGAAAGCTCACGCCCGACCAGGCGAAACTGAGCGGTGCGCTCGGGTACGAGTTCGTTCCAGTACACCACCGCCGTAGCCCGGTTGGCCCAGGGCACCACCCACTCCGAGAGCACCAGCGAGAGCCCGCTCAAGAGGAGCCCCCCCAGCAAAAACAGCCGGGCGGTACGCAGCACCGAGACGCCGCCGGCCTGCATGACCAGGAGCTCGTTCTCCCGAGCCAGTCGTCCAAAAGCCAGCAGAATCGAAAGGAGACCCGCAATGGGTAGTGCCTGCACCGAGGCGGCAGGCACCTGCAAGGCCAGCCACTTGAGGATGCTACCCAGCTCGGCGGTGCCCATCCACTGCGCCCTGGGCAGGATATTGCTAATCAGGCCAAAGCCCACATACAGCACCAGCCCGAACAAAAAAACCGGCACGGCTTCGCGGAGGATGTAACGATCCAGATGGGTCATCGAATTTCCAGCCCAAAAGTAAGTTTGCCGCTGGCCACCTCGCCTGGCTGCTGGGCCAGGCGGATTTCCTGGTAGCCTAGCCGCCAGATGAAGCAGCAGTCGGCGTAGCGCAGCTCCAGACCCCAGCGACTTACGCCCTGGCGCAGGAAATCATACCCGAGGAAAGGGGTCAGGTTGAGGTCGTAGGTGCAGGAGAGCGGAACCGGCGTGAAGCCCAGCACCAGTTCCCGGCGTTCCCAGTCGTCGCGCCCATTACTCAGGGTTTTGCCCACGCAGTTCCAGCAGGTGTGGAGTCTGGCCCAGACCTCGCCATAGTCCTGCATGAGGCCAATCCGCAAGCTGGCCTCGGTCTGGGCCATGAGGAAATCGTGTTCGGCCTCTAGGCTCAGTCCCCCGTAGCGCAGGCTGCTCGAGAGCTTCTGGGTGGTCTCGCGGCGCTCGAGCCAGAAGCGCCCGGGGGTGGACTCAATCGCCCAGGTATAGCCCACCCGCAGGGCGAAATCGCCCTCGTAGCGGCCCTCGGCCTGCCCGCCGTAGGCCACATACTGCTGGGGCTGGTTGTAGAAACCCAGCACCCCAAAAGGCTCGAGGCGGAAGCGAAACGGCCCCTCCTGCACCTCGAAGGTGTAGCGCAGTTCAGCCCCTGCTGCCAGGCCCTGGGTCTGGCTGGCGGGGGTGCCATCGGGCCAGTCCTGGGCTACCCAGGCATAGGGCACCAGGGTAAAGCGCTCCAGGGCAAAAGCCTGTTTGAGCCCGAAGGCATAGCGGCCCAGTTCGCTATCGTGCACAAAGAACAGGGGGCCATCCACCACCTCCCCCCGGCTGGCCACGCCGCTGGGCTTGCTATCGAGTTGTAGGCTGGCCCGGCGGTTATTTTCCTGGACGGCCAGGCCCAGCCGCAGGATGGGGTCGGGGCTGCCCAGGCGCAGGCCCAGCAGGGTGATTCGGGTGGAGAACTTTCCAGAACGGCCCCCCACATCGGGCAGGGGAAACTCACTCAGGCCCACATTCAAGCCCTGGTCAAAGTCGAGACGAACCGGCAGGGCCAGGGGGGCTTCGGCGCCTGCCGGGGTGAGCCCCAGGTTCTCGCCAAGTGGCTGATTGGGATCGAGCCGCAGCTCGCTAAAGCGGGCCAGGCCGAAGGCATACACCTCGAGCCGACTTTCCTCCAGCACCATCTCTCCGCTCTGGGTATCGAAACGCAGGGTCTCGGACAGGAGCCGCAGGTCGTCGCCGCACTTGCAGGTGGTAGCCCGAATCCCGCTGGCTTGCAGAACCTGGCCCTTAATGCGGCTCTCTTCCGCCCAGAAGCGGTAGCGGGCGGTTTCTACCTCGATTTGCTGGGCGGTCAGTTCGCCGCTGGCCTGGTCGTAGCGCAGGCTAGGGGCTTGCAGCAACAAACCTTTGGTCTCTAAACAGGCTCCGTCGCTGAAGATGGCCACCTCGCCATCAAATTCAAGGTTTCCCCCACCCGCCAGCCCTTCGGGGGTCTCGAGGGTGTAGGGTTGCTCCGCACAGGGGACTGGGCTAGTTGGGGAGGCCCAGGCCAGGCCACTGAACAGCAAGGCCAGGAAAAGCAAAGGGGAGAGGGCGCAGGGAAGAAGGGGTTTGGCTGCCCCCTGGCCCTTTGCTCCTGTATCAGTTGTGGGCCCCCCACCCGGAGCCCTGTACCCTTCGCTCCCCATCCACACGCCCTACAGTTTATCGGCGTAGGGGCGCAGGCGGTTCAAGACCTCGGCAGGCACGCGGGTGTTGGCCCGCACTTTGCCATCGGCAAAGGTGAGCAGCAGGGTGCTATCGGGGCGGTTGCCCCGCAGGGTGCTTGCGCCGTCCCGATAGGTGAATACCCCCAGTACCAGGGCCTGGTCTTTGGCGGTGTCTACCACCAGGGTACTGGCCTCGAGCACGGGGTCGCTCGAGCGCACCTCGCCTTTGAGTACCAGCACGTCCTCTTTGAGCAGCAAGCCTTGCTGGGCCGTGAGGGCCTTGAACTCTTTGGAGCTAAAACGCACCCCGTTCATCCGCAGGGTATCGGGCTTTTGCAGGTACTCGAGGCTCGTAGCGGTAAACTCGCCCTCCCTGGCCTTGAGAGTGGCGCCCTGGGCCTTGATAAAGTCGCCATCGCGGTACTGGATGTAGCGGGCTTCCAGCACCAGCCCGCTCTTGTTGTCGGTGATGGTGCCGCCGGTGGGCAAAGTATAGATGCCGGTGCCCACATCCAGTTCCGAGTTGCCCCTGGGTTTGACCTCGAAGCCCGCAAACCTCGAGGCCAACCCCACCAGCGAGAGAAGAGTGAGTAACAGAATCCAGTGCTTCATTCCTCCAATCCTAGAGCCTCCGGGATGAACCGAATGAGCAAAACATCAACACAGCCACAAAGCCCATTTTCTTATGCACAAAAAACGCTGGGACGCAGACAGTCGAAAGCTCAAAGCCGAAGGCCGAATGCCACAAGAAGTCAACAATCAATGGCCTATAGCGAACTGTACACAGGTGGCCTTGCTATGCAAACCTTTGGAGACCGGGGTCAAATCTTCAAAAAGAACGCAAGTTTTTCGGCTATACTCCAACGTAGATGCGGTTATTGGCCTTCCTGATCGTAATTCTGGCTCCGGCTCTGGCTTTTCCCAGGCTGGGCCTGCACGAAGGCTACACCCGCCTGGTCTTCGACCTCGAGGTCAAAACGCAGTACCAGATTTCGCAAACGCCCGACACCCTGACCCTTCGCTTTAGCGGCCTGACCCCAAACGCCAGCGATACCGATGTGAGCTCGCCCCAGGTTGCCTCTTATCAGGTGGTGCTAGCGGCGGGCGGCGCCACGGTGTTTGTTCGCCTGCGCCCCAATGTGGAAGTTAAGACCTCTGTGCTCAACGATGGCAACCGGCGGCGTCTGGTGGTGGATGTGGTGAGCGTGACCCGACCTGCCCCGAACCCACCGCAAGCATCTACCCGCCCAGAGCTCCCCAAACCCCGCTCCCAGCCCAAGATTGTGGTGATTGATGCCGGGCACGGCGGCATAGACCCCGGCGCGGTGGGTTTTGTGGTAGAGAAGGAGGTCACCCTCGACCTGGCCTTGCGCCTGCAAAAACTGCTGCAACAGGAAGGAATCGAGGTACTCCTGACCCGCAGCACCGACGCCCACCTTTCCCCCGACAAGGCCACCGATCTGGGTATGCGGGCCGAGATGGCCAACTCCAAACGCAACCTTTTTATCTCGATTCACGTCAACAGCGCCCCCCAAGCGGCCCAGGGCATCGAGACCTATTATTTCGGTAACACCATAGATTCCAGCCTGCTGGCCCAGGTGATCCGCGAAAACGGTGGGGGCGAGGTGGGCCGCCGCCTGACCCGCGAGGCTCAGAGCGTGGGGGAGCGGCTGGTGCGCGATCTGATTGCCCAATCCAACCTCAAGTTCTCGCGCCAACTGGCCCATCTGGTACAGGGGGCCATGCTCCAGGCCACCGGTGCAGTAGACCGGGGGGTGCGGCAGGCTCCGTTCTACGTGATCCGCAATGCTCGCATCCCGGCCATTCTGGTCGAGGTAGGCTTTGCCAACCACCCCGAAGAGGGCCGCCGCCTCCAGAAAAGCGAGTATCGGCAGGCCCTGGCCGAGGCTCTGGCAAAGGGCATCCTGCGTTTTCTAAATAACGGTGGGTAGCCGGGCACGGCCCCACTCCCGGGCCATGGGCAGCAGATCCCAAAGGGGCAGGTCGCAAAGGCAGTCCAGCACCAGATGGGCCTGGCTCAAATCCAGGTGCCGGGTGAGGGCGTTGGGGATAACCACTGTAAAAGCCCCCGCCGACCTGGCCGCCCGTACCCCGTTCTGGGAGTCCTCGAGCACAATAGTCTCCTGGGGCAATACCCCCAGCCCTTCGGCAGCCCGCAAAAAGAGGGCCGGGTCGGGCTTGGTCAGGGCCACATCTTCCTTGGTGCGGATGACCTGGAAGTACGGCAGCAACCCCAGCCGCTCCAGATGCCCTTCGACCCAGGCCCGCCTCGAGCTGCTTGCCACCGCCAGCTTCAGGCCCATCGCCTGGGCGGCCTCGAGGTAGTCCAGCACCCCCGGCAGGGGCTTCAGGCTCTGGTTAAGGGATTGCTTGCGCTGCCCCACCCAGTCTTCGATGCCCTCCTTATCCAGCGGCCTGCCCAGCAGTTTTTCCAGGTGGCCCGCAGGGTCGAAGGGAATCGAGTTGTTACCGATGAAGGGGAGCCAGTAGTCCAGCGAAAGCTCGGCCCCGTGTTGCTGGTAGACCTCCTGCCAGGCCTGGAACTCGGTGCTTTCGGTGTCGAGAATGGTGCCGTCGAAGTCGAAGATAAGGGCTTGCATCGTTGTGAAGTGTACTTCATGTCGTGGGGCTGGGCGGGTGGAAAGCTCGAGTGCATTACCGACACGAGTTGTTCTCAAAACCCTTCCAAGTTACAAACTACATTCAGGCCAGATACAACTTTGACCTGATTCAATTTTGACAGAAGCTGGTGTAGGCTAGGCGGCGTATGAAACGAAACTTGCTTCTCCTTCTGGCCATACTGGCCTTTGGCTTGTCGGTTGGCCTCGCGCAGAACCCGGTCAAGGTGCGCATTGGGTTCAACCCCACGCAGAACTCCGACCAGCTTCGTCCGGCGGCCCAGGCCATTGCAGACTACCTGGAACGCCGCTTCCAGGGGGCCATCGAGGTCGAAATCTTCATCCCCACCGAGTACCGGGGCCTTATCGAGGCCATGCGTGGCGGTAATCTCGACTTTGCCTTTTTCCCCCCCGACGGCTACGTAATTGCCAACCAGGATGTGGGCGCCCAGGTACTCCTCAAGAGCGTGCGTGGCACCAGCCCCTTCTACTGGAGTGCCATCGTGGTACGTAAGGACTCGGGCATTAAGAACCTGCAGGGTCTGGACGGAAAGAACATCGCTTGGGTGGACAAGAACTCGGCTGCCGGCTACGTTTTCCCCCGTGCGGCGGTGGTGGGGGCTGGCCTCGACCCGGATAAGCTCTTTGCCAAGCAGACCTTTGCAGGTCGCCACGATGCTTGCGTGCTGGCCGTGCTGAACAAATCGGTGGATGCCTGCGCCACCTTTGCCAACGATACCCGCAACAAGAGCGGCGCCTGGACGCAGTTCCTCAAGCCCGAGGAAGCCGCCCAACTGACCGCCATCTTCTACTCCAAGCCCATCCCCGGCGATACCTTCTCGGTCTCGAGGCAGTTTTTCACCAAAAACCCCACCCTTTCGCGCGGTATTGCGGCGGCTTTGCAAGGCATCAAAACCCCCGAAAACAAGCTCCTGTTCAACCTGTATCGCATTGACTACATGATTCCTGCCCAGGACTCCGACTACGACGTGGTGCGGCAGGCCCGCAAAGTGGCCGGGCAGTAAAGGCCTGCAAATCCACCGAGTACCCGTGCCCCCAGGTTTTATCGCGCTCTTCACAGACGTGGCCGCCCATCCAGGCGGCCACTGTTCTGTCTAGGACAAAGGAGACCTAACCCCGGTTGGCTCTATCTTTGTGATGAGCGCTCTAGCTGGGGGCTTATGATTTGATGACATGGAACCGATGTGGAAATTTACGTTTAGCAACAACGTTAGCCCTTTGCCCAACTTTCAGCGACAGCCAGGGTGGGAGTGGGTGGCAGGAGGCAGGTTGAGCTTTTCAAACGCCCTGCCCTTCCCCCTGACCCCTACTTCACCGTTCCCACAATATGCAAAGTGTTCAGTCGGAGATGGTACAACGCGGAGGACGCATGATTGAAGTTCGCAATCTCAACCAGACCTTCAGTACCGCCAAGGGGCCGCTCAAGGTGCTGATGGATGTGAACCTGGATATCCCCCAAAACGATTTTGTGGCCATTATCGGACGCTCGGGGGCGGGCAAGAGCACCTTCTTGCGCACCCTGAATGGATTGCTGATTCCTACTACCGGCTCGGTGGTAGTAAATGGCACCGACATTACCAGGCTACCCAAGCGCGAGTTGCAAAAGTACCGCCGCACCGTGGGCTTTATCTTTCAGCAGTTCAACCTGGTCAACCGCCTGAGCACCCTGGACAACGTACTGCATGGCCGCCTGGGTTACCTTCCGACCTGGCGCGGCTTGCTGGGCCTGTACAGCGAGGTGGATTACCGGATTGCTCGAGAGCAGCTTCAGCGCGTGGATCTAGCAGCCAAGGAAAACGCTCGAGTAGACTCGCTCTCGGGAGGACAGCAACAACGGGTGGCCATTGCCCGGGCCATGGCCCAGCAGCCTACCCTGATGCTGGCCGATGAGCCCGCTGCCAACCTTGATCCGGTTTTGTCGGAGGAGGTGATGCGTACCCTCAAGCGCTTCAACGAGCAGGATGGGGTAACGGTGGTGATAAACATTCACGCCCTAGACCTGGCCCTCAAATACGCCAAACGCATCATTGCCTTCAAGCGGGGGCGGGTGGTGTTTGATGGGCTGCCTGCCGAACTTTCCGAGGACATGGTAGACGACCTCTACGAACGCAAGGAGATGCTGGCATGACCGGGTTGCTCCTCTACACGCTTTTGGGTGGCGTACTGGCTGTGCTGGCAGGCGTGGCCAAGGGCTCTATGCGTCGCTGGATAATTGGTGCTGGGCTGGCCTTGCTGGTGGTCTTTGCGGCCTTCCCCTTCAGCCGGGCCCGGGGCTTTTTGAGTCGCGATACCGTAGACCCCACCCTGCTGGCCCTGGTACCCACCCTTCCGCTGCTGCTCTTGATTCCGCTGGGGGTGTTGCTTGCGCTGCTGCTGGCCCGTCGGGGTGGGCAGGCGGTAGGGCTGGGCGGGGTGCTGGGGGGTGCCGCGACCCTTGTGGCCGCCGGTTGGTGGTACGTCCAGCCTGTCCAGATCGCCAAACTCTACCCGGTTGAGGGCCTGATTGAGCTACTGATAGCCCTGGGGGTGGCGGGCTCGGTGGCCCTGCTGTCCTTCAGCCGCCCCCAGCAGCGGGTTCCCATCCTGATTGGGGCGGTAGTGGCGGGGGTGCTGGCCTTCCTGTGGTTCCACGCACCCCAGGGGGGTGGCGCCTACCTGCCCAAGAGCCTGGGCTATTACAAGCTGCTCTTTCCCACGCTGCCCACCACCCAGCAAGAAATCGCCGATGCCTACAACCGGGCGCTGCCCGAACTCAACGCCATCCGCAAGGAACTGGGCCAGGACGAACTGAAACCCATTCAGAGCCTGGCCGACCTGCAAGGGGCCATTCCCCAGCAAGCCTCGAGCGAAGGCTACCGCCTGGTGCAGCCGGCCACCACCCAGTATGGGGCCTTTGCGGTCTTCTTCCTGGCGGGGCTCATGCTGGGGGCGGGGCTCATGCAACTGCGCAACGCCAGCCTGCAAGAGCCCGACGACTTCCGTGCAGGCATCCTGATTGCCCTGGTGGCGAGCTTTCTGATTCCCGCTTTCGATGCCACCGAGTTCGATCTGAACAAGCTGGTGGTGGGCTGGCCCTTCTTGCAGCAGTTTGCCGACAAGGCCTGGCCGCCCCTGCTGGCCGACCCTGGCGCGGAGCGCTATCCCTTGCAGGAGGTCTTGAGCCAGATTGCGGTCACGGTGCAGATGGCCCTGGTGGGCACCTTCCTGGCCGCCGTCTTTGCCATGCCCCTCTCGTTTCTGGCGGCCCGCAACGTGACCTCGGGTACACCCCTGATGCGCTCGGTGTTCTATGTGGCCCGACTCTTCCTGAACGTGCTGCGGGGGGTGCCCACCCTGATTATTGCCCTGATCCTGGTGGCAGCGGTGGGCCTGGGGCCTTTTGCAGGGGTGATGGCGATTGCCATCCACTCCCTCACCGAACTGGGCAAGCTGTACTCGGAGGCCATCGAGAACGCCGACAAGGGGCCCGTGGAGGCCCTCGAGTCCACCGGCGCCTCGGGTGTGAATGTGGTGCGCTGGGCCATTTTGCCGCAGGTTTTGCCGCTCTTTGTGTCCTATACCATCTACAACTTCGAGATTAACTTCCGCTCGTCGCTGGTGTTGGGGCTGGTAGGGGCCGGGGGCATTGGCTACTTCATCAACGAAAAGATGGCCTCAGGACAGTACGACCAGATGATCGTGGGGGTGATTGCGATTGTGGTTGTGGTGAATATCATTGACTTTGCTTCTTCGTGGCTGCGAAGCCGGCTGGTCTGATGCCGGATTCAAAAAGATACTTTTCAAGACCAAAAACCGCAGGGGATACCATATCGAATCCTGGAACACACCCCTATCCTCGAGGTCGGCGAAAAATCATTTCCCTTCGGTCAGGGTGGTTCGTTGCTACTCGGCGGCGACCCAACTGAAGCTGATATGGAGTGCTCTTTACAGACGAGTCTGCCTGCGAAAACGAGGAGGCACAAGCGTGGGCCGGGCCCACAGGTGCTTGGGTTGCGAGGTTCCAGGCGGCATCTGTTCTGTCCAGGACAGGGATTTCTTGAGATCGGATGGCTCAAAATATGTGAAGAGCGCTCTAACTCTCACCTAGCCTTTTGCAGCCGCTCGCGCATAGTTTCCAGTTTGCCTTGAATGGGCACGGCCTTGCTTACCCTGGCCAGGCCCACCAGCGGCATGTTGCCATATACCGCTTCTTGCCGCTCGACCACATAGGTCTCGTGCCAGATGCCCACCGCCCCACCCTTGAAAGACTGCCGAAAGAAGTTACGCCAGGCTTCGGGGTGCAACTCGGGGTCGGTGCGGGCAAAGCGCTCTATGTCGTCGCTGCTGCGCCAGTACTGCACCATCAGGAGGCCGCGCAAGTCCATGCTGAGCCACTGCCCTCCCAGGCCCAGAAAGCCACTCTGAGGGTTTTGGTAGAGGTACCGGATCATGGGGTTCATGGCCTGGACCACCGGCAGCCATTCTCTAAAGCGCCACCAGTTGTTGATGCGCACCCCAATCAGAAACACCACCAGTGGCCCCTCGTGCTGGGCTGTAAATCGTCCGATCTGAATCATGTGGCCCTCCCGATGGATGGGCTCGAGGCGCTGCCGTGCCTCGCTTCCCGCTGTCCCAGGGCGCGGGTCTGCTCGAGCCACCTTTGCCGCTGGATGGGCGTAGACTTCCGCACCACACAGAACTCACTGATGCGCACTGGCCTCACCCCGCAGAAGTGCAGGGTAGGGTGCAACATGGCGTTGTGAACCGCATTGCGATAGACCCAGCGGTTCCACCAGCTCGGTGCGTCCATCGTAACCAGGAGGCGGGCGGTTTTGCCCTTCAACAGTTGTTCTTGAATAGGCGAGTTCTTGCGATATTTGAAGGCAAACCCCGGCAAAAAGACCCGCTCGATAAAGCCCTTGAGCAAGGCCGGCACCCCGCCCCACCACTGCGGGTAGGCAAACACCAGGTGGTCAGCCCAGCGAAGGTCGGCCTGGGCTTTTTGCAGGTCGGGCTCGAGCACCCCCTCTACCTTGTTGTCGTAGGCGGTACGGGTCGGGTAACTGAGGGTGAACTCGAGCTGATTAACCTCCAGAATGCGCACCTCAGCGTGTTGCCGTGCGCCTTCGGCGTAGGCTTGGCCCAGCGCATGGCTGAGGCTGTCCGAACGGGGGTGTCCAAGAATGACCAGTATCTTTTTCATAACTCCTCCTCGAGGTGACCTGCTCTGTTGCTTATTCCAGGGCCATGGAATACCCAATCTGCTCAGAAGTGACCCAAAAGCGATATACAAGTCCCTCGGACGCGCCCCCTGGCGCGGCAAGTGAGGGGCGCGTTTAGCGCCTCTCACGCGCAGAGTTGGTAGAAGGCCCACTTTGTCGAAAGGGTGGGTAGGAGCGATCACTTTTTCATGCGCTTCTCCTTTTCTTATTTCATTCATGTCACTTAACACTGTAAAGTGAGTAGGAAAAAAAAGAGCTAGGGCTGTAAGCCTCGGGTCAGCATCTGAAAGTAGTCCTCGACCAACCGCCGTACCTCGCTTTCTTCCCACTTGGGCACGATGCCCTTCATGCTAATGGCCAGTGAGACGATGCCGTGGATGCCTGCCCAGATGAGATTGGTGGTCTCGACGGGGTCACCCATGCGGATAACCCCGGCCTTCATGGCTTCGATTACCGCGTTCATCTGGATCAGGTAGGAGTTAGCCCCCTCGGTGTCTCCCTTGGTACTGGTGGCTTTGGTGGCCCACTCGGCCCTTTGCATGAACATCACCTGGTAGTGCAGGGGGTGGGAGAGGCCAAACTCGAGGTAGGCCCAGCCCAGGGCATGTAGACGTTCAAGGGGGTCGGAATGGGCTGCATAAGCTGCTTGCAGGGCCTGGGTAAACTCGCCGAATCCCTGGGAGCAGACCGCAAATAAGAGGTCGTCTTTGTCCTTAAAGTAGAGGTAGATGGTGGTGGGGGTGTAGCCGATGTTCTCGGCGACCTGGCGCAAGCTAAAACCCTCGTAGCCCTCGCGCTCAAACATCCGCGTGGCCGCTTCCAAAATGGCCTGACGGGTCTCCTGCCGGGACCGTTCACGGCGTTCGGCGCTGCGCTGCTTGATGCGCGCCTGGCGGGTAAGGGCTGCACTGCTCACAACGTCAATATACTTTACAGTGTTATTTTTGTCAAGCTTGAATTTTTGGACGCTAGTTTGCGGTGTACAGTGAATTCGTTTCTAGTCTACCCGTCGGGAATAACGAAAGGAGTAACGGGGCAAATGTCCCGAATCTGGCTACAATGCATTAGACATCCATTACGTCAAGCTAAATATCTGCTAAATAGCAGGACTCAGCACGAGCGGCTAGCAAGAGGGGTTGAGTATGGTGGCACATTGGAGCAAGCGCACACTCTGGCTTTTGATGCTGGCAGCGGTTCTGGCAGCGTGCTCGAGCCCCAATTCCAGCGTCCCTGAACCCTACCGGTTGGGGCCCAAGCCCTGGAATGAGCGCAACCTGAGCATCATGGCCGCCCCCACCGGCAATGTATTCCTGAGTGACTTGAACTGGGTGACCGCTACCAACGGCTGGGGGCCGGTGGAGCGTGACCAGAGCAATGGCGAGTCAGCGGCAGGTGATGGTCGGACCCTCACCCTCAATGGGGTGACCTATACCAAAGGACTGGGTGTACACGCCATTTCGGAGATTGTGTACAGCCTGGAAGCTAACTGTAGCCGGTTTCAAGCAGTGGTGGGCCTGGATGATGAGATAGATACCCAGACCCAGTGGGGCTCGGTGGTGTTTCAGGTATTCGCCGATGGTGTGAGCCTGTTTAACTCTGGAGTGATGCGGGGTAATAGCCCAAGCCAACCAATAGATGTAGACGTGACCGGGCGACAGCAACTGCGCCTGGTTGTCAGCGATGGTGGAGACAACGTTTACTACGATCACGCCAACTGGGCCAATGCCCGGCTGGTGTGCGCGGGAAGTACCAGCCTCCTTAACCCGACCGGTTTTACGGCTTCAGCCACCTCGCCCACCAGCATTGCGCTAAGCTGGAACCCTGCTAGCGGAGCCACCGGCTACATTCTCGAGCGCCGTACCGCCAGCACCAGCTTCGTCCAGATTGCCACCCCCCCCAGCACAACCTTTACCGATACCGGCTTGACGGCCAGCACCACCTACACCTACCGGGTAAAGGCGACCAACGGTACGGACATTACCACCGGGGTCGAGGCCAGTACCACTACCCCTGCCGTCAATCCCCAGCAGACCCCCTATAGCCGTAGCACCCCCTGGCCGGTTCCCGGCTTGATTCAGTTTGAAGACTTTGATGAGGGGGGCCAGGGTATCTCTTTCTCCGATAGCGACACCCTCAATCGAGGGGGGAGTTACCGCGATACCCCGGTAGATGTGATGGCCGGCACGGGTTGGGGCCTGGTGGGCTGGACTGCGGCGGGCGAATGGCTCGAGTACACCGTAGCCGTGGCCCAGACTGGCAACTACGATCTGAGGGTGCGGGTCAATAACCGGATGGCCGGAGCCCGGTTCCGAGTACTGGTAGACGATCAGGATGTGACCGGCTTGTTGGATGTACCGGCGGCGGGCAACTGGGATACCTACAACATCGTTACCCGCGCGGCCATTCCCCTGTCTGCCGGCACCCGGGTGGTGCGGATTTCCTTTGAGGCGGTTTCAACCACCGACTTTGCTGCCGGAAACTACGACTGGTTTGAGTGGGTCGCCAGCTCGAGCCAGCCCCAACCCCCGACCAATCCCTCCAGCTTTACGGCCAATGCCACCTCGGCCTCGAGTGTGGTGCTGAACTGGAGTGCGGTGACGGGAGCTACCAGCTATGCTCTGGACCGCCGGGTGGGAACGGGTAGCTACAGCGTTCTGGTCAGCAATCTTACGGCCCTTACCTATACCGACAACACCGTCGCGGCCAGTACCTCTTATACCTACCGGGTGCGGGCTGTCAATGCCGCTGGTAGCAGCGGGGGTGTGGAGCAACAGGTAACCACTCCGGCAGCCTCCACAGGAAGGAATGGCCTTTCGGGGCGCTACTACGACAACATAGACTTTACCGGCACCAGCTTAACCCGCACCGATGCCACTATCAACTTCAACTGGGGTACGGGTTCGCCCGATTCCCGGATCGGCCCCGATACCTTTAGTGTGCGCTGGACAGGTCAGATCGAGGCCCGCTTCAGTGAAACCTATACCTTCATTACCCGCACCGATGATGGGGTGCGTTTGTGGGTCAACAACCAACTTATTGTTGACCGATGGCGCAACCAGTCTGCTGCTGACCGCAGCGGTACCATCACCCTGGTTGCGGGGCAACGCTATAGCATCCGGATGGAGTTTTTCGATAATACTGGCGGTGCATCGGCCCAACTCTTCTGGAGCAGTCCCAGCCAGCCCAGAGAAATCATCCCCCAGCGTTACCTGTACTCCGATAGCACTACACCCCCCGACCCCATTGCAGCCCCAACCGACTTGATTGCCGTTGGACTTTCGGCTGGTAGCGTCTATCTGGACTGGTCGGCAGTGAGTGGGGCGAGCGGCTATATCGTTGAGCGGCGCACCGGTAGCACGGGTTCTTTTGCACAGGTGGGGTCGCCGACGGCCTCGAGTTTTGTGGACAACGGCCTCTCGGCCAGCACAACTTATAGCTATCAGGTCGCCGCGGTGGTGAACGGCGTTCGGGGTACAGCCGCCACGGCCAACGTAACCACACCGCCCATCGAAACCCCGATCAACGGAGGCAGTACCGCCACCACCCGTGGGTTTTTTGGCCCGGTGCGCGACTTCCCCCTGGTGGCAACCCATGCCGCACTCTTGCCCGATGGCAAGGTGATTGCCTGGTACAGCTACGACCGCATTGGAGTTTACCGCGACCTCCAGGACGCCAGCTCGCCCTACCACCAAAGCTCTATCGTGACCCTGTGGGACCCCGTGACCAACTCCTTCGAGGAGGTCAACAACAACACCACCGACCTCTTCTGCGCGGGCTGGGCCGTTATACAGGATGGGCGTTTGCTGGTGGCCGGGGGCAACCTGGGCACGCCCAACGGAAGCCTGCATACCAATATCTTTGATCCCGTTTCCAAGACCTGGACCAGAGGCCCCAACATGCGGGCCGGACGCTGGTACCCGAGCGTAACGCCGTTGCCCAACGGCGAACTACTCATTACCGGGGGCCAGACCGAGACCGGGGCCAACAACAGCGTGCACGAGGTCTGGCAGACCAATGGCACGCTTCGGCAGCTCACCGGGGCTACCACTTCCGGGCGCAATTTCGAGCATTACTTCCCCTGGATGCATGTGGCCCCCAATGGGCTGGTGTTCCACGCTGGCTGGAACAACACCATGTCTTACCTCAATACCGCAGGCAGCGGCTCGTGGAGCAGCCAAACCTGGGTGCGCCAGGGGCCCAACCGCTGGTATGGATCGTCGGTGATGTACGAGCCGGGCCGGATCATCACCATCGGCGGGGGTACTACAGCGAGCGCATCCACAACCCTCATAGACTTGACCAGTGGCGTGAGTTCCGTGGCGGGGGCTTCCATGAACTACGCACGCACCCACCCCGATGCCACCTTGTTGGCGGATGGGCGGGTGTTCGTGAATGGAGGGAACAACGGTGGCCTGTGGGATCTACCCTCATCGGTTTACGCAGGGGAAATCTGGAACCCTCGAGCGAATACCTGGACTCTTGCAGCAACGGCACAGCGACCCCGAAACTATCATTCGGTGGCCTTGTTGCTGCCCGATGCTACGGTCTGGGTAGCCGGTAGCGGTGGCTGCGGCGCGGATTGCCAACCCGGCAGCGGCAGCGCAATGGCCGGGGTCAATCAGCTCAACTACGAGATTTACTATCCGCCCTATCTGTTCAACAGCGGTGGCTCTCTGGCTGCCCGACCTATCATCCAGAGCGTGCCCAGCAGCATTCGCTACGGCCAGAGTTTTGTGATTGGTACGCCGGATGCAGCCAACATCCAGTCGGTGACCTTGCTGGGCCTGGGGGCTTCCACCCACGCCTTTAATTACACCCAGCGCTTCCTGACCCTCTCGATCCAGTCCAGAGATACCACCAGCCTGACCGTAGCTGCACCGGCCAACGCCAACCTGGCACCGCCCAACTTCTACATGGTGTTTGTCATTAACGCCAGCGGGGTGCCCTCGGTGGCCCGGATCGTGCGGGTTGGCCCATAGGGCTCCTGGCAGGTCGGTTCAGGTCTGGTAGCGCCCCAGGCCCCTGAAACGCCGGTAGCGGTCTTCGAACAGTTCTTCGGGCCCGAGGCTCCTGAGTTCTGCCAGCGAGGCCAGCAGGGCTTGTTTGATGTTGGCCAGGGTAGCAGCAGGGTTGCGGTGGGCGCCGCCGCCAGATTCGGGGATGATTCGGTCCACGATGCCCAGGCTCAAGAGGTCGGGGGCCGAGAGTTTGAGGGCTTCGGCGGCTTTAGCGGCCTCTTTGGCGTCACGCCAGAGAATGGCCGCGCAGGATTCAGGGGAGATCACCGAGTACCAGGCGTTTTCCAGAATCAGCACGCGGTTGCCTACCCCAATGGCCAGGGCACCCCCCGAACCCCCCTCGCCCAGAATGATGGCAATGGCCGGCACCCGTAGGCGGGCCATACGCTGGATGCTCTGGGCAATCACCCAGGCCTGGCCACGCTCCTCTGCGGAGATGCCGGGGTATGCACCGGGGGTATCAATAAAGGCGATAAAAGGGCGGCCAAAGCGGTCAGCCAGATCCATCAGGCGCATGGCCTTGCGGTAGCCCTCGGGGTGGGGCATGGCGAAGTTGCGTTTGATGTTTTCCTTGGTGTCCCGGCCTTTTTGGTGGCCCACCACCACCACGGAGGTGCCTTCCAGGCGGGCCAGCCCCCCTACCACGGCGGCATCCTCACCAAAGGTGCGATCCCCCGATAGTTCGACAAAATCGGTCATGATGCCGCCGATGACATCGAGGGTGGTAGGGCGGCCAGGGGCCCGGGCCAGTTGTACCCGCTCCCAGCGCGAGAGGTTATCGAAGGTTTCCGATTTGAGCTGGGCTAGACGCTCACGCAGGACTTGTAGCTCCCCCGAGAGGTCTACTCCGCTGCTGGCAGCAAACCCCTCGAGCTCGGCAATTTTGGCCTCGAGCTCTTCGATAGGCTTTTCAAACTCAAGCGGCATGGACACCCCCTTCGGGAGTGCTTGACGTTGGCCACCCTGGGTCGAGCGTAACCGTGCAACCCCTGACCCCTGACCCCTGACCCCTATCCAGCATGGTTCACCGTCCTGGGGTGCAGTAGCTTGAGTACCATCGCCACCGTTTCTTTGAGCTGGCGGCGGTCTACCACCTGGTCTACCATGCCGTGTTTGAGTAGAAACTCCGAACGCTGGAAGCCTTCGGGTAAATCCTGGCGGATGGTCTGCTTGATGACCCGTGGCCCGGCAAAGCCGATTAAAGCGCCGGGTTCGGCCAGAATCACATCGGCAATGGCCGCAAAACTGGCCGTTACCCCGCCCGTGGTAGGGTCGGTAAGGATCGAGATATAGGGCAGCTTTTGGGCCCAGAGCCGGTCTAGCGCCAGGGTGGTTTTGGCCATCTGCATCAGGGAGAGGGCGGCTTCCTGCATGCGCGCTCCCCCCGAGACCGAGACGATCACCACTGCCCGGTTTTCCTGGGCGGCCAGCTCGATGCCACGGGTAATCTCCTCGCCCACCACGCTACCCATCGAGCCCCCCGCAAAGGCATAGTCCATAACCAGCAGCACGCTGGGCACCCCGCCAATAGCGCAGCGCCCGCCCACGATGGCATCGGGGCGCCCGGCTTCTCTCTGGTAGCGCTCGAGGCGCTTGGGATAGGGCTCGGTGTCCACAAAGCCCAGGGGGTCGGCGGGTTTGAGGCCGGTGATCTGCTCGAAGGTGCCCGCGTCTGCGAGCATCTCGATGCGCTTATCGGCAGACAACCGCAGGTGATGCCCACACTTGGGGCAGACGTGCAGGTTGGTCTCGAGGTCTTTCTTGTAAATCTGCGCGTCGCACTTGGGGCACTTGACCCACAGCTCGGGAATATCCCTCGCCTCGCCCTGGGCCCGGCGACGGCGGAAAAGCCGCTCTAAGGCCATAACGCCCTATCTTATACCGCAGAATGAGAAAGGGGCGAAACCCCCCCTGCTTGAACGGGGTTCAAATTTGTGCCGAAAAATCGCTTCGCGCAAAACTACCGGCCAGAGGCATCCCCCACATATGGCATGGGGTCAACCGCTACCCCGTAGCGATAAACCGTGTAGTGCAGGTGTGGCCCGGTGGAACGCCCGGTAGAGCCCACAGCCCCAATCAGGCGGCTTTGCTCGACTTGCTGGCCTTTTTCAACATAGGACGACGAAAGGTGGCCGTACAGGGTGTGCAGGCCGTTGCCATGGTCAATCAGTACCATCAGCCCAAAGATGGGGTTCCAGCCCATCTCGCTTACCGTACCGGAGGCCGTGGCATACACCGGCGTGCCTTCGGGGGCAGCAAAATCTACGCCGTTGTGGAACTCGTAGGCCCCCCCGCCAAAGGGGTTGGTGCGGTAGCCGAAGGTGGAGGTGAGGCGGGTATCGGCCAGCAAGGGCAGACCGGTGGGCATAAACTGCGCGGGGTCGGGGGTTTGGGGTGTACGGGCTAGGGGAGGGGGCGCACGCCGCAGAATGCGCCCTGGGCTGGGGTCGGGTGGGAGGGGGTTATGGAGGGCCAGGGCTGTGGCCTCGAGTTCTGCCGCAAAACCCCCTACCTGCGAACGCAAGCTGAGCAGCAACTCGCCGAGTTCAATGGGTTCGCCGGCGCCCCTGGGGGCGGTTTCCGGCCTGGGGGGAGCCTGGTTGGGCTGGGTGGGTTCGGGTACCAGGCGAATTCTGGGCAAGCCCGCCTTAACCCGCAGGCGGTTGATTTCGGCCTCCAGTACCTTCAGGCTTTGCTGCAGCTGCACCGCCTCGATGCCATAGGCCTCGCGACGGCTTTTTTCGGCCTCGAGCTCCAGACTCAGTTTGCGGGCCTGGGTTTCCAGCTCGGCCAGACGGGTGCGGTCGCTATAGCTTTGCTCCCACCAAAAAAGCACTGCCGCAATCAGCAACACCGGCAGCAGAGCCACTGCCCAGAGCGGTACCGTCAGGGTGACGCTCGAGGCAAGGGGGCGGGGCTCTTTCGCCATGACCCTACCAGCCTACTGCGGAAGGGCGCGGGCCCAGGTGATGCCTGACCAGGATTCACTCAGCTTTTGACCTTCGGCTTTCAGCTATTACCGGCCTTGGTGCTCTGGGGTAAAGCCCTGGGTTCACCGGTCTGGCTGCGGCCCACGAAAATTGCCCCCGCCTCCACATCGAGCGACATCGCCCGCACGTCACCTTCCACCCGTGCGCTCTTGGTGATGTGCAGTTTGCCACTGGCGATGACCTGGGCGTTGATCTGCCCATGCACGATGATGTTGTTGGCCCTCACCTGTTCGCCCTCGATGTGGGCGTTGCTCCCGACCTCGAGGTCGCCCTCGACAATGATCGAACCCTTGACCTTCCCATCTATGCGGGCGCTACCCGCCGCCTTCAGGTTGCCTTCGATCTCACTGCCCTCGCTCACGTAGGTGAGCGCAGCCGGGTTGGGTTTACGTCCTCCGCCTAGCACCGCCATAGTCTACACCCCTGCTTTCATCTGCAAACTTTTCACTTTCATGTGAGCCCTTGCAAACCAACCCCTAGATCATACCTTGCGGGTTTTGCCTGTAGGGTTTGTATGTCTTTCAATCAAAAATTACTTCCAGTTACTGCACATTGATCGGGATTTTCAGTCCAGATATCCGGTGGGATTGACTTCGTCTCCATTGCGGAAGACCGTGTAGTGCAGGTGCGGGCCGGTGGAGCGGCCTGTCGAGCCGACCAACCCTAACAGGTCGCCGCGCTCGAGGCTTTGCCCTACCCGTACCGAAACTGAGGACAGGTGGCCATACAGGGTGCGGTAGCCGTAGCCGTGATCCACCACCACGGCCAGACCAAAAGGCCCTTTCCAGCCTGCCTCTATCACCTCGCCGGCCCCCGTTACCCGTACGGCGGTGCCGTAGGAGGCGGGGAAATCAATCCCGTTGTGAAACTCGAAACCCCAGCCAAAAGGGTTGCGACGGTAGCCAAAGTGCGAGGTGATACGGGTTTGCCCCCGAAGGGGGTAGCCATAGGGCATGGCGGCTTCCCGCTGGAGGGTTTCGGTGAGGGCAGGGGAGACTTCGCTCAGCTTGCTAGTAAAAGCCGCGGTCTGCTGGCTGGCGTACTTGAGAACGTCCTCGAGTTCCACAGGGACCGAGGCGCCGCCACGCCCCCCACTTTCGTTGCGGGTGGGTACGAGCTTGATTTTGGGCATTCCGGCCCGCTCACGCAGGGTGTTAATCTCGGTTTCCAATACCTGCAACTGCTTGAGGATGCTCTGGGCATCCTGGCTCAGGGCATTGTTGCGGCTGCGCTCGGTGGCAAGCTGATTGTTGAGCTTGCGGGCCTGATCCGACAAACTGACCAGCTGAATCTGCAAACTGCGCATCTCAGCCGTGCGCTGCCAGAGCCAGATATTCAGGCCACTCCAGGCTAACAAAGCCAACAATACCAGCACCGGAATCCATACCGGTAGGGACAGGGTTTGAGGGGCTGCGCCGGTTCGGGCTAACCACAGGGTGTACCGCACGGGGTGACGGCGAATCGGCATCAGCGCTATAACTAACGCAGAGGTGTTACAAAAGTCAAGAGAGCTTTAATCCGTTACGTTAAAGCTCTCATATGAGCCGCTCTATGAATTTGCCTTGTAACAGGTCGAATTTCATCACTCAGGACTATGCCAAAATGAGAGTTGGCTGCGATATGCGGGCGTTACATGAAAGAGGCTGTTTTGTAGCATAGGTTTCAATTTTGCGGCAACTGGTCTTTCAAACCAGGCCATGGTGTTCCCGACAGGCGTTGCGTCGGGAATAGAACGCAGTGAGATACAGGATTTTTAGCCCTCAGTGGCGCCGTCTTTGTGAGAGCGCTCTATTGAGCCGAGTCGCTTTCAACCCCGATGGCGCTCCAACTGTACCAGCCGCATAACGGCCAGCTGGGTAAAGGCTTCCCATTCTTCGGGCACGGCCTCGATGGGCTCGAGCAAAAACCGCCGTTCGAAGATGGAGCGCTGCTTGCGGATGCGGTAGCGGTTCTGGCCGAAGGAGTCGGCCACCAGGTAGGTGGGGTTGAGGAAGTAGAGCAGTGCCCCGGCCACCACCCATCCAATCAAAGGGATGTCGTCAATAATGCCCGCGATGCCCTCGATCACCTTGATCCAGGGGTTCTCTTCTTGCACGTGGTAGATCACGTTGCCCTGGGCATCCTTGACGAAATAGCGGGTGCGCCAGAGCGAGTTCCAACCGTCGTTTTCAAAGCTGCCGACCGGCTGCCCGGTGGCATCTTTAATGAAGTGCTTGGCCCCAAAACCCATCACCCGGTCGGCCTCGAGGGTGTAGAGCAACTGCTTCTTGCTTTTGTCAGCAAAGACCGAGGTAGCCTCGCGCAGGGTGAAAATTTTCTGCTTGAAGGTCAGCAGGTTACGACCCGTGGCATCTTCGAGGTGCAGCTCGGGGGACAGCACAAACAGGGGCCATTTGACCTGCCAGGGATACGGGCTCATATCCACCAGCCTAACAGTCGCGTAAGGCTAGGGCTGCGCGCTTTGACCACAGACCGTGCATCAGTTGAGGGTGCGAGGGCTTACCTCTGGAAGCCTCAGGGCAAAGGCTGGGATCTCGACACGAAACAGCTCGCCCAGGGTGTTCTGGAAGGTGTAGTACCCCTGCATGGAACCTGGTGGGTGGACAATAGGGCAAAAGCTATTGTACCGGTAGCTTTGCCCCGGCTCGAGGATGGGTTTTTCGCCCACCACCCCCTCGCCCTGCACATGCCCCACCTCGCCGTTGCCATCGTGGATGAACCATTCACGGCTTAGTAGCTGTACGGTCTCGTGGCCCCGGTTTTCCAGGGTAATGAAATAGACGAACACATGTTGCCCCGGCCTCGAGTGCTGCTCGGCATACACCACCTCCACGTGAACGTGGATGTCTTCACGGATGGGCAAGTTGCTATTTTGCACCTTACTAGCTTAAGCGTCCGTGCGGTTTTCAAGCGAGCAGTGCTACGGAAAGAGGTGTTGGGGTGATTTTCTGCCAGTATCATAATCAAGAACAAATTTTTTGTATGATGGATCAGGGAGTTTTATATGGAATATGCTGAACGCGAGCAGTTTGGCCACGAAGGCCTGACCCAGGCCCTTTTGAGAGGCCTCGAAATGGCTTTCGAGGGAGACGAGACGAACCAGAGTTATGGCTGGTATAACGGGCTTTTGTTCAGCCTCGAGCCCCTGAGCGCTGCTCAGGCAGGTCAATCCATTAATGAGGGTGGCAGCACCATTGCCGCTCACGCGGACCACATCCTGCTGACCCTACGAATGGTGCTGGCCATGTTCAATAACCAGCGCATCGAGGCCGACTGGCAATCGTCGTGGAGGTTGCGGCAGCTGAGCGAGGCCGAGTGGAACCAACTCAAGTCCGATCTGCGGCAACAGTACCAAGCGACCCGGGCGCTTATCCAGGAAAAACCCTTCTGGCGCGAGGAAGGGCTTACGCAGATGATCCACCACATTGCCCATACCGCCTACCACGCCTCGGCGATCCGGCAGATTCTGCGGAGTGCCCCTTGATCTGGCTCGAGGCCTATCTGGCCACCCATTTGCGCTATACGGTTTGGGCTACCAGACGAACCCTGGGTTCCGTTGGGGCGTTGTCTGGAGTGGAATACTTGCACACTGGGTATGGAAGTGTGCGCGGAATTTTGGAGCAGATGCTCCGCTCCGATTGGGCCTGGTACGAACTGCTGGCCGGAGAACCTTCTGGCCTGAGCGAGCCTCCCGACCCCGACTATTACACCGAGTTCGGGTATCTGGAAACCGACTACCACGTGATCCTGGCCCGCTACGAGCAACTCGCCAGCTTCCTCCACGACCCCGAACTGGCCGCTTACTTTGCCCAAAGTCTGGTCTACGTACCCTGGCTAGGGGCCTGGTTGCCCAAGTGGCAAGGTGTCTTGAGTGCTGTTAACCAGGCGGCCCATTTCCGGGGACAGTTGTTTGGTCTGATGCACCAACTGGGGCACCAGACCGCTCAAACTACGCTCGCCGACTATTTTATGGAACTCGAGCGGCCCCTTTCTATAGCGGATCGTCCTGAAAAATGACCGTCTTGAGGTAGAGCGATTCCGGCACGTGCAGGCTCCAGGGATGATCGGGGGGATTGTAGTGGATGGCATGAACCCGCAGGCGACGGCCTTCATCGGCGGCGGCCCGGCGGGTTACCTCGAGCAACTCATCCACCCCCAGATAGTAGGCGCAGCTCGAGAGCCAAAGCCACCCCTCAACGTCCAAAAGCCGCAAAGCAGGCCGCAGCAAATCCACCAGGAGCCGCTTGACCCTGGGTAACTCGTCGGGCTTCTTAACCAGGGTGGGGGGGTCGAGCAGTACGTGCTGGAAGGGAGGGGTTTTGCTTCGGGCCAGGCTTTCCAACACTTCCAGGGCGTCTCCCTGGCGAATATCTACGCGTAGCCCCAGCCGGGAGGCAGTCCGATCCAGCACCCCCAGGGCCTCCAGGTCTTTGTCTACCGCCAGGGCGTAGGCCCCCTTGCGGGCCGCCCGCAGCGCGAAGGCTCCTACATAGCTGTACACGTCCAGCACGCGCTGACCTGGCTCAATCATTTGCTCGAGCAACCTGCGGTTCTCGCGCTGATCAAGGTAGTAGCCGGTCTTTTGTGCCAGGGCAATGGGGATCTGGAAAACCAGCCCATCCTCTTGTACTTCCAACACCTGCGGCACTACTCCATACAGCACACCGACCTTCTCGGGCAGCCCCTCCTGCCGACGGCTGTCCATGTCGGAGCGCTCGTAGATGCCCACCGGCTCTGCCACCTCCAACAGGGCGGGTAGCCAGGTTTCCCGCAGAACCTCCATGGCGCGGTTACGCACCTGTACTACCAATATCCCCCCAAAGCGATCCACCACCAGCCCCGGCAGCCCATCGGCCTCGGCGTGTACCAGACGGTGAAAATCGCCCAGCTTGGCCCGTTTTTCTTTGGCCCTTGCAAACCGATGGAGAAAGAATTTCTTGTCCAGAGGCCCATCCTCAAAGCGGTAGACCCGTAGAGCCACGCGGCTCCTGGGGTCGTAATAGCCCACGCCCAGGAAGTCATTCTGAATTGAAAGCACCCGCACCACGCCCGGTCTGTCTGGAACTGATTCCAGTTCATCGACAAATAGCCCTGGATAGAAATTGCGTACCTTTTTCTCCTTACCAGCCTTGGCGATGACGTTTTCCACTCCATGAGCATAAAGAAGAATGCCTATCATGTGCTCGGAGCGAGTCTTTTGGTGACAGAATTGCTTGGGCTGAACCAGCGGAGGAGTGCAATAATAAGCGAATGGCAGACTTTTACCACATCGGCTTTGGGCCTGAAGACTTGGGCGACAACCCTCCCACCCTGGCCATCCTGAGCGGCGATCCCAACCGCGCCACCCTGATCGCTCGAACCAAGCTGAGCCAGGTCAGGACCCTCTCGGAAAACCGGGGACTAAATAGCTATCTGGGGTTCTTGCCCAACGGGCGACCTGTTCTCTCGGCTACCAGCGGCATGGGCGCTCCCAGTCTGAGCATCGTAGTAAACGAGCTCGTGCAGGTCGGTATCCGCACCATCATTCGCGTAGGCACCAGCGGCTCCATTCAAGACGATGTGTTGCCGGGCAGTGTGGTCATTTCCAAGGCAGCCCTGTGCCGACAGGGGGCCGCGAACGATATTGCACCGCCCGAGTACCCTGCGAGCGCCGACCCTTTTCTCACGGTGGCGCTGGTAGAGGCTGCCAGGCGGCTAGGCGTTGACCATGCCTTGGGGATTACCGCCTCGGTGGATACCTTCTATGAAGGGCAGGAGCGCACCGCTTCGGCCAACCCCCATCTGCTGCGGACGCTACAGGGCATCACTGAAGAGTATCGCAACCTGAGGGTCCTGAACTACGAGATGGAGGCCGGAACCCTGTTCAAGATGGGGAATGTGTATGGGTTCGCCGCGGCTTGCATCTGCGGCATTATTGCCCAGCGCACCCGGGCCGAACAGCCCATCCTGGAGGCCAAGGATCAGGCCGTGCAAAGAGCCATTGATGTGGCCATGATGGTAGCAGAACAGTTCGCCTAGAGCACTCTTCATAAAGATGGCGCCATCGAGGGCTAATACCAAATCTGCTCAGAAGTGACCCAAAAGCGATATACGAGTCCCTCGGACGCGCCCCCTGGCGCGGCAAGTGAGGGGCGCATTTAGCGCCGCTCACGCGCAGAGCTGGTATAAGACTCCTGTATCCCACCCAGGGCTGTGGTCGCCTGTTCGGGCGGCCACATCTGTGAAGTGCGCCATAGTCACTCAAAATGCTCGAAAAAAGCCCGGTACTGCACACGGCCTAGCTGCTGATGCAGTTCTCTGGCTATGCCAGGGTGCTTGTTCTGGGCCAGCCAGGTTGCCAGGTTTTCGATCAGCTCATCGGCCTCCAGATGGTATAACTCGCGCCTGAGACGCATTTCTACCAGCCCTGCTTGAAAACCAAGGTGGGCCTCGAGCACCTGATGAACCAGATTCCAGATGGCGTCATGGTCGGCCTGGGTACGGGTGCCCGGTTTGCTCGAGGGCCAGGGCTTGAGGGGTTGGAGGTTCAGGTTTAGCGTTGCAGGGATCTGCTGAGTCCAGGCAATCAAAATCTGGCGGGTGGGTTCAAAGCCCACCGGAGGCTCGGCCCCCAGGCGGATGCCGCCATCCTGAAACAGCGTGATGTGCAGAATTGCACGGTCTTCCAGGGCCAGAACCCCTGAGAAATGCCTGCGCTGGAACTCCCCCCGCAACTCAGCGTAAGGGGCCTTCAGGGGCTCGTCCACCTGCACAATCACCCCGTCTACCGCAGCCAGGGCCAGGGTCTGCCGAGCTTCGTCGAACGGATAGACTGAAAAAGTGGCCTGCAGGGCGGTCTGTTGAATTTTTGCCGCCACCTCGCTGGGGGAATGCTCTTTCCAGGCCAGATAAACCAGTGCGCCCTGGTGGTATAGCAGCCTGGCCAGCTCGCCTCCAGGCAGTTCCACAATCACCAAACCCGAGAATTCGGCGTACTCGAGGGCCTCCTCGAGCCAACCCCAACGCTTCCCCGCCACCCGCTCCACCGGCAGCTTACCCCGGATTAGCAGACGTAGCACAGAAAGGATGTTGCTTGACGATGGTTGCGCCTCCAACTCAATCTCCTAATTTTCTGTCCAATACAACTGTCTATCCGTCAATATACGGCTTTTGTGAAATCCAAAATGCAAATTTTGAACCGGGAGTCTGCTATTTCCGTCCCCGATACAGTAATTTCTTTTCGCTTTGAATGGATTGCCCTCTGCTAGGGCTCTTATACCAAATCTGCTCAGAAGTGACCCAAAAGCGATATAAGAGACCCTCGGACGCGCCCCCTGGCGCGGCAAGTGAGGGGCGCTTTTAGCGCCGCTCACGCGCAGAGTTGGTATCAGGATGTTTGGCCTGTGCTGGAAGCCCGTCGCAAGCGATCCATAATGGCCCGGCCCAACCCCTCCTCGGGCACGGGCTCGGCATAGATGGCTTCCAAACCCAGCCTGTCAAGCTGGTGCAGGGCCTCAAATAAATGGGCCGCCGCTTCCAGCATGTTGCCCGTTGGCGACAGCACCTTGACCACCTTGAAACCCTTGGGCACATCCCGAAAGGCCAGGTAACCGCTTTGCTTGCGGGCCTCCTGGGGAATGCTTTCTGGAGGGGCTATGCGAATGGGCGTGCGTGGTGCATAGTGCTGGGGCAACTGGCCGGGAACCAGGGGTTTTTGCGTTTCGCCTACCTGTAACTCGAGCGAGCCCACAACCTCCTCGAGGGCTTCAACCGTTATCGCACCGTAACGCAGCAGGATGGGCCTTTCTGCTAGCAAAACAATGGTGGATTCCACGCCATAGGTTGTCCTTCCGCCGTCCAGGATGAGGTCTACCCGCTCCCCCAGCATGCGCTCGACGTGTTCGGCTCGGGTCGGGCTCAGATAGCCAAACGGGTTGGCGCTGGGCGCGGCTACCGGCACCCCTGCACGCCGTATCAGCTCGAGGGCTACCGGATGAGCGGGCATCCGCACCGCCACCGTGGGCAGCCCCGAAGTCACGATGCCCGGAACCCGCTCCGACCTGGGCATTACCAGCGTGAGGGGGCCGGGCCAGAAGTGCGCCATCAGTTTTTCGGCGGTTGCCGGAACCTCCCGCACCACCTGCTGTAGCATCTGCCGATCCGAGACATGAACGATGAGGGGATCAAAGCTGGGACGCTCTTTGGCTGCAAAGATTTTGGCCGCAGCCGTTGCGTCCAGGGCATTGGCCCCCAGGCCATACACAGTCTCGGTGGGAAAGGCCACCAAGCCGCCACTGCGGATAATCTGGGCGGCACGCTCGAGGTTTTCGGGGGTGGGGGGCACAACCATACAACCCCGACATGATAGCAGAGCCCCTGGGTCTGCGGGTCGTGCGGGTGTGGGGTGTAAGGTGTGGCAGGCTCTTATCATTTGCATGGACATCGTTGGTGCAACCACTCATCCGACGACACCGGCTTAACGTTAGCCGTGTTTCAGTCGGCAAAATGGGCATAAAGCATAGGTGCGGTGTAGCCACCCTCTCCCGCAAGGGGAGAGGAAAAGGGGAAAACGAAAGAAAGCTTGGGGGCGTGGCAGGGCGGTACACTAAGGGGGTATGAGCTGGTTTCAGCGCCTCAAGGAAGGCCTTAGCAAAACCCGTGACAACCTGATCAAATCGGTTCCCTGGAGCCAGAGACCCGAGGAAGTGCTGGAGGAACTCGAGTTCGCCCTTATTTCTGCCGATGTGGGCGTCGAGGCTACCCAGGAGGTGCTGGAAGAAGTGCGCCAGTCGGGCAAAAAAGACCTGCGCGAAGCCCTCAAGCAAGCCCTTACGGTGCAGCTCGAGCCCGACCGCTTCCGGGCCAAAATCCGCAAGGCCGGCTTCAACCCGAATGCCAGAAAGTCCACCGTAGAACCCCAGGGGAAGGTTGTGCTGATGGTGGGGGTGAACGGGGTGGGCAAGACCACCACCATCGCCAAACTGGGCCAGTATTACCAAAGCAAGGGCAAGAGTGTGATGTTCTGCGCGGGCGATACCTTCCGTGCGGCGGGGGGAGCCCAGCTTGGCCTGTGGGGCGAGCGGCTCGGCATCCCGGTCATCCAGGGCCCCGAAGGCTCCGACCCCGCAGCCCTGGCGTTTGATGCGGCCTCGGCCCGCAAGGCCCGGGGTCTTGACCTGCTGCTGGTAGACACCGCAGGCCGCCTGCACACCAAGCACAACCTGATGGAAGAGCTGGCCAAGGTCAAGCGCTCCATTGCCAAGGCCGACCCCGGCGAGCCTGCCGAGGTCTGGCTGGTGCTGGACGCCGTTACGGGGCAGAACGGCCTCGAGCAGGCCAAAAAATTCAACGAAACCGCAGGTCTGACCGGGGTCATCGTGACCAAGCTCGACGGCACCGCCAAGGGGGGCGTGCTGGTGCCCATCGTGCGGGAGTTGGGCGTGCCCATCAAGTTTATCGGCGTGGGCGAGAAAGCCGACGACCTGCAGCCGTTCGACGCGGGCGAGTTTGTTGAAGCCTTGCTGGGCTGATTGCACCCCGTGGCACCTCTTAACCTTCACGAGCTATACCGACCCCTGGCCTCCGGTGCGCACTCCGGCGAGGAATCGGGCATTCCCTACCTGCTCCAGCCCAACTTCCCCCTGCTGCTGGCCAATACCGCCTTTGGTTACGCTGAGGATGCACTAGGGGCGCTCGAGGCGCGCTTTTGTGCTATCGGGGCGCCGCCTGCCTTTACCGTCCCGGAAGGCCAGGATGCCTCTGCGCTCCTGGCCCTGGGCTATCGGCCCTCGGCCATTTTCGAGCTCTGCCGATCCGAGCCCAGCCCCCGCGCCTACTGGACGGAACAGGTGCCCTGGTCGGAAGCCTGGAGCATCTCGCGCATCCTCACCGAGGCATACCGCACCCCCAAGTGGCGGTTTCCTTTCTCGCATGCAGTGGGCAAGCTGCTCCAGAACCCCCACAGCCAGGCCTTTGTGGCCTATCTGTATGGCGAGGCTGTGGGTGCCATCCTTACCCACCAGGAGGTGGGGCTTCTGGCAGGGGTCGTGCCTGGGCGGCTGGGCAACGGGGTTGGCGCTGCCTTGATAGGGCGCATCCACCCCCGGCCTTTCATACGTCTGGCCGGAACCGAGGCCGAATTCCCGGGTCAAGTGCAAAGCCGCCTGGTGCGCTACGCCTTACACTAAATCCGCTCAGAAGTGACCCAAAAGCGATACAAGAGAGCCTCGGACGCGCCCCCTGGCGCGGCAAGTGAGGGGCGCGTTCAGCGCCACTCACGCGCAGAGTTGGTATTAGAATAAACAGGTGCAGACCTCATCTCCCTCCACCTTTGACCGCAATGCGCTTCTCTTGGCGTTTGCCTGGCTGGTCGCGCTGGTAGCGACGCTCGGCAGCCTCTACTACTCTGAAGTGCGCAACTTTATTCCCTGCACCCTGTGCTGGTACCAGCGCATCGCTATGTATCCGCTGGTGTTCCTGCTAGGCATTGCAAACTGGCGCAACGATGCTGGCATCAGGCCCTATGCCCTCACGCTATCGCTGCTGGGGCTGTTCTGGAGCAGCTATCACCTCCTGGAGCTGTGGGTTCCGGGGGTGGCGCCCAATGTTTGCAAGGGCCCGATTCCCTGCAATGTCGAGTACATGCCCAGCTTTCCCATTCCGCTTCAGGCGGGGATTGCTTTTTTGCTCATCTCGATAGCGCTATTTTGGGTGCGCCCAGCCCGGCGGTAGGGGGATGGGGTCAGGCCCATTTGCGTACCCAGCGCGGTAGCCATAAGGTGCAAAATAGAGCTGCCAGAAACGGCAAGGTTAGGGTGAGGGCCAGGGTGGGGTCGGCCAGCCCAAAGAGGGCGCCCAGGCCCATCAGCAATAGAGCCACAAAGGCGAACGCCCGGTGACCTGTAAGCTGAAGGCGCTGGAAGAGCCGGACCAGCCCTGAAGAGCCCTGGGCGCTTGCGGAAGCACTGGGGATCATGGCTTTGGTCAGGCCCAGCATGCCATACCACGCAAGCATTAGCATGACCGAGATGACCAGCAACGCATCGCGCCAGGTGCCTACCGACTGCACCGACAGCACATACACCGCCTGAACCAGGGCGGTAAGCCCCACATGAATGGCGCTTTGCAAGCGGTTCTGGGCTTTGCTCAGGCTCACCTCTGCTGAGACCAGGAGCGCCATAGCCCAGGCCCCCACCGCAAATAGCAGGGCCAGGAGCAGGTCAATAACCATCCCGTACCACGTTTTGCAGGGGTTCTCCCCGCACATACCGCGCCACCTGCTCGCGCACCAGCCGGAAGCCCCGCTCGAATAGCTTGGGGGTCGAGCCGGCCATGTGCGGGGTCAAGAATACCTCCGGCAGCGACCAGAGGGGATGGCCTTCGGGGAGGGGTTCGGGGTCGGTGACATCGGTAACCAGGCGCACCCGCTTGGCCCGGATGGCCTCCACCAGGGCTTCCTGGTCTACGGTTTTGCCCCGCCCTGCGTTGACGAACAGCACCCCCGGTTTTATCTGGGCAAACTGGGCCGCCCCAATCAGCCTGTCGGTGGCCGGGGTATGCGGCAACAGGTTGATGACCACGTCGGCTTTGGGAAGCAGCGCGGGCAGGTCGGCCCAGGCATGAACGCCCTCACGGGCCGTGCGGGCGACCCGGATAAACTGAAGCTCAAAAGGGGCCAGGCGCTTTTCGGTGGCGCGGGCAATGGAGCCATACCCCAAAAACAGCACCGTGGAGCCCTCGAGGTCGTCCACCCAGCGGTAGGCCCAGCGTTGCTCTCGCTGGGCATCGCGGAACTCGGGGAAGCGCTTGATGGCCCCCAGCACCGCTGCTACAATCCATTCCGACACCGGAATATCGTGTACCCCTGCCGCATCACAGAGCACGATGCCAGGGGGTAGCCGGGGCAAAATCCAGTCCACCCCCGCCGTAAGGGTCTGCACCACCTTGAGGTGCTTCAGGTTGGGCAACTCCGCAAAAAAGCGCCTGGCGCCGCTACCGTAGGGGGCTACGGCAAACTCGGCCCGCAGAGCCTGCTCCGATAAGGGGGCTTCCTTGGGTAAAAAGGCGATCTCTACCCCATCGGGGAACCCCTGCAAAAGACCGGGTTCAATCACTTCGGAGACCAGAAGAATCATCAGCGCTACTATATCGCGGCTTGCGGACGTTTTAACGCTCAGTGTGGTAGCAAGATTCTATCCTGAGACGGCCAATCTGGTTTCTGGGCCTGGCTCGAGGCTGCCCACCCAGGGCCTGTACAATCGCTTTAGCCGTGAGCGATGCACCCGACATTCAAACACGCAAGCGCAAGCACCTCGAGGTCTGCCTCCAGGAGCCGGTGGAGTACACCCGCCTCACCACCGGGTTTGAGCGCTACCGCCTGCGCTACCGGGCGCTACCCGAGCTGGCCTTGCAGGACGTAGACTTGACCACCACTTTTCTGGGTAAAACCCTAAAAGCTCCCTTTTTGATTGGGGCCATGACCGGCGGCGAGGCGTACGGCGCGCGCATCAACCGGGCGCTGGCCCAGGCCGCCGAACATCTGGGGGTGGGTATGATGCTGGGTAGCCAGCGGGTCATGCTGGAGCGCCCAGAGGCCAGGGCCAGTTTTCAGGTGCGCGAAGTAGCGCCCACCACGCTCCTGATTGGCAACCTGGGGCTGGTACAGCTCAACAAGGGCTACGGTCTGGCGCAGCTCGAGCAGGCCGTACAGCAGGTGGGAGCTGATGCCCTTGCGCTCCACCTCAACCCCTTGCAAGAGGCCCTTCAGGTGGGGGGCGATACCGACTTTAGTGGGCTGCTAGACAAACTGGCGGGCCTGTTGCCTCAGGTACCCTTTCCGGTCATCCTCAAGGAAGTGGGGCACGGCATTGGGCGCGAAGTGGCCGAACAGTTAGCCCCCTTGCCTATAGCTGCCCTCGATGTGGCGGGCGCAGGGGGTACGAGTTGGGCCAGGGTAGAAGAGCTTGTACACCACGGGGGCATCCTGCACCCCGAGCTGGTGGAGATGGGCATCCCCACCGCAGAGGCCCTGGTGGAGTGCCGGCGTATTCTGCCCCACAAGCCCCTGATCGCCTCAGGGGGCTTTCGCACCGGCACCGATGCCGCCAAGGCCCTGGCCCTGGGGGCGCAGATGGTGGCGGTGGCCCGCCCACTCCTGGAACCGGCCCTGAAGGGTCCGGAAGCGGTAGTGGAGTGGCTCCTGGACTTCCTGCACGAACTGCGGGTGGCTCTTTTTGCCATCGGCGCCCGCACCCCCGCCGAGGCGTTGGGGCGCATCGAAAAAGTCTGACCGGAAAAATAAGGGGCCCCGGTTCTTCCGGAGCCCTCTGGCTGGTTGCGGGGATAGGATTTGAACCTATGACCTTCGGGTTATGAGCCCGACGAGCTACCAGACTGCTCCACCCCGCGACGGCGGCTGCAAGTGACAGCTTTTACATACTAGCGGGGGAGACCCGTCTGGTCAAGATGCCTGTTTGCAATCGCCAATACTGCGTAGCCTGGAAGAATCCCCCCGGGACGCGCCCAGGGGTTTGCTGAGCGGAAGGCAGAACTTATACCAACTCTGCAAGTGAGGGGCGCGTTTAGCGTCGCTCACTTGCCGCGCCAGGGGGCGCGTCCGAGGGACTTGTATATCGCTTTTGGGTCACTTCTGAGCAGATTTGGTATTACGGCAGCCGCTTGCGGATTTTGGTGTTAGAGTTTTGTAAAGATTGGGCTTGACAAGTGCATTTGCCGCTTGTGCATTTTCTTCACGTGCTACAATGGGCGGCAAGATGACGATTAACCTGAAGGAGACGCTATGAAACAACTTTTGTGCGCGGCGCTTCTGATTCTTTCGCTGGGCTGGGCGCAGCAAAGTCAGCCCGCCCCTGCTGCTCAGCAAACGCTGCAACAGGCCCAGGCAGCCCTCGAGGCCGGGCGCCTCAACGAAGCCGTGCAGGGTTTTGAGGCGGTCATTGCTCGGGATTTTTCCAATTACAGCGCTCATTTTGGGCTGGGTCTGGCCCTGTACCGCCTGGGCGACCTGCGGGGAGCTGCCTTCGAATTCACCCAGCTCACCGCCCTCGATCCCAATCGTTTTGAGGGGTGGTTCAACCTGGGGGTGGTGCGCGACCGCCAGGGCCAGGCCGCCGAGGCCGCCCAGGCCTTTGCTAAAGCGGTCGAGGTGGGCGAGAAAGCCAATCTGAGCGCCGCCGATCTCAAACCTGCCTACATTGGCCAGGTCAAGGCCCTGCGCACCCAGGGGCAGCACGAAGCCGCTACGACTGCTGCCCGCAAGGGCTTAGAGAAAGTCCCTGGTGACGCCGAGCTGACCTCTTTGCTGGCCGATAGCCTGGTCAGGGCCAACAAACCCCTGGAAGCCCTGCCGGTGCTCTACCAGATCCTGGGTAACGACCCCGCCAACGTGCAGGCTATCTCGCAGATTGCCGACATCTATGTAGCCCAGGGGTTGCCCCTGCGGGCGCTGCGCGAGATTGACCGGGGGCTCGAGGCCGCCAAGGACAACTCGGCGCGGGCCCAGCTGCTGCTCAAGAAGTCCACCCTGCAACAAGGCCGTGAGCAACAGGCTTCACTACAAGAAGCCGCCCGACTTGACCCCAAGCTGTGGGCTGCTCATTACAACCTGGGGGTAGCCCGCTTGCGCGATGGCAACCCCAGAGGGGCTTTGGAGTCCTTCCAGAATGCCTATGCCCAGAACCCCGATGAGCCCAAAGTGCTGTTGGGGCTGGCGACGGCCTATGACCGCTTGGGCCAGGCCGCCGAGTCGGGCCGCTTCGCCGCAATGGCCGCCAAGGCCAGCCAGGGGGCCGACAAGATAGATGCCTTGTTCCTACAGGGTAAATCTTCGTATACCTTGCGTCGCTATACCGAGGCAGTTGAAACCCTCTCGCAGGTTACCCAGCAAAAAGCCGACAACGCCGAAGCCTGGTTCTTCCTGGGAGTTTCGCAGTTCAATCTCAAAGACTATGCTGCTGCAGCAGCATCGCTGGAAAAAGCCCAGGCCCTGGCGCCCAGTGCCTCTACGGCGGCCAACCTGGGGGCGGCGCTTTACTCTGCGGGCAAATACTCCGACGCCGAGCGGGTGCTCTCGCAAGCGGTGGCCCTGGATGGCCGTAACTCGGTGGCGTGGTACAACCTGGGTCTCACCCTGCGCTCCCTGGGCCGACTGGCTGAGGCCCGCCGGGCCTGGCAGCGCTCCGCCGACCTGGGTTATGCCCCTGCCCGGGATTTATTGCGGTAGATTGGTGGCATGGGCTGGCTTAGAACAAATTGGCTCGATGCGCTGATCTTCCTGCTGGTTGCGGCCATCATGGCTGGTGTGGTGCTTTTTTTGACCGGGGTTAACCCGTTTGCTGGATCGCGGGGGGGGGCTACGCCCCCTTCTAGCGTTTCTCCTACAGCTCCACAGGCCCAACCCCCAACCCCTCCACCTGCACCACAACCCCAGCCACAAACCGCCCCCGTAACCCCTCAGCCCCAGCCGCAAACTACCCCCGCAGCCCCACAGCCGAGACCCCAAACCCAGCCCGCCGTGCGGCCTCAGCCCCAACCGGAACCCGAAACGGTGGTCACGGTGCTGCCCATTCCGCAGGCACCCACGGCCCCAACTCCCGTCACCAAGCCTGTTCCGGCTCCTCCCAGGGTAGAGGACAGGCAAGCGCAACCGGTGCAGCCGGAAACGGCCCGTCCTGCGCCCGCTCCCAGACCTGAACGTCCAAACCTGACCGCCGATGCGGGGGGAAGCTGGCGGGTGATGGTGGGCTCGTTTGGCAACCGCGAAAACGCTGAACGCCTGGCCGCGACCCTGCGCCAGCAAGGCTATCCGGTGCGCCTCGAGGCTTCGGGCGACCTTACCCGGGTCTGGGTGGGCCCCTACAGCAGCCAGGCTCGAGCCCGCACCATCGCCAACACCCTTGGTCAGTACCAACCCCAGGTCGCTCGAATGGCAGCCAGTACCCCTGCAGCCCCCACCCCCGAACCCCAGACCGAGCCCGCCCCCAGCGCCAGCCGTTTCCTACAGGTAGGGGCTTTTCGCAATGCCCAGAGCGCTCAGTCGGTGGTCGAGACGGTGCGGCAAGCGGGCTATCCGGTGGTGCTGGTGGAGGAGGGCGGCCTGGTGAAGGTGCGCGTGGGCCCCCTTGACAATGCTTCGGCGGCTGCGGCGGCCCTGCGGGCCAGGGGCCTCGAGGTTCTGGAGGTTCGCTAGATGTCCTCAACAGGAGTTCAATATGGCTAAAGTACCCAGCGCGGCCATCTCCCGCCTGGTCACCTACCTGCGGATTTTGGAAGACCTCGAGGCGCGGGGCATCAACCGCACCTCCTCCGAACAACTGGCCGAGGAAGCCCAGGTGACCGCTTTCCAGGTACGCAAAGACCTCTCGTACTTTGGTAGCTACGGTACCCGGGGGGTAGGCTACACGGTGCAGATTTTGCGCCGGGAACTGCGGCAAATTCTGGGCCTTAACCGTCGCTGGGGGCTTTGTATTGTGGGTATGGGCCGATTGGGCCAGGCCATCGCCGACTATCCCGGCTTCAGCGAAATATTCGAGCTAAAGGGCCTTTTTGACCGCGACCCTTCCAAAGTAACCACCACCTTCCGTGGCCTCCCGGTTGAAAGCATGGACAACCTGCCCAGGGCTGTGGCCGAAAGACGCATCGAGTTCGGTCTGTTGGCAGTTCCTGCTGATTCGGCCCAAGCGGTGGCCAATCGTCTGGTAGAGTCAGGGATAAAGGGCATCCTGAACTTTGCCCCGGCAGTTCTGGAAGTGCCCAAGGAAGTGGCAGTGGAGAACGTAGATTTCCTGGCCGGACTCAGCAGGCTCTCGTTCTTCGTGCTCAACCCTAAGTGGAGAGAGGAGATGATTGGATGAAAAAACTTATCGCCCTGGTGGTGGCCGCTTTTATGCTGGCGGGGTGTGGCAACTTTGTCACCGATTTCGGCATTCCCAGCGTGGTAATTGCTGGGGCCGGCAGTGAAGACCGCAGTATTCGAGACGCGAACGGCAACGTAACCCGGGTGGCCTTTGTGGTGAAATATACCATTCGCACCCTGCCCGGAAGCCCCCTGGGGGTGATTAGCCAGCTCAACCTGGTGGGTGGTGGGACACTCTCGGGTGGCGAAGTGTTGTCCTGTGCTCCAAGTACACCTGTAGACGGTTGTCCTGTCATCAACGGGGAAATCACCTTCAATCAGTTCCCTGCTACTGGATCCATCCGGGTGGAAAGCTACGATGCCAATAGCGCCAACGGGGGGGGCCGCACGGTCTTCCTGCCGCGTCCAGTTACGCTGTACTGAAATTTTTGTACTCCTCACCAACCCAGGCTGGCTTCAGCCTGGGTTATACTTTTTGGAATGAGCGTGAAGGACTTCACCCATAACCTGGATGCCTTGCTGGCAGCATTTGAAGAACGTCTGCGGGCGGTGGTGCGGTCGGAGGTGGAGTTTGTCCAGCTCATCGAGGAAGACCTGGTGACGGCGGGGGGCAAGCGGGTGCGGCCTCGGCTGGTTTTCCTGGCCAGTGAGGTGCTGGGCGGGGTTCCACATGCAATGGAGCTGGCCCTGGCGGTGGAGCTTCTGCACTCGGCCTCGCTCCTGCACGACGACCTGGTAGACGATGCCGAGACCCGGCGCGGTAAAGAGGCGGCCTTTCGCAAGTATGGCAACGCAGTCTCGGTGCTTTCGGGCGACTATTTGCTATCCCGTTTGATGGCCCTGCTGGCCCAGACCGGGCGGATGGAGCTGGTGGCCATGTTCGCCGAGACCGCCCGGCAGCTTTCCGAGGCCGAGGTGCTGCAGTTTCAGGTGGCGGCCTTGCACGACTACTCGCTGGAAAACTACGAGCGCATCATCGATGGCAAGACGGCCTCGGTGATGCGGGTGGCCTGTGAAGGGGTGGCGGTGCTGGGCGATGCGCCGGTGGGAGAGCGGGAGGCCCTGGCCCGCTTTGGCTCCCTGTACGGGCAGGCTTTCCAGATGCGCGACGACTACCTGGACTTGATGGGCACCCCGGAGGTGCTGGGCAAACCGGCGGGCGGCGATGTGCGCGAGGGCAAGGTGACGCTTATCACCTTGCGGCTGCTGGAGGCTTACCCAAACGAAGTGGAGGCCGTCTTCAAGCGCAGGGCCAGTGAGCCGAACGATATTGCCCGCCTGCAGGAACTGGCGGTGCTTTCGAGGGCTGACCTCGAGGTCACCCAGGCCATTGCGGCGCGGGTCGAGCAGGCCATCGCGGCCCTCCGGGTGCTGCCCCCTTCCATTTACCGCGACGAACTCGAAGCTCTGGCCCGGCGTGAGCTGGTGCGGGTCAAGTAGCTAAAAGTGCGCTTTGGTTGATTATCCCTCATCTGGGGCATCGGGTGTTTGTACCCTTTTTACCTTAACGCTCTGCATTTCATAGGCGGTGGAAGGTAGGGGATAGGGTTCAGGGAATAGGTGTTGGAGGCCTACCACCCTCCCCCTGCCATCTACTCCCGCATGCTTGTTTGGGAGCTACCCATCTACCGGGGTGGGTTTTCCCTGTTCGTCAACCGCCACATAAGTCAGGTTTCCCTTGGTCGCCAGCATCCGGGGCTCGCGCAGGTTCTCGCGGTAGACTTCGACTTCTACCGTGAGCGAGGTGCGGCCCACCTTCGTCACCCTGGCTACGACCTCGAGCAGGTCGCCGACCTTGATGGGCACCTCGAACACCACCTCACCGACCCGCACAGTCACACAGCGCTTGCGGGCCCGGCGGATGGCCGCGTAGGAGCCCACCTTGTCCATCAGGCCCAGTACAAAACCCCCGAAGGCGTTGCCCCCAGGGTTGGCATGTTCGGGAAAGACCAGTTCCAGCGTGCGGGCTTCGCTCATACCATCACCGCCCTCAGCCTACAAGTTGGCCGCAGGGGTCGGCAATCTCTCCGATGCTGAAAGTTTGTGCGTGAACCCGATGCTTCGCCCTCAAGCCTTTTCGTTTCTTCCAGACCAGCCTACAGGTATACTCATGAGCGTCGAAATTAGGGTCAAACGCCCATGCGGGCTGTGACAAAATGGCCCCAAGACCTACGAAACGGAGGTTTGCAAATGCCACTCAGAAATGCCTACCGCCCCCCTGGAGATGCCAGTCTGTGGGACAGCTTTTTGCGCCGCCTCGAGGCCACCATCAAGGTTGCCAAGATTCACCCCGCCACCATCCAGTACCTGACCCACCCCAAGCGTTTGGTAGGGGTTTCGCTGCCGGTGGTGATGGACGACGGCAGCGTGCGGAACTTTACCGCCTACCGGGTGATCCACAACATCGCCCGGGGCCCTGCCCTGGGGGGGGTGCGCTATCACCCGGAGGTAGGGCTGGGCCAGACCTGTGGCATGGCGGCCTGGATGACCCTGAAATCGGCGGTGTTTGGCCTGCCCTTTGGGGGGTCGGCGGGCGGGGTGGTGGTAGACCCGGACAAGCTCTCGAGGCGCGAACTCGAGCGGGTCTCGCGCCGCTACGTGACCGAACTCATCGAGCTGATTGGCCCCGATGAAGACGTGCTGGCCCCCGATGTGGGCACCAACGAAACCGTTATGGCCTGGTTCCAGGACACCTTTACCATGACCCGTGGCCAGACCACCCTCAGCGCCGTTACGGGCAAGCCACCCCAGCTCGGGGGGGTGCCGGTGAAAGACGAAGGCGGCGGCCAGGGGTTGGTGTATGTACTGTCCGATCTGGCCCAGGTCAAAGGTTGGCCGGTGGTAGGGGCCAGCATGGCCATTCAGGGTTTCGGCCAGGTGGGTAGTGCGGTGGCCCGGTATGCAGTCAGGGAAGGGCTAAAGGTGGTGGCCATTTCGACCAGCCAGGGTGGGGTGTACAACCCCGAAGGGCTGGATGTGGCGGCCCTCGAGCAGCACTATGCCGAACGGGGCAATCTGGAAGGCTTCCCCGGAGGCAAACCCATCACCAATCACGAACTTTTGACCCTGAAGGTGAACTATCTGGTTCCAGCCGCCGTAGAAGGGGTCATCAACGAGCGCAATGCCAGGCAAATTTCGGCCCAGGTGGTGCTCGAGGGGGCCAACGGGGCCATCACCCCGGAGGCAGAGTACCTGCTCCAACTCCAGGGTACGCAGATAGTGCCCGACATCCTGGCCAACGGTGGCGGGCTGGTGCTCTCGTACCTCGAGTGGGTGCAAGACCTCTCGATGCTTTTCTTTGAAGAAGGCGAAGTGCAGCAAAAACTGCGCGAGTTCATTCACCAGACTTTGCAGGCGGTGCTCGAGCGGGCCAAACCCCTGCAGGGCGACCTGCGGGCAGGGGCTTATGCGCTGGCGCTCGAGCGCATCAACGAGGCCAGCCGCTTACGCGGTGTGTATCCCTGAACAGAGGCCGCCGTACTGGTACATCGGCTATCAGTTTTGAGTTATCCGCTCCGTGGAGGAACGCATGAAATCGGAACCCCTTTCCTACCTTTGCAGCGACAACATCGGCCCCTGGGAAATTTATCTGGCCCAGGTTGACCGCGTCACCCCTTACCTGGGCAAACTGGCTTTTTGGGTTGAAGACCTCAAGCGACCCAAGCGCATCCTGGTTGTGGATGTGCCCATCCAGATGGACGACGGTTCGGTGGCCCACTTCGAGGGCTACCGGGTGCACCACAACACCTTCCGCGGCCCCGCCAAGGGGGGGATTCGCTACCACCAGGACGTGACCCTCTCCGAGGTGATGGCGCTATCGGCCTGGATGACCATCAAGAACGCCGCTGTGGGCCTGCCCTACGGCGGGGGCAAGGGGGGCATCCGGGTGGACCCCCGCAAGCTCAGCCCCGGCGAGATTGAGCGCCTGACCCGCCGCTATACCTCCGAAATCGGGATCATCATTGGCCCGGACAAAGACATTCCGGCTCCCGACATGGGCACCGGGGCCCGCGAAATGGCCTGGATGATGGACACCTACTCCATGAACGTGGGGCGGACTGCGCCAGGGGTGGTCACCGGCAAACCCATCTCGGTAGGCGGTTCGCTCGGGCGGCAGGATGCTACCGGACGCGGGGTGTTTGTAACGGCGGCGGCGGCGGCTGAAAAAATCGGCCTGCCCGTAGAAGGCAGCCGGGTGGTGGTGCAGGGTTTCGGCAATGTGGGCAATGCAGCAGCCCGCATCTTTCATGATCACGGAGCCAAAGTTGTTGCGGTCTCGGACGTCACAGGGGCCGTTCGCAACGACGCCGGCATAGACCCCTACGACCTTACCCAGTACGTGCGGCAGATGGGGGGCGTCAAGGGCTACCCCAAAGCCGAGGCCATTCCTGCCGCCGACCTGCTGGCCACCCCCTGCGAATTCCTGGTTCCAGCCGCGCTCGAGAAGCAAATCACCGAGGCCAATGCCTGGAAGGTACAGTGCAAAATCATTGCCGAGGGGGCCAACGGCCCCACCACCCCTGCTGCCGATGACATTCTGAGTGAGCGGGGGATTCTGGTCATCCCCGATGTGATTGCCAACGCAGGCGGCGTAACGGTGAGCTACTTTGAATGGGTGCAGGACTTCAACAGCTTTTTCTGGACCGAAGATGAAATTAATGCCAAGCTCGAGCGGCTCATGCGCCAATCGTTTGAGGCGGTCTGGCAGGTCTCCCAGGATAAAAAGGTCTCGCTGCGCACGGCGGCTTACATTGTGGCGGCCACTCGAGTTCTGGAGGCTCGAGCGCTGCTCGGGCTGTACCCGTGAGCGGGGGTCTGTGGTCTCCAACCGGAGACCCTGAGTCGGCAGCTTTACAACCACGGATGTGCGCTCTTCCGGGGCGGTTTGATCAAGGTACCCTGACCAATCCGTTCAAATCGCGGTAGAGTAGCGAGTATGCGGGTTCTGGGCCTGATGTCCGGCACTTCTGTGGATGCGGTGGACCTGTTGCTTGCAGAGCTGGACGGGCGGCCTCCAAAGCTGCATTGGCGCGTGCTCGAGCACCAAGAGGCTCCCTTTCCAGCTGACCTGCGAGCCCAGATTATCCGTACCCTGAAATCGCAGTCCGTTACCCGCGAGGTGGCTCTGCTGCACCACGCCCTGGGGCGTTTTTATGCCGAAGCAGCGGCCCCTTTCAAAGGCCGGGTAGAGCTGGTGGCTTCCCACGGACAGACCGTCTGGCACGAACCTCCGCAGGCTACCTTGCAGATTGGCGAGCCGGCTTATCTGGCCGAGGCCCTGGAAGTGCCGGTGGTGTCGGATTTTCGTCCCTCAGACATGGCCTTGGGCGGCGAGGCCGCGCCCTTCGTGCCCTACCCCGACCTGCTGCTTTATGGGGAAAGGGGGATCAACCGCGCCATCCACAACATCGGGGGCATCTCCAACCTGACCTACCTGCCCGCCGACCTGAACCCCGAGAAAGTCCTGGCCTTTGATACCGGTCCGGGCAACGCCCTGCTCGACGAAGCTGCGGCCCGGCTGGGCCTGAAGCAGGATACCGGGGGCACCATTGCGGCCTCGGGCAAGGCTGACCCGTTGCTGGTAGAGCGCTGGCTCACCCACCCCTACCTAGAACGGAAGCCCCCCAAATCCACCGGCCGTGAGGTCTGGAATCTGGAAATGCTCGACGAGGACGCAGCTCTGCCCCCTGCCAACCTGCTGGCCACCCTCACCGAGTTCACGGCCCGCACCATTGCTCGAGCCTACCAGGACTTTGTGCTCCCACACGGCCTGGACGAAATCTGGGTGGCCGGTGGAGGGGCCTATAACGCCACCCTGATGCAACACCTCCGGGCGCTGCTGCCCGTGCCGGTGTATACCTTCGAGGAAAAAGGCTTCGATTCCAAACACCGCGAGGCCCTTTGTTTTGCGGTGTTGGGTTACTTACGCTACCTCGAGCTGCCCAACATTCTCAAACAGACCACAGGTGCTCGTAGGGATGCCATTGCTGGGAAAATCTCGCTGCCCTCCACGCACCGGAGCACGTAAGAGCGGTTCCCACGAATACCCCACACAGCATCCTTTGGAAGCTATGGCGTGTGGGGTAATTTACGCTACACCGCGTGTAGCGTAAATGTGGGAAACGCGGTAAGACAGCCTGAAAATGGCACGTCCCGAGTCACCATAACCAGGCCTCTTCCAATGCAGTGCGGGCGTTCTTGTGAAAAAGCTGGTGGGCCGTGCAGGACTTGAACCCGCGACCTGGCGATTATGAGTCGCTTGCTCTGACCAACTGAGCTAACGGCCCCCAAGCAGGGTTTAGTTTAGCGGGTTTGCGGGTTTTGCTCAACGCGGAGGCGGAGGGTGCCTGTCCTGGCCGGTGAGCTGGTCCTCGAGCTCGCCGATGTAGGCGGCCAGGGTGTTACCGGCCTTCTCGATGTCCTCGCGCAGTTCATGTTCTACCCGGTCAATGCGCTCTATCACAGCCTGTAGCCTGGACTCGAGCCCCGCCGGACTCTGGGCCTTGAGGCCCTCGAGTTCCCCTTCAAGCCATTTCTTGAGCTCGGAGAAGCGGCTGGCCTCGGCCTCGTCGGCCAGTTTGCGGGTAGATAGCAGCTCACGGGCGTATTTCTTGACCTCGAGCAAAGCGGCGGTCTCGAGCCCCACCGTGTACATGAAATAAACCACGACCAGCACCGCCATGATGGAAAGCATCACGATGCCAAAAGGTGCGGTCACCTGGGTAAAAATCAGCGAAAGCGTTTTCTCCTCGCTGAACACCGCCCAGTTGCGCCAGGCGAAAACCGCCATCAGGATAATCAGAACTAACAGAAAAACATTGCGCCCCCGCATCTCTAGCCTCGTAGGGGATTATATCTTTTCCTACAAAGTAAACCTGAGCCGTAACGGTACCTTGGCAAATATTCAACAGGGATTTCGCTTGTCGAAGATGCCAAAAACCACGCTCCATACAGCGTAACTGGATGTGCGTGGGTAGCAAAGGCATACAAGCCTCTCTTTCTGTTCCAGACTAATCTTTTTGTCTGTGTTACGTTTATAGCAGTCTATCCGTGATGATAGTGAGGGAATACGCCCTTTTGACCCGCCAGGCTGGGGCTTTGCAATTCGGGTAAGCCCTAGACCAGCACCGGGTCGGGCTCGTTGGCATCCTCGGTGAGCCGCAGGAAGAACTCCTCCAGATCGGTAGAGCCGTGCTGGTGCAGGAGCTCCTTGGGAGCGCCCAGCGCCAGCAGACGACCCCGGTGCACCAGGGCTACCCGGTCGGCAACCTGCTCGGCGAGGTGGAGCTGGTGGGTGGCGTACAGCACCGCCCGCCCGTCCTTGGAGTAGTCGTGGAGCAGGTCTTTGACCAGCCGGGTGGCGTGGGGGTCGAGGCCCACCATCGGCTCGTCCAGAATGAGCGCCTGCGGCGCGTGCAGCAGGCTCAGGGCCAGCGAGAGCTTTTGCCGCATACCGTGTGAATAGGTTTCGATTAGCGAGGAAGCAAAGCGGTCCAGGCGAAACTGCACCAGTAGCTCCTCGATGCGAGCCTCGGCTTTAGCTCTGGGGAGCCGGTACACCCCGGCGGCAAAGCGCAAAAGCTCGAGGCCCGACAGCTTGCCGTACAGATAAGGCCGGTCCGGCACATAGCCAAACTGGGCTTTGGCCCGCACCGGGTCTTTCCAGACGTCCACCCCGTTCACCAGCGCCCGGCCCCGGCTGGGCCGCAGCAACCCCACCAGCGCCTTGATGGTGGTGCTTTTGCCGGCCCCATTAGGCCCCAACAGGGCCAGGGTTTCTCCGGGGCGAACCTCGAGGTTCAGGCCATCCAGCGCCACAAACGGGCCGTACCGCTTGCTGAGGTCTTCGAGCAGGATCATCGCCACCCTTAAAGCCTAAGGCCGAAGGCTCAAAGCAACGGTGCAAAACCCGCTCTCGAGCCCCGGCCTGTGGTGAAAAACTTACCTTAGCTCTTCCAGCGCCCGGCGCAGGATGGCGTCTTTGTTCAGGTCCACCTCGGCCTGGCCGCGCTCGGCGGGCAGGTTCACGGCAGGGCGGGGCTGGCTAAAGCTGAACTTGCCCTTGTCGTCGGCCCTGGTGGTGAAGGTCTGGCCGCCAATGCTGATGGTCACGTTTTCGCCCGGCTTGGCCCCGGTGCCCTCGAAGGCTACGGGTACCTCAAAGCGGGTGTCCTTGACCTCGATATCGGGCTTGATGCCCTGCTTATTGATGCCCCGCCGCTTGGGGGTAAGCCACTCGAAGGTGACCAGGGTCAGGTCGCCGCCGTTGGCCAGGTCAATCACGTTCTGCCCCACGCCCTTGCCAAACGAAGTTTCCCCGATCACCTTAGCCCGCCCGGTGTCCTGCATGGCGCCCGCCACAATCTCCGAGGCCGAGGCCGAGTTACCGTTGATGAGCACCACCATCGGGCCGCTCCAGGTAACCTGTCCGTTGGCGTCGCAATAGAGCCGGGTTTCGTTGCGGGTGCGGGTGTACACGATGGGGCCCTCGCGGATGAAGGCCCGGGCCACCTGGCAGCCCTGATCCAGCAGGCCGCCCCCGTTGTCGCGCAGGTCGAAGACCAGCTTTTGCACGCCTCGCTGCTTCATCTCATTCAGGGCGGCATTTAGTTGCTCGATTACCCGCACGTTGCCAAAGGTTTCCAGGGCCACATAGCCCACGTTCCCCGGCAGCACCGTTTTTGAAACTGAGATAATTTCTACCCGCTGCCGAATCATCTCGAAGCGCAAAATGGTGTTGGTGCCATCACGGCGAACGCCAACCGTGACCTTGGTGTTCTGGGGGCCGCGAATCTTGGCCACGATTTCGTTGAGGTCGAGCTTGGTCATGTCCTCGCCGTTGACCTCGATAATCACATCACCAGCGCGAATTCCGGCGTTGAAGGCGGGCAGGCCCCGAATCACGCCCTGCACCCGTGCGCCCCCGCCGTTTTCGTTGGGGGCCAGGGTAGCGCCAATCCCAAAGAACTCGCCCTGCACGTCCTGGTTACGCAGGTTGGCCCGTTGGGGCGGAGAGTAGCTGGTAAACTCGTCGTCCAGGGCCCCGAGCATGCCCCGAATACCGCCCTCGAGTACCCGGTTGAGCTTGTCGGCCTCGAGGCGGTTCAGGTACTGGTTCTGGATAAGTTGATACGTCTGAATGACGGCTTGACCGTTGGGGTTGCGGTTGAAGGCTTCGGCGGCGCCCCCCGACAGCTGGGCATAGACCAGGGCAGCCAGAATGCCACCCACCACGATTAACCAGGCTCTGCGCTTCATGGATTCGTTCACCTACTGCAACAGTGTAGCGGCAATGGATGAGAGAGAAGTGTTCACTGGGGGACAAAGGGGAAGTGAACAGCCGAAAGCCAAAAGCTCAAAGCCAAAAGCTAAAGGCCAAAAGCTCAAAGTCGAAAGCATCGGGGCTTCGGCATTGTGACAAAAATCCTGCGAACTTGCAGGGGCCTGTAAGGTGGTGCTTTGTTGTACCCTGAATAAAGATGATTCACTTCCACCGGGTGACGCTCGAGTACCCCCGCACCCAGACCAAAGCCCTGTTTGACCTCAGCCTGGAAATTAAGAAAGGGGAGTTTGTGTTTTTGGTGGGGCACTCGGGAGCGGGCAAGTCCAGCCTGCTCAACCTGATTCTGAAGCGCCTCGAGCCCAGCTCGGGGGCGGTGTATTTTGCCGGAGAAAACCTCAAAGCCTTGCGCGGCGACCGCATTGCCTTGCATCGTCGCCGGATTGGAGTGGTGTTTCAGGATCACCGCCTCCTGAAGGAAATGACGGTGGAGGAGAACCTGCTGTTTACCTTGCGCGTGCTGGGAGTGCCCAAAGCTGAGTGGGATACCCGCACCACCCGGGTACTGCGTCAGGTGGGCATTGTCCACAAGAAGCGGGCCTACCCCGAAGAACTCTCGGTGGGGGAGGCCCAGCGGGTAGCGATTGCCCGGGCGCTGGTGGGCGACCCCCAGGTCTTGCTGGCCGATGAACCCACTGGCAACCTCGACCCGGCCAACGCGCTGGCGGTGCTGGAAATTTTCAAATCGGTGCATGCCCGGGGGGCTACCGTGCTGATGGCTACCCACTCCCGCGACCTGGTGGAGGCTTACCCGCAGCGGGTGGTGGTGCTCAAAGCCGGGCAGCTGGTGCGTGATGAGCGGGAGGGGAAGTATAGCCTGGTGTAGCGGGCATGGATTTGGACATATATCCCTCATTGGGTAGTGATAGTATAGGGACACCAGGCTAGAAGGGCATTTTGAAAGCCCAGACCGCAGTTTCGGGACTCCCAGACCCAGTGGAGGTTTCCGAGTAGCCTCCACCCCTCCCGAAACCCCGCCTGGAAACCCAACTCGGGCTGCGATTGGAGGGCGAGAATGAACGTCTATAAGCTGGTTGGTCGTCAAATCGAGATTACCGAGGCCCTCAAGAACTACCTGGACAAGAAGATGGCCCGGCTGGATCGCCACTTTGAAGATAGCGCAGAAGCTCGAGTGGTACTCTCGATGGCCCAGGGCCCGCGGGTTGAGCGCAAGGCCAAGGCCGAGATTCAAGTCAATGTGCCGGGGGGTATGGTGCGGGTGGAGGAGTCCGACCCCGACATGTATGCGGCCATAGACCGCTCGATTGACCGCCTCGAGTACCAGCTCAAGCGCTACAAGGAACGTCACTACCAGCGGACCCGCCAGCCGGTTCCTGAGCCCGTCATGATGGGGGCGGGTCAGCCTGAGCTCGAGGAAGAAGCCACCCCGCGCATTGTCCGTACCAAGCGCTTCAACATGAAACCCATGACCCCCGAGGATGCCACCTTTGAAATGGAGGCCCTGGGCCACGATTTCTTCGTGTTCCGCAACTCCGAGACCGAGCAGATTAACGTGATTTACCGCCGCCGCGACGGCAACTATGGTCTGATTGAACCTACCGCATAAAAAAATGGAGTCGAAGCTTCGTAAAGATGCCGTCGTAACTGGCGGCATCTTACACCAACTCTGCGCGTGAGCGGCGCTAAACGCGCCCCTCACTTGCCGCGCCAGGGGGCGCGTCCGAGGGACTTGTATATCGTTTTGGGTCACTTCTGAGCAGATTCGGTATTAGAACATGGTATCGGTGAGGACGGTGGGGTTTTTTTCCTGGTTCACCTGCCCCGATTTGCGGCGGTGCAGCTCGCGGGGGTAGTAGGTGGGGTTGCTCAGGGCCTGGGTTTGCTTGGCAACGGTGGCTGCCATTTTGGTCCAGCGTAACTCGGCCAGTCGCTTGCGCAAGGTCAGCTCACTGATGAAATTTTCAGCCACTAGAATCTCCCCCAGCCGAGGGCGGTATATGCCATAGTTCTGCATTTGCATGGCCTGTGCGAGCTGTTTTGAGGAGATGTCGTTGTAGAAGAGCAACTGATCGCCCAGGCGCAGCCGGTGGGCCTCGAGGTAAGCCTCTCCCCTGTAGTCCGATTTGATGATAAAGGCTCTTGTGTTCATCAGGCTCAGCACAATCCAGCGCAGGGAAGCTGGCAGCCAGAGCAGCTTACGAGCTATTGGTGGGTTGTAGAGGGCCTGGATTGCGGTATAACGCATGGCCCAGCGAACCAGCAATGCTACCCCGACGAACATAAGCATTCCACCTACTGCTGGATTATTGACGCCCGGCCAGCCAAAGAACAGGCCCAGGAGGGCGTAGGCAAAGAAGGGGAGGCCAATCAGATGGGCCAGGTTGAGCAGGGTGAGGGTGTGCTTGCCGGGCAGGTGCAGCCGGGTCTTTTCGGCAGGGAGGCGGCCCAGCAGTCGCTTGCTCAGGCCATGGGTCCAGGGCAACTTCTTTCTGCCAATGGCATTATGGGGGCCAAAAGACTGCTGTACTGCAATAACCTCACGGTGTGTTTGACCGTGGTCGTCCATGCGCCAGATGGGTTGCAAATGAAAGTGAACCGGCTGGCCAATGCGCCACAGCCGCAGCGCAGGGTCGAAATCGGGAGCGTCGGGCTGTTCGCTAAAGATGCGCCCATCGCTGGCCAGCTCGGGCAAAAGTTCGCGGCGCAGGGCAAACCCGGTAGAGGCGTTGGGCACAAAAACCCCCAGGCGCTCCCGAACCGGCAGGTGGCGGAGCTGTTCCTCGGCAAAATCGGCTGCGTAGCTTGCTTCCAGCCAGCGTGTCCAGAGGCTGCCCTGAGAAAGCAGTGCAAGCACCGGCAATTGCACGGCGGGGTATTTGCGCAGCAGGGTGCTGTAGAGCTTGAAGGTATAGGGATGAATCACGTCGTCTGCGCTGTGAAGTGCAACTACCTCGAACTGGAGGCGGTTGCTGCGTTCAAAGCGCTCGAGGTAGGCGTACATGGTGTTGAGCATCTGCCCTTTGGGCAGGGGGCCGGGGCGGTCGCAAACCACCACGTGCACGTTGACGAACTCCTGGGAAAGCGCCTCAACCGCCTCCAGGGTTTTGGGGTCGTTGGGGTAGACGCCCACAAAAAAGTCGAGATGCAGGGGGGAATAGTTGGTGTAGCCCAGGGTGGCCCGGAGCATGGGGCCGATGTTCTGGGCATCCCGCCAGGTCGGCAGCAAAACCGCCAGGCGCTGGGGCCGGTCGGCCTCGAGTTCTTCGGGGGTCAGGGTCTGATTTTTCAACCTGCGGAAGCGTAGTAGATAGGCCAGATCGAACACCAGTTCGTCCCAAAAAGCCAGTGTGTACACCAGCAGTATGCCCAGCACCAACCCTGCAAACCACACTTCACTCATGATGCCTCCACCCGGATAGGGGCGATGGTTGAGACCAATAATGCTCTGCAACCCTCAATTAACGTCATGGTAGCGGAGAAAAATCCGCTGTGTACGAAAAGTAGCGGCTTAACGCTTACTTTATGCAACTGTAACGTCGCCTTGTTGGTGAGGTTGCCGAGTTGTTGGTGGGGTTGTCGAGGGGAAGGTTCACCAGGATCTGCCCAAATGAGGGCCTTTGAGAACTGGCTTAGACCTGCTACAAACCGGGTTCCGTTTCCTGGAAACCTTTGTGGCTGTCAAAGACGCACAGCTTTCCCAATCACTGTACGGAAGGATATGCTGCTATCATGCGACTTCCGATTGGTTTTCGTGCGGGTTCAACCCAGGCCGGCATCAAGCCCTCGGGCAAGCCCGACCTGGCTCTTCTGGTCTCGGGAACTCCATGTAACTGGGCCTTTGTCGGAACCCTGAACAAAGCCGCCGCGCCTTGTGTGATTCGGAGCCGTGAACTGCTGGCGGGTGGTCAGCCGCTACAAGCCGTGGTGGTCAATGCGGGTAATGCTAACTGCGCTACCGGCCCGCAGGGTTTCTGGGCCGACCGGCAGATGGCCGAACTGGCCGCAGCCCAGCAGCATATCGCGCCTCAGGCAGTCCTGACTGCTTCCACGGGGGTCATCGGGCAGCCTTTGCCGGTAGAGAAAATTGAAGCGGGTCTGCCGAATATTCATCTGGGCCTGGACATTGACCCCTTCATGGAAGCCATCCTGACCACCGACCTGGTGCCCAAAATGGCCGAGGCTACCCTGTCGAGTGGGGCTCGAGTGGTCGGGGTTTGTAAGGGGAGCGGCATGATTGCCCCCAACATGGCTACCATGCTGGCTTACATTGTCTCCGATGCCGAGGTTCCCCAAGCCGAGCTGCGCCGGGGCTGGCAGGGGGTGGTGGACCGAAGCTTCAACCAGGTTACGGTGGACACCGACACCTCTACCAACGATATGGCCGTGTTGATGACCAATGGCGCGGCAGGGCCGGTGGACCTGGGTGAGTTCTGGCAGGCTGTTGAACAAGTCTGTGTAGAGCTGGCCCGCAAGCTGGCCCGCGACGGCGAAGGAGCTACCAAGCTGCTCACGGTGAAAGTAACCGGGGCCGTTAGCGACGCGGAAGCCCGCAAGGCCGCGCTCTCGGTAGCGGCCAGTCCCTTGTGGAAAAGCGCCGTCTACGGCAACGACCCCAACTGGGGCCGCGTCATGATGGCGCTGGGGAAAGCAGGGGTGGCGCTCGAGGTAGACCGGGTTCGGATTGCCCTGCAAGGCATTCCCCTCTATGCCGGGCGGGTGCTGGATTTTGACCGTGCTGCAGCCAGCCAGGCTATGCAAGCCGACGAGGTGCTGGTAGAGGCCAACCTGGGGCTGGGCGAGGGGCAAGGAGTGGCCTGGGGTTGCGACCTCACCGAGGGCTATGTGCGAATTAATGCGCTCTATACTACCTAAAGTAACGCAAAAATAACGCAAAGGTGCTAGACTACTTTCGGAGGTGAGCAAAGGATGAAACGTTTAGCGCCGTTGGTGGTTCTGTTCACGTTGATGTTTGGCTCTCTAGGCAAAGCTCAGTCGGAAGGTTTTGGCCTCTACTCGGGCTTCCCAACCTGGATCGGTGTGCAATACCAGGTCAGCAGCTTCCGTGTAGGCGCTGGTCTCGCATTCGCTGGGCTGGGCGCAGGAGCCGATTACATTATTCTGGAGCAAGCCATCCCTGCTGCCCCGGGCTTTGATCTGAGCTGGTATGCAGGTGCGGGAGCTTCGCTGGGCCTGTGGACCTTCAGCGGTGTGGGCGGTATCTACATCTTCCCCCACGGCCTGGCGGGTATCGAGTATGCCTTCCCCGGACAACCTTTTAGCGTCTACGGCGAACTCCAGGTGGGCTTTGGCATCTTTACGGGCGGTGTGGCAGGCGTCGGTGGTTTGGACTTCAACGCGCGGGCTGGCCTAATTTTCAGACCCTGAGCAACTGCTAGGATGAAGGGGTGCGTTTCGTGCCCCTTCTTTTTTTGTTGCTGCTTTCGGCTTGTCAGCGGCCTGGGGATACCCAACCGCCCCTGATTGGCATTACCCAGCCCAAAAGCGGGGTGCTCTCGCAGCGTTCGTTGCAGGTACAGGGATACGCCCTGGATGACGTGGGGGTCCAGAGCGTGAAGGCAGGCGGAAAGGAGCTGCTTTCGGAGGCCAACCGGGGGCAGAAGCTGGTGCGTTTTAGCTTCCGGGTGCAGGCCCCCCAGTCGGGGCAGGTGGAAATCCGGGTGGATGCCACCGACATGAGCGGCCAGACCCGCACGGTTCGCTTGCCGATGGTGCTGGATGCGCGTCCCCCGCAGGTTGTGATTGAACGGGCCGAGCGGGTGGTGACGGTGGTGCAACCAGCCCGCAAACGTACCCTGCCCGATGGCACCGAGGAGGAAATCCCCGCCCGCACCGAGTCTACTCTGCAAATCTCCGGGCGCGTGCTGGACGATACTGGGGTCGATCGGGTGACCCTGCAATACGACCGAACCTTCAACCCCCTATCGCTGCCCAAGGGCAAGGAAGTCAATTTCTACGTGGAGGTTCCGGTGCGCCGCGTGACCCTCATTGCGGTGGATGCGGCAGGCAACCGGACCAGTGTGGAGGTCAGTCGCTAAGCAACATCCGCAATAAGGCCGTTAGTTGTCTTTAATGGGTGTTTGTTGTAGGTTGGAGTCTCCACGGCGAGCGTCAGTACGGGCTGAAAGTGCTTGATGAGTTTGCCGATGCTGGCTTGCATTACCCATCCTGTACAAAACGGGTTTTGCTGAGGGCAAGCCCGCTTGGGGTGGGGCGCAAGCCTTCTCTCAAGACCTCGAGCCAGCCCTCTCGCAGGGCTTTATCCCTGGCCTGGCGCAGGAAGGCTGGGTTCCAGCCGAACTCTGCCAGCACTTCTTGCTCGGAAACCGCTCGGTCGTGGTGGGCCAGGTGGGCCACCAGGAGGCGGGCGGCGACCTCGAGGCGCTCTCGTTTGCGGCGCAGCCGGGTGGTCAGGTAGCCTCCCAGGGGCGAGAAAAGGAAGGCCAGCGCAAAGCAGATTCCGGCTACCGTGGCCATCATGCCGGCAATCGAGGCATCGAGCCAGATGGCCAGCCCATAGCCCAACAGGCTGGATACCACCCCCACCCCCACCGCCAGGCCGATCATGACCGGCAGGTGCTGGGTGAGCAGGTAAGCGGTAGCGGGGGGAATAATCAGGAAGGCCACAATCAAAATGGCCCCTACCGACTGGAAGGCCCCCACCGAAGTGAAGGAAACCAGGGTCATGAGCACATAGTGCAGTACGCCCGGTGCGAAGCCCAGGGCGGCGGCCAGGCTAGCATCGAAGGTGGAGAGCTTGAGTTCTTTGTAAAACAGCAGCACGAAGAGCAGGTTGAGCAGGGTCAGCGAACCCATCACCAGCCACGACTCGGGAATTTCGCGGCCCCCCCCCTCGAGGGTGTTGAAGGGTGCATAGGCGATTTCACCGTAGAGCACCGCGTCCAGATCCAGGTGCACATTGCGGAAATAAAGCGACACCGCCAGCACCCCCAGACTAAACAGGGCCGGGAATACGATGCCGATGGCGGCGTCGTTCTTGACCCTGCCGGTGCGGGTGAGCCACTCCACCAGGGTCACGGTGACAAGACCGGCTGCGGCGGCCCCCAACAAGGCGGGCAGGGAAGCCCGCTCGCCCCCCGAGAGCCAGTAGGCCAGCACAATCCCCGGCAGAACCGCATGGGCGATGGCATCGGACAGAAGGGCCATGCGGCGCAGCACCAGAAAGGTGCCTACCAGGGCCGAGGCCACCGAAACCAGGATGGCTGTGACGATGATGACCAGGTCGGCGTTCATATCAGCTTTGCTCCCTGGTGCACGGGCTCTGTCCGTCCCGGCAGGAAATCGTCCCCTGCGTCTCTGGCAAGACCCGCATGGCCGCTTCCAGTTCGTGGGCTTTTGCGTGGCCAACGGGGGTCAGGGTGTAGCCTGTGGGGCTGGGCTCGAGCCAGCCCTTAGCTTGCAGCAGTCGCAGGTGCCGCTCGGCTGCTCTCAGCGACTCGCGGCGACGATGGGCCAGGGTTTGGGGGGTCAGGACGTGGTGGTTGTGCAGCACATGGGCGTCCAGCAGGAGGCGCTCGATGTGAATCCGGCGGCGGTTCTGCCGGGTGCGAACCCAGTCCCACACCAGCCCGCGTAAAGGGGCCAGGAACAGCGAAACCAGCAGAATTACGCTGATGGAGAGAATAACCAGGGGGCCGGTGGGCAGGTTTTCGCGGCTGGCCGAGACAAGGGCCCCGCTCACCCCGGCCAGGGCCCCAAACAGTGCCGCAAGCCCAATCATGGTGCCAAGCCGATCCGTCCACTGGCGGGCTGCCGCCGCCGGCGCAATCAGCATGGCCGCCATCAAGACCACCCCCACGGTTTGCAGCCCCACCATCACGGCCAGCACCGTGAGCGAGGTGAGCAGGGTGCCCAGGCCACGCACCGGCAGGCCCAGGCTATGGGCATAATCGGGGTCGAAGGAGAGTAGCTTGAACTCTTTGTAGAAAAGACCTACGGTGAAGAGGGCCAGCCCCCCCAGCACCATAAAGTTCAACACATCCGAGGCCACGATGGTAGCGGCCTGCCCGAAGATGAACTGATCCAGCCCCGCCTGGTTGGCGTTGTTGCCGTGCTGGATGAAGGTCAGGAGGGCAATGCCGAACCCAAAAAAGCTGCTGAGCATCACGCCCAGGGCCGAGTCTTCGGGCAGCCGGGTATGGCGTAACACGGCCAGCACCCCCAAAGAAGCCAGCCAACCGGCCAGGCCCCCACCCAGGAGCAACATGAGGGGTGCCTTGGAGCCCGTGAGGATGAAGGCCAGACAGATACCCGGCAGCGCCGCATGGGCCAGCACATCACCCAGCAAACTCTGCCGACGCAGCATGGTAAAAGCCCCCAGCACCCCGCCAATCACGCCCAACAGAGCCGAACCCAGGGCTACGTTTCGCAGGGTATAGTCGGTAAAAACCTGGGATAGGAGTTCCATCTCGAGCATTCGGTGTTTAGCTTCAAAGCGCAGAGACTGCTTTCGCTACTGCCCTGGATTTTCTAGCTCCAGGCACTTAACGTTTGGCTATCTATTCTGGACTATCGGCAAAGAAGTCCCCACCATCCGTTCGCCATACGTTCGTTTCAGGTTCTCAGTGGTGAAAGCTTCGTCCATCGGCCCGCTGGCAATAACCTGTACGTTGAGCAGGGTCAGGTGGTCGAAGTAGGCCCGCACGGTTTCCAGATCGTGGTGTACGACCACTACGGTTTTGCCATGCACCTTGAGCTCATGCAGCACCTTCAAAATGGCATCCTCGGTGACGGCGTCCACCCCTGCAAAAGGCTCATCCATAAAGTAGAGGTCGGCGGCCTGGGCTAAAGCGCGGGCCAGAAAGACCCGCTGCTGCTGTCCGCCTGAAAGCTGGGAGATTTGCCGGTGGGCGAAGGCCTGCATCGAGACCTGCTCCAGGCAGCGCAGGGCTGCCTCGCGCTCGAGCCTGCCGGGCCGCCTGAACCAGCCCAGCTTGCCGTAGAGCCCCATCATTACCACATCCAGCACGCTGGCCGGGAAATCCCAGTCCACCGTGCCCCGCTGCGGCACATAGCCAATCCGGGCGCGGGCTTCGGTTAAGGTCTGCCCAAAGAACCAAACCTGCCCGGAGGCTTTGGGTACCAGCCCCAGCACGGCCTTGAGGAGCGTTGATTTACCCGCTCCGTTGGGGCCAACGATGGCGCATAGCTGTCCGGCAGGCACCTCCCAGTCGATGTCCCACAGCACAGGTTTTTCACGGTAAACCACGGTCAGGTCGCGCACGACCAGGGGGTGTGGGTCGTGTGGGGTAGGGGAGGGGGTCATAGCGGCCTCCCCAGCAACCCATTCACAATGGTGCGGATGTTGTGTTCCATCATGCCCACATAGGTTCCTTCGGGGGTACCGGGGTTGCCGGCGGCATCGGAAAAAAGTTGGCCCCCCACCGCCACACTCCAGCCTCGGGCCCGCACGGCGGCCACCACCGCCTCTATGGCACGTCGGGGTACGCTAGACTCCACAAAGACGGCCCGAATCCTTCGCTGGACAATAAAATCGGCCAATTGCTGCACGTCGCGGGTTCCGGCTTCGGAGAGGGTGGAGATGCCTTGCAGCCCCCGTACCTCGAGGCCATAACGGCGTCCAAAGTAGGCGAAAGCGTCGTGGGCGGTAATCAACACCCGTTGCTGGGCCGGAATCCGTGCAATTTGCTGGCGAATAAAGGTATCGAGTTGCCACAGGCGCCGGTCATAAGCCTGGGCGTTGGCCCGGTAGTAGGTGGCCCCCGCCGGGTCAGCTTTACTCAGGGCATCACGCACGAGCGCTACCGTAAGCCTCCAGAGGGTCACATCGAACCAGACGTGCGGGTCGTAGGTGTACTGGCCTCCGAACCCCCCCGGAGGCCGGATCAGCCGTTCGCTTGGGATGGCGTCAGTCACGGCGATGGCTTTGGGCAGGCGCTCGAGGAGTTCCATCATTTTGCCTTCCAGGTATAGACCTGAATAAAAGATGAGGTGAGCGCGCTGTAGCTTCCGCACATCGCCCGCCGAAGCCTTGTAGAGGTGGGGGTCTACCCCGGCCCCCATCAAGCCTTCGACCCGCACGCGGTTGCCCCCAACTTGTTGCACCAGGTCGGTAACAAAGTTGACCGTGGTCACGATTTGCAGCGGGCTTTGTCCGATGGGTTGGAGTCGGGCTATTTTGTCTGCCTGAGCGTGTGCCGGGAAGCCTCCAAGCAAGACCAGACCCAACGCAGCCAGGTGGCCCGCTCTACGCATGGGGGCCTCCCTCGAGGTGGATCCACAACACCTGGGCCAGGCTCACGGGCAGCAGATAGCGCTCTTTTCCAACCTGGATGCGGCTGCCCTCGGCTATGTGTTCTAGCAATTGAATGGAGACGCCGGGTTTGAGGCCCAGGTGGGCAAAGAGGTTGAGCGAGTCCTGATCCTGGGTGGCGACGCGGGCCACCCTGCCAAAAGCACCCTGCTCCAGGACGGTCAAACGGCAGTTGGGGGCGCTTTGTGGCAGCTCGAGGGTTGCGCTAGGAATGGCGTCGCCGTGGGGGTCGTGGGAGGGGTGACCTAGCCACTCGGCAATGCGCTCCTCGAAGGCTTCGGAGATGTGGTGCTCGAGCTTTTCCGCCTCGGCATGGACTTCTTCCCAGCCATAGCCCAGGGCCTGGTGCAAATAGGCCTCGATTAACCGGTGGTGGCGAAGTACCTCAAGGGCTACCTTGTAGCCTGCCTCAGTGAGGCGCACACCCCGGTAGGCTTCGTAGTCCACCAGCCCCAGCTCGGCCAGTTTTTTTAGCATGCCCGTGACCGAAGCAGGTCTTACCTGCATCTGGTCGGCCAGCGACTGAGTGGATACGGGGCGAGTATCTTCCAGTTTGCCCATGCCTTCGCCCCCGCTGCCCAGCAACAGTATTTGTTTCAAATAGTCTTCCTGAGCTTCGGAAAGAGATGTTCGGACAGCCAATTTATTCACAGGTGTCACTCCGGCAGCTGGCAGTGGTATTGGTCCACATCGTTGCCCTCTGGGTATTTAGGCATACCTGCCCAAATAGATTATTATTTTTAGGCTATACTAAATATTTTGTCAAGTGGGAAGGGAATTTACTTAGTGCGCCCGCGATAGAAATATCATGCTGCTCAACGGAAGTGCGAATTCTGGGGTTTGCAGCGGTGCGGCCCCATGAATCACCCTTTCCCTACCCATTATGTTTCTATCGTGGAGATACTTTCGACATGGAGGTACAAGTCGGATGCCCAACTGGATACAACAACCCGAAGCAACCCTTGATTCGCAGTTTCCATGTCCCGCACTGAACCGTGTCCGCATCGAACTATGAGAGAAGCGATGGGGCTTCCAATAGGGGATAGCCCGATTCCACAGCTGCCGCAAGAGGCTGCGGGCGATGAAATTATCTCCGTAAGCCCAGATGGGGTTGCTGGTGGGTTACTGCTTTCGGTTTTCTGCAAAGCGCCAGGCGGTCTCGACGATCTGGTTGAGCTCCCGGTACTGCGCCTCCCAGCCCAGTATCCTGCGGGCCTTGCTGGGGTCGGCGACTAAAGCGGGGGGGTCTCCGGCCCGGCGGGGGGCCTCCTCGGCGGGAACCTTGCGGCCTCCTACCTGCTCGACGGCGGTGATGACTTCGCGCACGCTGTGGCCGTGGCCGGTACCCAGGTTGAAAGCGGTAGATTCGCCGCCCTCGAGCAAATACTGCAAGGCCCGTACATGGGCATCGGCCAGATCCATCACGTGAATGTAGTCGCGGATGGCGGTGCCATCGGGGGTGGGGTAATCGGTGCCGAAAATCCTGACTGGAGGCCGATTGCCCAAAGCGGCATCTATTACCAGGGGGATGAGGTGGGTCTCGGGGTCGTGGACTTCGCCAATCTCGCCCTCGGGGTCGGCCCCGCTGGCGTTGAAGTAGCGCAGGGCCACCCAGCCCAAGCCATAACACTCGCCAAACCACTTGAGCATCTTTTCACCCATCAGCTTGGACTCGCCATAGGGGCTGATGGCCGACTGGGGGAAGTCTTCACTGATTGGAACGCGCTCGGGGATGCCATAGGTGGTACACGAGGAGGAGAACACGATGTGCTTGACGCCTGACTCGTGCTGGGCCTCGAGCAGGTTGAGCATGTTGGCCACGTTGTTACGAAAGTACTTGGCCGGGTTCTGCATGGACTCACCCACATAGGCATTGGCGGCAAAGTGGATCACCGCCTCGATCTGGTGATCGCGTATGGCCTGCAGAATGGCCTTTTTATCGGTTAGGTCGGCCTCGACCAGCGGCCCCCAGCGCACCGCCCAGCGGTGGCCGGTGCTGAGGTTGTCAAACACCACAGGGGTATGACCAGCTTTCTTCAGGGTTTTGGCGGTGTGGCTGCCGATATAGCCCGCCCCCCCCACGACCAGAACGTTCATCTAAGCACCTCGATCATGGCAGAATCAAACAATCTTCCCACAGCCCATTCCTATCGTGAAGCTGCGGCCTGGAGGCTTCTGAAGTATGCGATGGTGCGGGCCAGTCCCTCACGCACCGGTACCTGGGGCTCCCAGCCCAGGAGCGCTTTGGCCCGGCTGATGTCGGGGCGGCGCTGACGGGGGTCGTCCTGGGGGAGTAGCTTGTGCTCGAGGGGCATCTTGGAACCTACCAGCTCCTGGATGAGCTCGGCCAACTGGAGCATGGTGTATTCTTCCGGGTTGCCCAGGTTCACCGGATGGTGATACTCCACGTCCATCAGGCGGCGGATACCCTCGATAAGGTCGTCCACGTACTGAAAGCTGCGGGTCTGGCTACCGTCGCCGTAGATGGTGAGGGGCTGGCCGCGCAGGGCCTGGTTGATGAAGTTGGTGACCACCCGCCCATCTTCGGCGTCCATACGTGGGCCATAAGTATTGAAAATCCGAATGGTGCGGGTGGAGACCCCCCTGGCTTGCTGGTAGGCCATGGTGAGGGTCTCGGCGTACCGCTTGGCTTCATCGTAGATGGAGCGCGGCCCCACCGGGTTCACGTTGCCCCAGTAGGTCTCGGGCTGGGGGTGTACCAGGGGGTCGCCATAAATCTCGGAGGTGGAAGCCAGGAAGAACCTGGCACCCTTTTCTAAAGCCATATCCAGCAGGTAGCGGGTGCCCTCCCCGTTGACCAACAGGGTCTGGATGGGCAGCTTCAGGTAACGCGGGGGCGAGGCGGGTGAGGCGAAGTGCATCACCCAATCCAGGGGCCCTGCTATCTGTAGGGGCTTGGAAGCATCGGCCTGGACAACGTGAAACTGAGGGTACTGGGCGAGAAGCTCAATGTTGCGCGGTTGGCCGCTGCTGAAATCGTCTACGCCCACCACTTCATGACCCTCGAGCAAGAGCCGCTCCGAAAGGTGACTCCCCAGAAAACCCGCTGCACCGGTAATGAGAATTCGCATCTATAACCCTTTCCTAAGAAGCTAAACTCGATTCTTTGGTCTTGGTTCAACCCTGGGTATGGGTTCTATATTGCAGGTCTTGGGCAGGCATCGTATGCTGTGCTTTCAGCCTTCGGCTTTTAGCTTTCTGCAAATCCGTAAGAACGTATAAAGCAGTGGTTTGCCAACCACTACTCCTCGAACTATCCCTCTGCCGTGACCAGCTGTGGGTTGGTGCCTGTACCAACCCCTATGTGCTGGAAACCGGCTCTGGTCAGGCGCTGTTTGTCCAGGAAGTTGCGTCCGTCCACCACCAGGGGTTTCTTCATCAGCTTGGCCATGCCCTCCCAGTCGAGATCGCGGTAGACCGCCCAGTCGGTGACCAGCACCAATGCATCAGCGTCCTCGGCAAGGTCCATCACGCTCTCACAGTACTCCACCGCCAGGTCAGGGTTTTGTTGCTGGGCCAGCTTAAGCGCGATGGGGTCGTGGACGCGCACCTTGACTCCCTGCTTGATTAGGCGCCCCGCCATGTCCAGGGCAGGGGAGTCGCGCAGGTCGTCGGTATTGGGTTTGAAGGCCAAGCCCAAGAGGCCAATGGTGCGGCCCTTGAGGATCTTGAGTTCGCGCTGAAGTTTTTCCACCATGCGCTCGCGCTGGCGGTAATTCACCTCGCGGGCCGCCTGCACGATGGGCATCGAGAGGCCGTACTCCTTGCCGGTCGAGACCAGCGCGGCGGTGTCCTTGCCGAAGCAGCTACCGCCCCAGCCAATCCCGGCCTGGAGGAAACGCGGGCCGATACGGCTGTCCAGGCCAATGCCACGGGCAATCTGGGTCACATCGGCGCCCACCCGTTCAGCCAGGGAGGCAATTTCGTTGATGAAGCTGATCTTGACCGATAAAAAGGCGTTAGCGGCGTACTTGATCAGTTCGGCGGAGGCCAGGTCGGCGGTGATGAGCGGAACCGCCTTCATGGCGTTGGGACGGGGCTGGAAAGCAGGTTCGGAAAAGCTCTGCTCAATCAGGGGGCGGTACAGGTTGTAGAGGGTCTCGAGGGCCTCCTCCCGCTCGGCGCCCACCACAATACGGTCGGGGTAGAGCGAATCATAGATGGCCGAGCCCTCGCGCAGGAACTCGGGATTAGAGGCCACCGCAAAGTTACCCTTGGCCTTCTTGCCGTTCTTGGCCTCGTAGGCGGTTTGTACCAGCGACTCTACCCAGTTGCCCGAGCCAATGGGCACGGTGGACTTGTTCACGATGACCGCGAACTTGCTGTTCAGGTGCTGACCGATGCCCTCGGCAGCCGCCTGCACATAGCGCAGGTCGGGGCTGCCATCGGGAGCCGAGGGAGTGCCCACCGCGACAAAGATTACGTCGGCGTCCGGTACGGCTTCGGCGTAGGAGTCGGTGAACTTCAGGCGTTCGCGGGCCAGGTGCATGAGTTCCTCGAGGCCCGGCTCGTAGATGTGCGCCTTGCCTGACCGCAAAAGGGCCAGCTTTTGCTGATCCACATCCACACAGGTCACTTGATGGCCGATGTAAGCCAGCGTGACCCCGGTGGTAATGCCCACATATCCAGTACCGATGACGGCGACTTTCATAGCTTTCATGTTCTACCCCTCTAGTTGTAATCCATCCAAACGAACGATGGACTGTTGCAAAGCCGTTGTTTAGTGTACAAGGGTCTCTGCCAGACCCAACCGCCAAATATCACAGCAAAGGTAGAAAAGCCGCCTCACAGGCATGAATTTTACGCCATAGCGTTACAGTACAGTGAAAGTGGGTGGCAGAGTTCACGCTTTCCAGCCTATACATGGCTTTCCAGTCGCTTGACATCGTCTTCTCCCAGGTATTCGCCGGTCTGCACCTCAATCAAGACCAGCTCCAGCAGCCCAGGGTTGATGAGCTGGTGGGCTACGCCAGCCAGGGCACTGACCGATTCGTTGGGTCTTAGTATCTGCATCCGGCCATCCAGCCAGACCTGGGCTGTACCTCGCAACACCGTCCAGTGCTCGCTACGGTGATGGTGCAGGTGGTTGGAAAGGGTCTGGCCCGGCTTGACCACCACCCGGCGTATTTTGAACCCATTGGTTTCTTCCAGGGTCAGGTAGCTCCCCCAGGGGCGCTGGATGGTGCGGTGGCGGCGCACGGTGTCGTGCCTGGAGTGGGTGAGCTGTTCCACCACTTTCTTTACGTCCTGCACTTTGTCGCGCCGGGCCACCAGCAGGGCATCACGGGTGTCCACAATCACCAGATCGCTGGCCCCTATCACTGCTACAACGCGATCCTCGGTCTGTACGAAGGTATTTGTGGTGTCCAGCAACACCGCTTCCCCCAGTACCCGGTTGCCTGCGGCATCCGGCGGTACCATTAGAGCGGCAGCGTCCCACGAACCTAGATCACTCCAGCCCAGATCGGCGGGCACCACCGCTACCTGCGCGGCTTTTTCCATGACCGCATAGTCCACCGACTCACTGGGAACCTGCTTGAAGAGGGCTGCATCCAGGTAGGTCACATCCCCCTTCTCGCTGCCCTGCCAGCAGTCCAGCACTGCCCTGTACATCTCGGGCTGGAGGTGCTCCAGGGCTTGCAGATAGGTGGTCGCCTTGAAGCAGAAAATGCCTGCGTTCCAGAGGTAGCGCCCGGTTTGCAGATAAGCCTCTGCGGTTTGCTGGTCGGGCTTTTCCACGAAGCGGGCCACCCGATATGCGCCATCCTGTAGGGGTAGACCTTGCTCGATATAACCAAAATTGGTGGCCGGGTAGGTGGGTTGGATACCAAACGTCACCAGATAGCCCTGTCCGGCAATAGCCTGGGCCTGGGCTACGGCCTGAGCAAAGGCCTCCTCCCACAAAATGAGGTGGTCGGCAGAAAGGACCAGCATGACCTCATCGGGGCTCTGCTCGGCAACCCACAAAGCGGCCATGGCGATGGCGGGGGCGGTGTTGCGGCGCAGCGGTTCAATCACAAACGAGGTCTGCACTTCGGGTAGCCCCAGGGCCTCGTACTCGCCGGCGGTGCTGAAGTAGTACTCCTGGCCCGTGACTGTGAGTACCCGTCTGGCTCCAACCCGTGCGGCTCGCAAAAAAGCCTTCTGCAACAGGCTTTGCCCATCGGGTAGCTTCATGAAGGGTTTGGGGTATTGTTCCCTCGAGACCGGCCACAAGCGCGTACCGGCCCCCCCTGAAAGAATGACTGCAACCATGCCTCACCTCAAATGCCGTGGGGTCAGTAGACACCGCACTAAAGCATACTGTACGGGCCAGCACGGCAGAGCCGGGGTTATTTGAATGCAGCCCGTATGGGCGGCTCGAGCGTCCTTGGAGCATCTAGCCTCTGGCTTTGGGCCTTGAGCTTTCGGCTTCTTTCAAACCCTGGTACCTTCGCTCCCCCAGCTCGAGTACGCATAGAAGCGGCCCCGCTCACCCCGCAGGTAGTCCATCAGGGGCTCCAGGAGGGGGCGGTGTTCATCGAGTTTGACGGCTACTTCCTCGGCGGTGAAGAAGCGGGCCTCCACGATGTGCCCATCGGGGTCTTTGGGGTTGAGCAGGCCCTCGTAATCGGCGCGGAAGGCCATGGCGATGGTGCGCTCGCTTTTGCGTGCGTCCTCGACCTGAATGACATACGCCAGGTGTTGAATGCCCTTGACCCGGAGGCCCGTTTCTTCCTGCACTTCCCGTGCGATGGCCGCCAGGATGGTCTCGCCGGCCTCGACCATGCCGCCCGGCAGGGTATAGCGCACCTTGCCCCGGCGGCTCCAGTCGTTGGCGACCAGCAAAACCCGCCCCTGCTTGTCCATCAGGATAGCCGCGGCTACCAATAGGTCACGTCGCAACCCATGCATACAGCCCGCCTTTCGCGTCCTAGGCGGACTTGGGGGCGCCGGAGAGGGCCTCGAGCTGGCGTTCCTGGTCGGCTTTGCGCAGGGCTTCGTGTAGCCTGGACAGGTCACCCGAGAGCACCCCTTCCAGGTCGTGGGTGGTGAAGCCGATGCGGTGGTCGGTCACGCGCGACTGGGGGAAATTGTAGGTGCGGATTTTCTCCGAGCGCTCGCCCGCGCCAATCTGGGCCAGGCGGTCTTCGCGGCGGCGGGCGGCCTCCTCGGCCCGTTTGATCTCGAGGAGCCTCGAGCGCAGGATAGAAAGGGCCTTTTCCTTGTTTTTGATCTGGCTGCGCGACTCCATGCAGGAGACAATCATGCCGGTGGGCTTGTGCAGAACCTGCACCGCCGAGTCGGTGGTATTGACCCCCTGGCCCCCCGGCCCCGAGGCCCTCGAGACGGTAATCTCCAGGTCGGCGGGGTCAAGCTGTACGTCCACTTCCTCGGCCTCGGGCATCACCGCCACGGTAGCGGTGGAGGTGTGGATGCGGCCCTGGGTCTCGGTGGCGGGCACTCGCTGGACACGGTGTACCCCCGCCTCGTACTTCAAGTAGCCATAGGCCCCCGGCCCCGTCACCTCGAAGGAGACCTTGGAGACCCCCCCCAGGTCGGTGAGGGAGGTGTCCAGAAGCTCGACCCGGTAGCCGCCCCGCCGGGCGTACTCCATGATCATGTCGCGCAGCTCGGCTGCAAAGAGGGCGGCCTCCTCCCCCCCGGTACCGGCGCGAATCTCCACAATCACGTTCTTTTCGTCTATGGGGTCGCGGGGCAGGAGTAGGAGCTCGAGCTCGGCCTCGAGGGCCTTCACCCTGGGTTCCAGGGCCTCGATGTCGGACTGGGCCATCTCGCCCAGCTCGGGGTCGAACTGTAACTCACGGGCCTCCTCGAGGTGGGCCAGGGCTTCTTTGTAGGCGCGAATGGTTTCAACCAGATGCCCCATCTCGGCATAGCGCTTGCTGATGCGCTGATACTCCGATTGGTTGGCAAGTACCGCCGGGTCGGCCAGCTGCCGCTCGAGCGTCTGGTACTCGGCTTCTAGGGATGCAAGTTTCTCTAGCATACACGGTCACTGCCTACCAGGATAACGCGGATGTCCCCTGTCCGATAGGTGATGCCTTACCGAGACTCTCAGGTACCCCAAGTCACGGGCCGCTGGAGGGCCTGTCAACAAACCGCTTTCAGCCTTCGGCATTTAGCCTTCAGCTTCCTCTTTTGGTTTCAACCGGATGGGGCTTTGCTTGCTGGGGTCGAGGCCCACTTTATCCTGGTAAAAGGTTTTTATTTGCTCGAAGTCGGCCTCAATGTTCCCGCTGGGGGTGAAGTATCCCCCAATGCCCACCTCCTTGCGGCTGTAGTCGAGGTAGGCCAACGCGATGGGAACTTTGGCCTCTAAAGCCATGTAATAAAACCCGCTCTTCCAATACTCGGCCCGGCTGCGGGTGCCCTCGGCGGCCACCACCACCCACAGGTTGTCGTGCTGGTCGAAGATACGGGCCACCTGGCTCACAAAATCGCCGCCTGTTTTGGAGCGGTCTACGGGAATGCCGCCCAGCCACCTCATCACCACCCCCAGCACTGGAGGGAAAAGCTGCTTCTTGCCCACCCACCGAAAGCGTGTGCCCGAGGCCATGCCCCACAAGAGCGCATACAAAAAGTCCCAGTTGGAGGTATGGGGATAGCCCACCAGCACGAACTTTTTACCAGGCGGTGGGGCCATCACTGCTGTCCAGCCCAGCATTTGCAAGGCCCAAACCCCAAAACGCTGCCAGGGCGTCTGGGGGCGGATCTCATACGGATGTGCCATTTACTACTGGTATACCACACCGGGCGGGGGTATCCTCTGGTATGAACGACGACCTGCGGATTTTCTACGGCTGGGTGCGGCGCTCCCGCGAAATCCTCTTTGGCTATTGTGCCTCGTTGCCGCCGGAAATCTATACCCAGGAGCGCCCCGATTTTGCCTTTGGGAGCATTCGCAACCTGCATGCCCACGTGGCCGACTGCTACCTGTGGTGGGTGGGCACGGTGGGTTTGGGCAAGCCCCAGGCGCAAATCCGGGGGGCGGAGGTGCCCGATGTGGCGGCCATGCAGGCGGTATTTGCTCAGGCCGATGCGGTGGTGGAAGAAGCCCTGCAAACTTTTAGCCAGCTCGACCAGATATACGAGTGGACGCACCCGGTTCGGGGCTGGAAGGCCAAGGTGAGCCAGCGCTGGCTGCTGCTGCACCCCATCACCCACGAGTTTCACCACAAAGGTCAGATTACGGCCCTGGGGCGGGTGCTGGGGCATCCGGCGGTGCTTGCACCAGGGGTGGATACCGATCTGGTCAATCCCGAGTTTTGATCAGCGCCTCGAGCATCCCCTGCGCCTCGCGCAGCCTGGCCTGTACCTCTTGCAACTGCTCCAGGCTTCCGGGTGGGGGAAGCCGGGTTTCTTGCAGGCTTTTTCGCATCTCGTCCATGCTGTTGACCACAATGCCCACCAGCAGGTTCAAAAACACCAGCGTACCCAGCAGCACAAAGGAGACCATGTAAACCACCGCCAGCAGGGGCTGGGCTGCTGGCTGGGTACAAAGGGCAGGGTCAGGTAGCTCGAAGCGATCGCAGCCGAAATACTGGATGCGGAGGATATCCACCCAGCCTTCCAGGGTCAGGATGCTGAAGAGGGTGAGCAGCGCGGTGTGTAGGTTGCCGAAGTGGAAGGGGTCGCCCTGGCCGAACAAAAACACCCCAGCCACCGCGTAGACGTAGAGCAGTAGCAGCATCAAGACCAGCACGTAGCCAATGGAGGGGATGCTGCGGATCAACGCTCCCAAAATAATCTGAAGGTCGGGCAGGGTGCGGATCAGCCGCAGCACGCGCAAGAGCCTTAGCAGGCGGGCCGCCACCGCATACGTTCCCAGCCCCGGCAGCAGGCTAAAGGCCACAATGGCGAAATCAAACACGTTCCAGCCACTCTGAAAATAGTGCAGGGGCCGGGGCCAGAGGGCCGCCATGCGGAGCAGTACCTCGAGGGCAAACAGGGCCAGCACCAGGTTGTTCAGCAATTGGAGAGCAGGGCCGTAGCGCTCCATCAGGGCGGGATAGGTCTCGAGGCCCACCAGCACCGCCGCGAACAGGATGATGGCGGTCACGAAGCGATTGAACGGTGCCGATTCCACCAGGCGGGAGAGGGTATTGGGCACAGAACGGCTCACACCTGAAGAGTATAGGCTGTTCGGTCAGGTGATGGCATTCAACCGGGTCGGTCAACGCACCCTTGCTGTACGACCATCCGTCGACGTGTGCAAAGCCGGGAGCCGAAAAGAGCTGTGGCTTGCGTCCTGAGATCTGCAACACTTGCCAGGGGATGGTGTATGGACTGCTTTGGCTGCAAAAAACCTCTTCATCCCTGGTAGACCACCTCGGTCTTCCACCTGCCGGGCGGCTGGGTGTGCAGCTCCCAGAACTTTTCGGCTATCAGGTCGGGGTCGAAGGAGGTGTTGCGCCTCACCTGGCCCGCAATGGTCACGGTAGCCACATGGATGCCTTCGTGGTAGAGCTCCTTGCTGAGTGCGCCTACCAGGGCACGTAGCGAGGCTTTGCCAATGGATAGCGCGGCCAGGTCGGGTGCGGGGTTCAGGGCCAGGCCGCCCCCGGTAAAGAGGAGGGTGCCTTTGCGGCGTGAGAGCATGCCTGGGATCACCAGTTGGGCCGACACCAGCGCTCCGTACAGGTTGACCTTGAGGGTGTCCTCGAGGGTCTCCACGCTGAGTTCCGAAGCCCGGCTGCCCGCCGAGGCATAGGCGTTGTAAATCAAGACCTCGATGGGGCCGAGCTGCTTTTCGGTTTCTCTCACCGCTGAAATCAGTTGGGGGGTGCGGGTGATGTCGGTGGGAAAGGTTTTGACCGTGCAGCCATCGAGCTCGAGGGCACTGGCGTAGTTTTCCAGGCTTGTTTCGCTACGGGCAATCAGGCTCAGGCGATACCCCTCCCGACCAAAGCGTCGGGCCACACTCAGCCCGATGCCCCGCCCCATACCCACCACCAGACAGACCTTGGGTTTCATACCTCGAGCGCATGGTAACATCAAGGATGCTGTTTGTGGATTCAGGTAACGCTGCCCAGCCAGCCCCTACCCTGCGCCTGAAGCCCCCTTACCTGGCGACACTACCCCTGTTTTGCGTGGCAGAGCCTGAACCAAGAACAATATGGCGTCGCCATCCTTTCTTGCGGTGGAGAGTGGGAAAGTAGCAAAGGATAAGGGCCAGTACTGACCGAGGCCGTCCTTGAACCGAATGCGAGTGGAACTATGTACCGAGTGGTGATTGTGGGTCGCCCCAATGTGGGCAAGTCGAGCTTGTTCAACAAACTATTGGGGTTGCGGGCCGCACCCGAGAAGTACGCCAAGGCCGGGAGCCAGTTTGCAGTGGTGGCCGATGTGCCAGGGGTTACCCGCGACCTCAAAGAGGGCGTGGTGGAGAGCGAGCAGGGCCGCTTCAAGCTGGTGGATACCGGGGGCTTGTGGTCGGGGGATGTGTGGGAAAAGAAAATCAAGCAAAAGGTGGAGCGGGCCATTCAGGACGCCGATCTGGTGCTATTTGCGGTGGATGGACGCAGCGATATCGTGACGGCAGACCTCGAGGTTGCTGACTTTTTGCGCCGCCAGGGCAAACCGGTGCTGCTGGTAGCCACCAAAATAGACGACCCCAAGCATCGGGCCTACCTGGGCGACTTTTACGCCCTGGGCTTTGGCGAAGCGGTTCCCACCAGTGCGGCCCACAGCCGGGGTTTTGACGAGCTACTGGAGCGCATCTGGGCCATGCTGCCGGTACGCCAGGGCGAGAGCGAGCCCGAGGTGGTACCCATCCGCCTGGCCATTGTGGGCCGCCCCAATGCGGGCAAGTCCAGCCTGCTCAATGCCATTCTGGGCGAGGAGCGGGTGATTGTCTCGGAAATCCCCGGCACCACCCGCGACACCATTGACGTGGAGTTCGACTACGGGGGCAGCCGATTTTTGCTGGTAGACACCGCCGGTATCCGCAAGCGCCCCGAGACCGGGGTCGAAGAACAGGCCATTGGACGCGCCCATCAGGCCATTCTGGATGCCGACGTGGTGTTGCTGGTTATAGACCCCAAGGAACTTGGCGACCACGAGCTCAAGCTGGCCAACGAGGCCCTGGACGCCGGCAAACCGGTGATCGTGACCATTACCAAGTGGGACTTGATTGAAAGCAAAGAAGAAGCCAAGCGGGTGCGGGCCGACCTGGCCCTCAAGCTGTCGCACATCCAGCACCTGCCCATTCTCTACGTTTCGTCCGTCACCAAGCAGAACCTGCACAAGCTGCTCTCGGAAGCGGCCCGGCTCTACGAGCTGGCTCGAGTGCGCTTCGAGACCGCCGAACTCAACCGCTGGCTCTCGGTCTGGAGTACCCAGACCATGCTTCCCAACTTCAAGGGCAAGCCGCTCAAGCTCTTTTTCCTGACCCAGCCCGAGGTAGCCCCCCCGACCTTTGTCTTTTTTTGCAACCACCCCGAGTTCGTGACGCGGGCCTTTGAGGGCTTCTTGCGCAACCGCATCGGCGAAGACCTGGGCCTGCGCGAGATTCCCTTCCGGATGGTTTTTAGGGGCCGCAGGGATTCGAAGGGCGGGGGAGACGCTTCGTAGGGGTTGGGAGGCGCTGACCAGAGATATGTGGACGGGTTTCACCTGTACAGCACCCTGAACCCCTCACACACCAGCGGCATATCCAGCAGGGGCTTTTTGCCGATTCGGGCCAGGGTTCGGCTAAAAAAACGCCAGTGTCCCTCGCGCCAGGACTGTAGCGTTAAGTCCCCCTCGCCTTCGTCGTGGGCGAATTGGGCATCCACCTCTTGATAGGCCCGGATGGTGACTTTGGTGGTTTCCAGCACCGCCAGTGGTTCGCCCGCGCCGCTCAGCAGAATGGTCTTGAGGGCTACCTGGGGGATGGGTTCGCCCTCGGCCTCCCACTCCCACAGCGCCGAGCAAGTTGCAGCCTTTTACCCGCGACAATCAAGGCCGCTAACTCGTCGGCTAACTGCGGGTTATCGCCCCAGGACTCGGTCCGGTAAGCGGTGGGCCGCTGGCCTTCGGGCAGGGTGGCTAGGTAGGCTTGCCAGAACTGCTCGGCGCGCTCGTCCATTCTTCCTCCAGAATCGCAAACACCACATCATCGGCCCACGCACCCTTGAACCACAAGCTCTTGCGGAAGTGAGCCTCCTGGCGCATTCCCAGGCGGCTCATCAACTGGATGGAGGGTAGGTTGCGCGGGTCGGTAACACCGTAGATGCGGTGTACGTCTTTGTATTTGAAGGCGTAGTCTAACAGCGCTCGAACGGCTTCGGTGGCCAAACCTTGCCCTTGAAACTGGGGGTCGAAGGTATAGCCGATTTCGGCTTGCTTGCCTGCTTGGTCTAGCTTGAAATAGAGGTCGCCAATGAGCTTGCCCGATGCGCGGTGTTCCACCCCAAACTGGAAGGAGTCGCCCGGGGTAAAGGGTTCAACCCCCTCTATGCCTTCAATCAGCTTACGGCCTTTTTCAACGTCGTAGCTGTCCCAGAGCTGCATCCAAGCCACCTCGGGCAGGCTCCGGTAAGCCACCAACGCCTCGAGGTCGTTTATGTTCAAGCGCCGAATGATCAAGCGCTCGGTGGGGATAGATTCAAACAGGTTCATGGTGGATCCTTGTGTATGAGTGAACGAATTTCCCTTGCGATGGCGGCATTGACCTCAAAATGTTGCTCCAGAAATTCAAGTATCGCCAGTGACGATTCGCGGGTGCGCTCATAGCCTTGCGCGAAATGGGGCAAACGTTCTGCCACTGCTGGAAAACGTCGCTCAAAGTGTCGTTCGATGCTAAACGGATCCTTGAAGTAGGGGTTTTCTGCCTCAACCCACTTGGCCAAATCCAGCACCCGATTCAGGGCATGCTTCTGCACAAACCTCGAGCCCGACAACTTCTCTCCCCGCCTGTAGCGCTTGAGACCAATGAGCAGATTGGTGAGGGCTTCGCCTACCTGCCACTCCACGTTTGGCTTGGGGCTGGAAGAGTTTTTGAGTGCAGGAACCGCGATGGAATCTTCGATATAGGGCTGCTTCCAGACGATGCGGCCTCTCGAAAAAGGAATGTACTCGAGTTCATGCAACTCGAATACCGCGAACTCGCAAAAGATGCCATCCTCAAATAGCAACTTGTGGCCATCCTTGGTGTTCTGAAAATGGTACGCGACCGGTGCAACGTTACCAAGCCAGTCCAGGTTTTCGATGTAGCGCAGCTTGTACCCGTCCTCGACTATCGCAAAGAAGTCCAGGTCGGAGTACTGGTCTATGCGTTCCAGCTCCAAACCCACCGAACCCAACCCAATCAGGGCTAAAGCGTGACCTGAGTTCTCGAGCGAGCGCCCTATGGCCTCGAGGCGCTCGAGCAAATGCTGCTTATCCATGCCTGGACCATATTCCTTGGGGCGTGGAAGTGGAATCGTTGTGTCTGGCCCAGGTTTCATAGGGTAGCCTCTCGATCATACTCAGTTTCAATGTAGGGCTTGCAAAAAACATCAGCTCTTCTGGGCTCTTACCGCGTAATAACTGGGTATGTAGTGCCGGATGGGGTTGCCGTCTTCCTCATGACGGCGGTCTTCGTAAAAGCCGGTGATGATGAATCCGGCCCCGAGCAATCCACCGAGCTGTGCCTCCATCGAGTGACTGAAATGAAACATGCGCTTCTCCCGCCGGTAAGCCTCGAGTTGTTCAGGGCTCAGGGTTTCATGCTCGATATACGGTAAGGGGTACTTGACGACCAGGGCTTTCTGGTAGTCGAGGGCATCTACATCGAAGATGAACTCGTCAGGGTTCATAAAACCCGTCATCAGGATGCCCTGCGGCTTGAGTACGCGCTGGCACTCCTGCCAGATGGGTTTGAGGTCAGGTACAAAGAGGGTGGAGACCGGGTTGAAGACCAGGTCAAAGTAATCGGTTTGTAACGCCGATAAGTCGGCCATGTCTCCCTCGAGGGTATGGATGGTCAGGCCATCCCGCTGTGCGACATACCTGTCCTGGGCAAGTTGGTTTGGTGAGCTATCTAGCAAGGTCACCTCGGCCTCCAAAGCCGCAAAGATGGGGGCTTGTTGCCCACCGCCCGAAGCCAAACACAAAACCCGGGCGTGCTTTAGGGGAGGAAACCAGCTTGAGGGAACCGGCTTGCAGTCGCTCAGGTACAGGGCCCAGCGGCCCGCTCTGGCAGCCACAATCTGTTCAGAAGAAACCACTTTGGTGTAAGGGTTTTCACCCTCCTCAACCGCTTTATCCCAGGCAGCCTTGTTTAAGTCGTGGATGTTCACCCATTCCTCCTTGTACGTTGCTTCAGGCTCCAGATCTGGAATGGCCTTGGAACCTCGAGTTCAGGGTGTTTCTCGAGGGGTGCTCGAGACCCCTGTTGGTGCATATAACCGATAGCGCAGGAACGTTTCGCCGCCAACCACTGTCTCCCCATCCCTCACAAACCCCAACCGCAATAAAGCGCGGATGCGGGTTCGGGTCGGTGGAAACAGCACGATTACCGAGGGAAATCCAAACTCCTCGAAGGCCCGCCGCAATACCTCCTTGGCAATAGGGCCGCCCATACCCCAAGTCTCTGGGTGTAGCACCAGCGCCAGGTCGGCCTCGTCCCCCTCAGGCTGGAGGCCGCCCCAGCCCACAAACTTCCCGTCGGCGTAGAAGGCCCAGGGGCCGAAGCCATGCTCGGCCCATAGCCGCTCCTTGCCCTCCACGAAGCGCCGACAGTCCTCGGCATCAAAGTTCTCCTTGGTGAGGGGCATGTGCTCGCGCACCTTGGGGTGGTTCATCAGGGCGATCAGGTCGGCGGGGCTGGCCTCGCTCAGGCGTTTGAACTCGAGTTTCATCACTTAACCTCGCGGGTCAGCCTTGCCAGAATGCCGTAGGCCCAGGTGTTCATGGGTTCATCCTCCTCCAACTCTACTGCTCCAGCCCGACGACCCTCGAGGCCGACTGCCAGACCAGGCCGTCGGCGAGGTGTCCGGGGAAGTTCAATGCGGAGAGCTGCATCGCTTCGTTCACGGGGCGGTTGACCCGCACGGCCTCGAGCCTCGCCATGCTCCGGGGGCAGGCGGGCGAGAGGTTCCAGGCCGGGTTCCAGCCCGGCGCGGCGGAAAGGTCGGGGGTGATGTACTCCGCGCCCCGCAGCCAGCCCGGCGTGACCAGGGCCTGCCAGCGGTTGCCCCCCGTCGCCAGGTCGCTCACCTCCGCGAAGTACAGGTCGGCCACGTAGGGCTCCCAGGTGAAGCGGTAGCGGGCTAGGCCGCCCACCGGAGACTGGGGCCGTACTTCTACCGGCCCCAGGTGGGGCAAGAGCGCCAGGGTAAGATCGCGGGGCGCTTTGAAGGTTGCGGTGGTGGAGCGCCCCCGGCCCTCGCCGGGCACATAGGCCTCGGCATAGGCCATGTGGGTGTCCTCCGGGAGCTGCCAGGCCTCGGGGATGCCGCCGTAGAGGTGCGAGGTCGCCCCGCGCAGCCCGTTGCCGAGGTCGGGGTTGTAGACATTGGCGGGGTGGTAGAACTTGGTGTCGTGAATAATTGCGTCGGTGCCGATCCCCTCCACAGTGACAGTCTGGCGCTGGGTCTGGGTGGCAGGGTCTTCGAAGCTCAGGTCGAGGCGAATGTTTTCGCTCAGGTTCAGGGTCTTGAGCACTGCCCGGCTGGCCCAGGGGTTGGTGTCGCGGCCGTAGCGCAGGTTGCCCAGCGCTATAAGCCGCTGGAAGCCCGGCTGAGCTTCCACGGTGAAGCTGGGGTTAGCTACCTCGGGGCCGTCCAGGCCACCGCCGGTGACCTGAACAACCGCCCAGTCGGTGCCACCGAAGTGGCTGACTTTCCCGCTCACGGTGCGCACCTCGGCGGAGTTGCGGGGGAAGAGGCAGTTCACGGCGGGGGTGCTTAGCTCTTTAAGGGTGGCGTGGACGGTGCGGATGCGGGCGTTCTGCAAGGCCGGGTTGGTGCATGCTACTGCCAGCGCGTAGCGCCCGCCGGGGTCGCGCACCAAGAAGGTGTACCGCCCCCCCTGGCCGTCAAGGCTTTGCCACGGCCCATCGCCGTCCTGGTAGGCCACCCACGGCAGGTTCTCGGGTGCACCGGCGCGGTAGAGGTGGGTCTCGAGGGTCACAGTAGTTGGATTTAGAACAGGGGCCGAGGTGCAGGCCGCGAGAAACAGCAGGGCCAGCGCGACGGCCCAATACCTCGGTGTAGTAGCAAAAGACATGCGGTTCACTCCTTAAGTTCTTGCAATCCCTCAGCGTTTGCGCTGGATGCCGTAGCCGCGCAAGTCCAGCGTGCGCACTAGCGTTCCCTTGCCCGTTGCGGTATCGATGGTGATCAGGCTGCTGGGGCTGCCCTCACTCAACCCGTAAAGCGTTGCGCCGACGAATTGCAGCCCGTACACCTTGCGGTAGCCGATATTGCCAACGGGCGTTCCCCCTCCGGTCTGCGGGTTGACCAGCAGTAGTTCATCGTTGATGTCCTGACCCGAAACAGAAGCGAACAGCCTTCCATCGGGTGCAAAGGCCAGGTCGCCGCTGAAGCTGTAGCCCGCGCCCAGGCTGCCTATGATGCTGGCTTTGCCGGTTGTGGTATCTACACTGGCAAGTTTATTGCCATCCACGCCCGTGTAGAGCACACCGTCACTTGAAAAAGCCAGGGCAACTGCCTCGCTCGAGACACCGGGTGTAGTTGCCTGCAAACCATTGCCGATGCGGGTCAGGGTCGCGGTATTTTTGTTCACGCGGTACAGGGTGTCGTTCACCCCGTACAGTTCGCCGTCTTTGGGGTTGAGCGCGATGTCCAGCAGAATGATGCCGTTGTTCTGGGCGTCCTGTGTTATGCCGATACGGCGCTCGGAGCCTGTTGGGAACTCAACCTGATAGAGCTCGCTGGGCGTGACCACATACATCCAGCGACCCGTTGTCTGGGGCGCAGAGCAGCCTGCCAGCACCAGCAGGGCCATCCAAAAAGGTACAAACCATCGTATCTTCACGATTTTCCTCCCAAGGGTATTTGCTCGAGGGCCCGTCAGGGCCGTCGGGCCTGGAGCGAATGCTTATGCCTCTTCAGCTCGCAGGATTGCAGCAGAGCCCGCCAAAAGCCCACCATCAATACTTAACTCGGAACCTGTTATGTATGTGGCTTCATCAGAAGCCAGAAGTACTGCCAATGCGGCCACCTCTTCTGGCATACCAAACCTGCGCAGTGGGGTATCGCTCACGAGCTCTGCCATTCTCGCCTCCCGATCTGGACCATTGCCCAGCATTGGTTCCCACATTGGCGTGAGTATTGCAGCCGGATGTATAGAGTTGCAGCGAATCCGAAGCCCCTGCTCCGCACAGTAAAGCGCAACAGTCTTTGAGTGATTCCTGACTGCGGCCTTTGAAGACGCGTAAGCCGCTGCACCAGGTATACCTACCAACCCAGAGCGGGATGAGATGTTGATGATTGAACCCGCCCTTCTTGGGCGCATGGCCTTGATAGCGTACTTGCATCCGAGGAATACGCCATCAAGGTTTGTTTCATGAACGGACCTCCATGCCTCCAGACTGGCATTCTCTGGGTCCTGAACCAGATCACCCCCCTCGAAACCGGTGATGCCTGCGTTATTGACGACCACGTCTATTGCTCCATGGGTACTGACGATTAGCTCCGTGACAGATCGCCAGTCCTGTTCGCTACGAACATCAAGGCGAATATACTGCGCCAACCCGCCAAGCTTTTTTGCAGTGTTGAATCCCAACTCATCGTTGATGTCAGAGAGGTAAACGGTGGCCCCCTCATTGAGAAAGGCGTGTGCGATAGCCTCTCCGATGCCTCTTGCTGCTCCAGTAACAAGAGCAATCTTGCCTCTCAGCCTGTGCATTGATTCACCTCTATTCCGGACGCATAACGGTTGTTCACAGTCCACCTCTAGACCCGAGCGGTATTCGTTCCAGGGTTCTCACCCGGTTTTCCCCGTACTTAATCACGTCCAGATGCTCCACCGTGCCGAAAATTTCAAACTCCCTGTTGTTGATCTGGTTCACCAGGCGCTTGCAGGCTTTGGGGTCTTTGGAGTTGGCGATACCGATGTGCGGGATAAAGGGAATCTCCAGCCGTAATTGCTCGCTCAAGATGCCGGTGTACAGGCGGTCGTGGAGCCGCACAATCTGGCTGTAGCCTTCGTCGGGTACCAGGAATACATGGGTGTAGTCGCTAAAGGCATCGTCGCCCAGCACCGTGCAGCGCAGCACAAATTCAAAAGGAGCGGTCTCGCAGACAATGCGCCGGACGTGCTCGGTAAAGGTAGTTTCATCTTGATTGAAGGCAGGAAATACCAAAGTGAAATGCGGGGCGACGACTTCAAAGTACAACTCATCGTACTGCTGGCGGATGCCCTGGATCCAGCCCAGGTCGGGCTGGGCCAGGGTGGGGTAGTTGATGGCTAAAAGGCTGCGGGTGCTCATATGGGTGTCCTTATTTGGTCCAAACCCCACGCCGGGCTTTCTGGGCCTCGAGCTGGGCCTTGATCAGCATTTGCCGCAATTCTGCATCCTCGAAGTTGGATACAAATTTCGCTCCGCCGTGGCGCAGGACTTCGGCGTTCAGGTTGAAGGTGGCGGTGGTGCAGGGCCGAAGATTTGGGCAGAGGTAAACGAACCCGGTCACCGGGCGGGTCTGGGGCGAGGTTCCGCCCACCAGCACGAACCCGTGCTTGCCCCTGGGGGCGAGCCGTACCAGCACTTCGCGCTTTGCTGCACCCAAACCCGCCAACCGAACCTGGGTGATGGCTCCGCCAGGGTGGAGAACCTCGAGGGTGCGCCCGTCAATCACACTTTGGATGGTGACGGGAACCTCGAGGGCGAATGTTGAATGAATCAATGCCACCAATACTGTGAAGAATGGTTTGTAACTCATGCTTTCCTCCTTTGAAACACCATATCTCCTAGCGACGGAAGGTGTAGGTGGCCTGGAGGGCGGGGTCGGTGAAGTCCTGCTGGACGTTCAGGGTGTTGCCCTGAGGAGTAATTTCAAAGCGGTAGTTCTGAATGAAGCCCGACTCGCAGTGCAGCTTGTCGCTGCTGGGGGTACAGGTGCCAAACTCGCTCCAGATCCAGCGGCGCGTCGGGTAGCCTTCGGCGATGTCACGAAAGACCACCTCTTGCTGGTATTGGTTACCCTCCAGCTTGAACCACCCTTCCAGCACGATCACCCTGAAGCGGTAGGGCGGAACCCCAGGGTCTTCATAGATCTTGTCAATTACAGTGGCGGGCAGAGGCTGGCCACCCACAGCTTGCAGGGTGTGGCGCTCCGGGGTGGGGGTGGGCATGGTTTGACCGCAGCTTGTCAGCAGGGCAATCAGCAGAAAGGCATAAAGATACATTGGCAGGGTGCTTTGCTCGAGGCTGGTCGGGTTGGTGTGGAACATGGGTTGCTCCTTTATCAAGGTTTGCTTTGCGGTTGAGGTCGAGGCCAGCCGTAGGTGAAAGGGCCGATTTTGAGTAAACGCGGTGAGCGGGTCTGGTTGCTCGAGGCTTTCTGGTCGGCGTGCCAGAGGGCCAGTTCGTCCACCTTGAAGCGGGGCTGGGGCCCGCTGTCCTGGATCTGCTGGCGGAGTTCGGCGACGAAGAGATCGGCCAGGATGGGGTTGAGCAGGTTCATGGATTCCTCCTATGCGTGGGGCGCGGTGGCACGGTAGAGGGCCTTGTTCGCGGAGAGCCAGCGCTGGATGTGGGTCAGCCAGGAGTCTGGGCGCCGGGGAGCGGGCAGGGGGCAACCTCGGCGCTCCGCCAGAAGGGCTTGGTGCCTCAGAATCATCAGTTCGAAGGGTTGCTGTGGGTTCATCTTCCTACCTCCCGAAGGGGAGTCTAGACCCCCTCCTGTGACCAGGACGTGACCGGGATGCAGTGGGGTAGTTCGGGGCTTGTCACGGCCCGGTCACAGCCCCCCCGCTACGCTTCGCCTTGTTTCTGGGCAAAAGCCCAGGGCTGATGGAGGCAAGATGCGGATGCATTGGATCAACAGACAGGTCATTTTGGCAGGGGCCGTGGCTTTTTTGCTGGCGGCCTGTGGGGGAAGTACACCCGAGTCACGCAGCTTATCGGGCACCCTGAGCCTGGGGCGTAGCGCACCTATGGCCTCGCTGCCCATCCTCGAGGGGCCAGCCCGTTTGCTCCCTAATGGCGGAACTTCGTTTGTACCGGGGGAGGTCATCATCAAGTTTCGTCCGGGCCTCTCGCTGCAGTCGGTACAGAGCCTGAGGGTGGGAGGGGTGAGCGTACAGCAGGTACGTCCCCTGGCAGGGGTGCAGGCCGCTTCGCTCTACCGTGCCGATGTAGATGAAAGCGGAACCCTCGAGCTGCTGCGGGGGCTGCGCTCCCGTTCGGATGTGGTCTGGGCCGAACCCAACTACATCTGGAAGGCCCTGGCGACCCCCAACGACCCGGCCTATGTGGCCCAATGGCACTATCCCGCCATCAACCTGCCGCAGGCTTGGGATATTGAAAAAGGCACCACCAACCCGGTGACGGTAGCGGTAGTGGACACCGGCATTCTCTCGCAGCACCCCGACTTTGAGGGCAGGCTGTTGCCCGGCTACGACTTCATTACCAATCCACAGGTGGGGGTGGATGGCAACGGACGCGACAACAACCCCGAAGACCCTGGTGATGAACCGGGCGGCCAGGGCAGCTACCACGGCTCCCACGTGGCGGGTACCATTGCGGCGGCAACCAACAACAATAAAGGGGTGGCGGGCGTGAGCTGGGGAGCGCGCATTGTGCCCATCCGCGTGTTGGGTGCTGGGGGCGGTACCATGGCCGATATTCTGGATGGAACGGCCTGGGCTGCCGGCATCAGCATCCAGGGGGTGCCCGCCAATCCCAATCCGGCCCAGATCCTCAACCTGAGCCTGGGGGGACAGGGCACCTGCTCGCCAGCAGCCCAGGAAGTGTTCGATGCGGTGGCGGCCCGGGGCGCGATTGTGGTGGTGGCGGCAGGGAACTCCAACCGCAATGCCGCCGAGTTTACCCCGGCCAACTGCTCGGGGGTGATTACGGTTGGGGCCACCGATTTTCAGAATCACCGCGCCCCCTACTCCAACTATGGGCCCCGCATCGATGTGATGGCCCCAGGAGGTGATACCCGTGCCGACCTCAACAACGACACCTACCCGGATGGCGTACTAAGCCCTGTTCGCAACGACCAGAACGGCGAATTTGCTTATGCCTTCTACCAGGGCACCTCGATGGCCGCACCGCATGTGGCGGGGGTGATTGCCCTCATGAAGAGCCGCCGTCCGGCCCTGAGCAGTACCGAGGCCCTGGCCCTATTGCAGCAGACCGCCCGACCGCTTTCTGCAACGGCCTGCACCGGCAAGGGCCCGGCCCAGACCTCGAGAGATTGCGGGGCTGGGCTGATAGACGCCGCAGCGGCCCTGCAAGCCCTGGGGAGCGGCAACAATCCCCCACCCCCCCCACCGGGTGGCGACTTCAACCTGAGCCTGACCCCCAACAGCCTTTCGGTGCGCCCCGGTAGCTCGAGCACCATCACCCTCAACTTTGTCCGTACCAACTTTACCCATCCCCTCACGCTGAGCCTGAGTGGCGCACCCTCTGGTGTGAGCGGAACCTTCAGTTCGGCGACTGTATCGGATAGCAGCGCTTCGCTAACGCTGAACGTGGCGGGCAGTGCGGTTGCGGGCAACTATGGCCTGACCATCACGGCCAGCGGGGGGGGCAAGACCCGAACCGCGACGCTTAGCCTGCAAATCGCCAACGCCAACGCGACCCGCCCCAGCCTGAGCGGTACCTTGGTGCTGGCCTGTTACTACCTAGGCAACGACTGCGACCAGATTCGCAGCCGGGTGATTGCCATCCAGAGCAACGTCAGCAGTACCACCTATCGCTTCCGCGATCTGGAGGCAGGCCGGTATCTGTTGCTGGCCTGGAAGGACAGCAATCAGAACGAGGAACTCGACAGCGGCGACTGGTTGGGAATCTACACCGAAAACGGCGACCTGGTGCTGGTGGAGCCGCCCCGTTCGGAGCTCTCGTTTAGCGTGGAATTGGTGCAGGATCTGGGGGTGGCACAAGGGGTTTCCCCTCAGATACTGCGCTTCTTCGAGCGGGCCTCGAGGTAGGGGTATGTCCACCAGCCGCATGTACATCGTGCGCATCTGGCACGAACCTTGCGTCACGGGTGAGGTATGGCGGGCCTCGGTCACCAATGTGCGTACCCAGGAGAAGCTCTACTTCAAAAGCCCCGAGGAGCTGAACCGGTTCCTCGAGGAGGCTGAATTGCCAGAGATGCCCATTGGAAAGACTCGGCTTGGCAGATAGCAACTTAGAGCGGTTCCCACGAATACCCAGAACAGCGGTTTTTGCTGTTCTGGAGCGGCTCCCACGAATAGTCGGGACGGCGGTTTTTGCCGTACCGACTACAATGCGACCCACCGCGTGCGTCGTATTGGTGGGAAACGCGATGAGTAAAACACTCCGCATCGCATGTGGAGTGTTTGTGGGAAGCGTGATACTCGGTGAGATGAACTGTGTTACCTTGCGCTGTGTCCTGTCTCGCAAAATGCCACTACAACTTGGATACACTGAACCCATGACTGCCGCTGCTCCAGCCGCCTGGCACCTTGAGTTGCTGGGCGGTGCCAGGTTGTACGGCCCCAGGGGCGAGGCGAGGCTCCAGTGGCGGTTGGCGGGTGTTCTAGCCTATCTGGCCCTCGAGGGCGCCACCCCCAAGTACCGCCTGGCCAGTTGGCTCTGGCCCGACTCCCCCGAGACCACTGCCCGAAACAACTTCCGCCAGGCCCTCAAGCGGCTGCGCGACAGTGTGGGGGCCGAGCTCATTGTGGGAGACGAGCAGATTGCCCTGGTGGAGTGGCTCGAGGTAGATGCTGTGCAGCTTTCGGCCCACGCGTTCGCGGGCGAGTACGCCAAAGCAGCGGCCTCGGAGGGTGAGCTGCTCCAGGGCTTGGACTTCGACGAATGCCCGGACTTCGACGAGTGGCTGGCCGCCACCCGGGAGAGTCTGAATGCCCTGCGGCGCGATGCCGCCATGGCCGAGGCCGAGCGCCTGGAGCAAGCCCGCCAGTACGGCGAGGCTCTGAGCATGGCCCGGCGGGTGCTCGAGCTAGACGAGGTGTCGGAGGAAGCCCACCGCCGCTTGATGCGGCTGCATTACTTGCTGGGCGACCGGGGTGCAGCACTGGCAGCTTTTGAGCGGTGCCGGGAAATCCTGGAGCGCGAGTTTGGGGCCGAGCCGTTGCCGGAGACCCTCGAGCTGGCAGCACATATCGAAAGTGGCAAACCCATTGGGGGCATGCAACCCGTCAAGCCTCGAGAAAAACCCTTCCCACAAACGCCCGCCGCGCCCGCCAGCGTCCTAGTAGGGCGTGAGCGTGAGTGGGCGTTGATGGAGCGGGCCTATCAAGAGGGCAAGCTGGTGTTTTTGCGCGGGGAACCGGGGGTGGGCAAGACCCGGCTGGCGATGGAGTTCGCCGCCAGCAAGGGGCCGGTGGCTGTTATCCGACCCCGGCCTGGCGATGCCAGGGTGTTGTTTGCGACCTACGCCCGCACCATCCGCGAAGCCCTGGCCCAGGCTCCTGGGCTGCTGGATCAGTTCGCCCCCTGGGTGCGGCAGGAACTGAGCCGGCTGGTTCCCGAAATTTCCCCAGGCGATGAAGTGCCCCCCATGGCCTCCGAGGCCGATAAGCTGCGCTTGTTTGAAGCTTTGACCCAGTTCAGCTTGCTCACTACCGATGATAGCAAAGTGCTGGTGGGCGACGATGCGCAATACATGGATGCCGCGACCATCGAAGCCAGTGTGTACCAGTTATCCAAATTCGGAAGTGTGGGCGGAACCAGCACTATTCCCTTCACCATCGAGGTGTACCGCAAGGGCGAACTCGACCCTCAGATTGAGCAGGACGTGGTGTATGGCCTGGTCAACGCTGGGCTGGCCGTGCTGATTGACGTGGAGCCGCTGGAGTCAGAGGCGGTGGAAAAACTGCTGGAGAGCTTGCAGCTTCAGGGAACTGAGGGTCTGGCCGCTCAACTGACCAAATTCACTGGTGGCAACCCACTGTTTGTGCTGGAAACCGTGCGCCACTTGCAGGAGACCGGACAGCTCGAGCGCGGCTGGCCGGGGCGTTTGCCGCCGCCTGGCAAGGTGAGCATGGTCATCAACCAGCGCCTTGGTAAGCTGTCGCCCCAGGCCCAGCACATCGCCCGTGCCGCCGCGGTGTTGCAAAGTGACTTCAACCTGAACCTGATTGCCAGGGTGCTCGAGGTGCGCCCCCTGGAGCTGATTGAAGCCTGGCAGGAGCTGGAAACGGCACAGGTTTTTGCCGGCAATGGCTTCAGCCACGACCTGCTCTACGAGGCCGTGTGCTTAGGTCTTACCCCCACCGTTGGAACCGTGCTGCACACCCGTGCTGCCGAGGTCTTGAGCGAGGCCAGGGCTAGCCCAGCCCGCATCGCCCAGCACTGGATGGAAGCGGGCGAACCCGCCAAAGCGGCCCCCCTGTGGCTCGAGGCTGCCGAGCAAGCCGACCGCGCCTACCGTTGGACCGAACTCACAGGTTTTCTCGAGCAGGCCATCCGGGCTTACGAGGAAGCGGGCCAGCCCGAGCAAGCCTTCGAGGCTCGCATCTGGGCAGTGGGGAGCCTCTGGCGGCACGACAGCGGCCCCAAACAGACCCAGCTGATCGAGGAGATGCTGAACACCGCCCAAACGCCCCAGCAGCGGGGTGAAGCCTGGTCGGCCCGGGCCTGGTGGGCCATCTCGGCCAATCTCGACCCTGAAGCCGAGCGGGCGGCCCGAAACGGGCTGGCTGCCCTGGGCGACCCGGAGACCCACCCCGAAACGGCAGGCAAGCTGCTGCGAGCCCTGTGCGATGCCCTTAACAACCAGGGGCGCTACGATGAAGCACTGAAATCCTTGGAGCAGGCCAATCATCTGCTCGAGGCTGCGGGCGATGAGCAGGGCTTGTTCTTTAATGCACTGAACTACAGCAACATCTTGTTGAACCTGCACCGCCACCAGGAGCTAATCGAGCACAACCAGAAGCTGCTTGGCAGCCTGCAACTGGGCCAGCACAGGGTCTGGCGGGCAGAGTCGCTGCGGCGTATCGCCAACAGCCAGTTTTTCCTGGCGCAGTACGAAGCCGCTTTAGAGAACAGCCTACAGGCCGAGGCCATCCTGGGGGACATCGAGGGTATAGACCATGTTCGCTACGAGGTGGTGGCGGAGCAGGGCTGGGCGTATCTTTCGCTGGAGCGCTTTGCCGAGGCGATGCGTGAATTCTGCCGCGCCGAGAGCTACCTCAAGCCGCATGAGTCCAGGGCTTTTTTGATCGAGCCGCTGGGAGCCCTATACCGAATGTTGGGGGCCTTTGAGCAACTCGAGCAAGTCATCAATAACGCCGAGCGGGACATCCCATCCAACTCGCTTTACCGCGACCTCTCCGAGTTCCACCGCTTGCTCTACCGGGGTGCGCGCGGCCAAACCCTGCCTGACACGGAGTTTGCCGAGATCGAACGGCGACTGGAGCTGAGCGGATGGGATCATGGGCTGGCCCGGTTGCGCCTCGAGCACGCGATGCTGGTCGGGCCGGAGGAGGGCGTGGAACTGGTGCAGAAGTCGCTGAGGTGGGCCAGAGCCCACCACATTCCCGGCATGGAGACCGAAGCCCTGGCCTACCTGGCACGCACGCTGCTGAGGCTGGGGCGCGTAGAGGAGGCGCTGGAGTATAGCGTCCGAGCCCTCGAGCGATTGGATCCATTTCCCCCACCCTCGAAGCGAGCCCTGGTCTTGCTGGCACGGTATGAAGCCCTCAAAGCTGTGGGAGACCCTGGGGCTGGGCAGATGCTCGAGAGGGCTCGAGACTGGATTGGCCACGTTGCCCAGCACCATATCCCCGAGGAGTTCCGCGAGGGCTACCTGAGTCGCAACCCCATCAATGCCGAAGTTCTACGGCTGGGCCGGTTGGAGGGATTGTCCTGAGAGCGGTTTCCACGAATAGTCGGGACGGCGGTTTTTGCCGTACCGACTACAATACGACGCACACGGTGCGTCGTATTGGTGGGAAACGCGATGAGCCAGGCGTGACCCCTGGCTAATTGGCTGCGCTCGCCAGCACCCGCCCGCTCGGGTCCACAAACTCTACCCGCGCAAAGCGCCCGGGCACTTCCAGCATCACAAAAGGACTGGTGAGGGCCTGGGTCAGAATGGCCCCCGGCGCCGGGCTATTCAGGCGCAAAGTGACCCGCAGGGTATTGTCCGAAAGCTGGCTGCTCACATACTGCACGCTGTAGCCACCGGTGGGTTTTTGGCCCCAGAAGAAGGCCACCACCCGGCTCAGGTTGAAGTCCACTGCCGGCGTGGCCGGCTGGGGAATCTGGTTGCCCGTAGCCAGCCGCCAGAGGGTCACGAGCTGAGTGGTGTTGCTGGCCAAGTAGGCCGCCGGGTTCTGGGCGGTGTAGGCGGACTGGCCGCCTTGTTGCAGGATGCGCGGGGTGGGGTTGGGGGTG
>FWPV01000749.1_pt1 | contig 98364 bp, 76 predicted proteins | sample 2228371 | NCBI WGS metagenome assembly FWPV01 (sample SAMEA103939776, study PRJEB20133) | metagenome
TCCTGTGATAATTTTTTAATATTTTCTAATATTTTATCATAGGAGGGCATATTTGTCCGAACTTATGTCCGATCATCAGTTTAATGACTGTCGTTTGGTTTAAAAATTTTGACATATCAAAACAAACTTTTCAATGAATTAAAATCCTCATTCTCAATGACATATATCACATCAATATCTTGTGTCAAAATTGACACATATATTGGTGTGTCAATTTTGACACATTTTAAGTTCATAGACCTATCAGGACTCTTTGTCATTTTCAGTCAAGGCTTTATTTTATTTACATTTTCCAATTTTTCAATATCTGAAAGAACTCTTTTAAAGTCTGGCACAATGGTTGCTAATAAATACTGTTGGCAATTTTGAAATCAAGATTTTATTATTTAAGATAAACGTTCAAGCTTGCAAGTCTCATAGGATTTTGCAGGCATCATAAACGGTGGATAATTGTGGAAATAGCTATCGGTTTTATATGTAGCGTAATAGGGATCGCTTTGGGGTTTTTCGTTCTAAAGCTGATCTTCTTCGTTTTAAGTTATGTAGTTCAAAAAAAAGATTAACCAATCGGTTAGTCTGAATAATTAAATGTTTTTTCATCGCTTGCTATTATGGCAAGTAATTTTACTTAATGGTACCAAGTGATTAACTTGGATAACGTTTGTTTGGAGGTAACGCAAATGAAGTATATGACCTTTATTTTGGCTATTATTTTGGCAGTTGGTTTAATGGTTGGTTGTGCTCAAAAACCGCCCACGATTACAAAGGTTGAGCCGAATCAAGCATCTTTATCTGGTGGAACAGAGATAACCATCACAGGAACAGGTTTCAAGGCAAACCCTGCTCCAACAGTTACAATTGGTGGCAATCCTGCAACTGGTGTAAAAGTTATAAGCAAAACATCTTTGAAAGCAACTGTTCCTGCTGGAAGCGTTGCTGGTCCTGCTGATATAGTAGTTCAAAACGCAAAGGCAAAAGTAAAATCACTTCCGTTCAAAGGCTTTTCCTATTACGAAGATGTGACTGCTACTGTTAGCCCAGATTTCTCAACTGCTCCAGAAGAAGGTATTGAAGCTCCAGCTAGCATTGATGTAACATTCAATCAAGAGGTTGATCCAAATTCAGTCGTCATAAAGGTTACAGGTGCTGATGGTGCAGAAGTTGCTGGCAAAATTGAGCAAAATGCCACAGATCCGAAGATGTTTAGCTTCAAGCCGGATGCTGCATTCAAAGCTGGCGATTATACACTCTCAATTTCAGGGGCAAAAGGTACGGCAGCCGGTAATGAAATGAGCCCAATGGATATGTCATTTAAAGTAAAAGAGGCACCTAAAGCGGCTAAGAAAGGTAAGAAGTAATCACATCATATAAGCAATTAAGGGCTTGGAACTTTCCAAGCCCTTTTTATTTTTTAAACTCTTATCTCATATAACGGTCTGCAAAATTCAAGAATTGTTCCCAATCATATTCGGTTACTGCGTGTTTTCCGCGTCTTATGTGGTATCCAATTATACTCATAATAGGTTTTTCAATTTCAGGCATTTCGTAGGTCGCAATGCCTCCAGTTCCTAGCAAGCGATATACCGAATCAGCATATCTTGCTGAAAGGAATTCGCCAAGTGGGTCAGCCCATAAATCTTCTTCTGCACTGGCAACATATACGGGACGAGGCGCAATCAACGCTATAAGTTCGTGTTGATCAAATGGAAGATCATAGACGTTTTCATTAAACTTCTTGAAGTTATCGCAGAACCAATGAGGAAAACTTTTGTTAATCTGCCTGACAGTTTCCCCAAACCATCTCCTAGAAAGTGCAGCACCGCCACAGCCTGAGTTTACAGATATTACTAATGCAAACCTTTGATCTTGTGCCCCTGCCCATAGAGCAGTTTTGCCAAGACGAGAATGACCTATGACCGCAACGCGTCTGCTATCAATGTCTTTATCTGTTTCTAAATAGTCCATAGCTCTGCTTAATCCCCAAGCCCAAGCACCGATAGCTCCCCATTCGTTTGGCTCCGGTCTTGTCTGTCCTTCCTTATAGAACAAAGGATGGACGCCATTTTGGAATCCATCATCAAAATCCGGGTCTATATCGCCATAGTATATAGTAGCAAGTCCATATCCACGAGATATGATACGTTCAACCTGCCAACTGCTAGCATCTGTTCCTCTTGATCTCTCTGTCGCCCTATTGTTTTCTACTCCATTTGCGCTATCTCTCATCCATTGTGTTGATAGTGTTATATTAGGGTCTGAATGGACTGTATGATTTCCTCTGAAATTTAGACCGAGAAATATAGGTATTGGCTTACTCACGGAATTAGGCAAATAGATAAGAATATCCATTTTTGGGTCTTCTTTTCTTCCAGTAAAATAGACAGAAACTTCCTTTCGGGTGGCTTTTCCATCAAGGCTTTTATTATCAACAGAATTGATCTCATAGGTTGTAGTTTCCAGTTTTCCGGGTGATCTACCATACATAAATTCCTCAAAAAGTCCCAAAAGCTCTGGTCGTCGTTTTTCTATCCAAGTCTTTGCATCATTGACTCTTGTTCCATCGCTCATTATCAATGGATCGGGCAATGTGTAGGCTGGCACCTTTGACTCATCGTAATTAATGCCATCAGGAAAAGCACAAAAACAACTTATTAAAGTAAAAAAGGCTGATATTTCCATTTTCTAACCTCCGTAATATATAGTTTTTATCAAAACTTTTTATTTTAATCTTACGTCATAGGAATCTATATAATTAAGTTAGCTCAGTTAAATGCCTTGAAAACCAAAAGCCTCACTTGTTCTGGTAACATCATTAGCTTTAATGTTATGTTGTCTTCGTTTACATCTGCATTAAATTTTTCTTCTGAGATTATATCCATTAACAGACCTTGTTTCTCCAATCCTAGCTCTTTATGCATAATGACAATTTCTGCTTCTTGCTCCGATCTTGAATCATTTAGCAAAGTAAAATATATATTGCCATTTGAACCAAATCTTTCTATGTATACTTTGTCATTATTGGTTTTTGCAAAGGTTATAGGCTCCCAGCCTGACTCTGCAACCTTTTTAATTATAGGTATATATCTTTTGAATAGATGTCTATCACGATTATAAAGGTCAGGATTTTGCCAATATATGTCTTCTGATGCATTATGGCTAAACATACTTGGAAACATTCCATAAAAAAGGCTTCTCTGAAAGTATTTTTCAACCAAATCTGGGATAAACCTTTCGTATCGTGTGTTCATTAGAAAAAGATAAGGTTTTTGATAACACATAGTCCGACAGAGATTTAGCCAACTATCAGAGCTAGGTTGCCATTTTCCATCTCCGCCTATCCAATTTATTTCTGTCCCCATAATATCAAAAAACGGACATAAGAATGAAAATCTATGAGGAACAGAGTTAGCGAACATCAATTTGCCCATCTTGTGCACATCTTCCGCAAGCCATTTTGAGAATTCATAGACAGACATAGCCTTATGAATAACAGGTTTTTTTGATGTCATAGAAAAAGTGAGTGGAACAGTAACATAGTGAAAATGCTCTCTCCTGAAATTCTCATCTGCGGTAACATAGCCTTCAAGCGAATCAAGGTATTCGCCGTCTTGAATACCATTTGCTTGTGGACCATAAAGCCTTTGTTTGACTTCTTCATTCCAATTTAGCCTTGCCTCAGAATCTCCGGGGATATATGGATTTGGGTTTGTGCTGAATACAGCGCCATTACACCAAGGCTCATTCCTAACTAAATACTGATATCGTCCTTGCTCGTCAAAAGAACCAGAAACAATGACTGTATAAGCTTTCCGTTTCATATATTGATTATCTGATTTGGTATATTCTATAAGCGATTTGATAATGTTATCATCTGTCCTTTCAACTTTTGGGTCCATTCTCATCCACCAAGTAGACGGTTCAGTATAACGAAAACTAAGTATATTCGCTTGATCATCAAAGGGGACATTATTATTGCCTTCGTGGTATTTGAACCCGAAATCCTCCCATCCTTGAACTGTGCTAATATCAACGAACGGCATCCAAATTCCTTGATCTTTTGATCGACAGACAAAGAACTCAGGGAAAATATCATAAAGTCTCCTTGCAGCAGAGCGAAACCCCCATTTTGGATCAATTGTGTAAATGACGAATTTAAATGGTGCGGAACTTGGGAAATTATTCGTTTCTTTCGTCAGTCCGAAATCATAAGCAATAAAGAATTGCTTTGTCGCAGAATTATAGGCAATTCGATATTGTGCTGGCATGTCCATATCTATCGCCAAAGCTATACCATACTTGTCGTTGCTTATTGCCCCGAAAGGATATAATGATAACGTCCCAGTTCCTGTGCCTATATTAACGCAGTTTGAATATTCTTTACCGTCCTCTATGACCCTGTGTCTTCTTATGTCATCATACCATTTCCAACCAACAGCATTTATTGGCAAAGCACATATCAAAGTTATAGCGCGATCAATGCCTTTTAAGTCTTTTATCATTCCTTCTATGTGAAGGCATCCATCTTTATCATAAGCATTAACCTCCAATGACAAATTCAACTCTTGACAGATTCCGTTCTGGAATTGATAAAAGTCAGAGTTGTTGTCAACATCACGAGCCAAAAAACCTGATGGCATTTCGGTTTGTGAGAATTCATGCCCGTCAATTTTCAATGAAGTAACATTACCTGTATTTGGATCGTAACCGACGACAAGATTTTCTGTTTCAAAGATATTACCTGAAATCGGAGATGTACTCTTACGTTCTGGGATTAATATTGGCACGCTATCAAGCATATAACCGCCTTTGCCAAGTTCATATAGTTCAAAATCGTCAAAAACCACGGTGCCTATATGCCCCCGAAATAAACCGTATATTGTAAGTGATTTTATCTCCTTGTTCGGAATTATTAAAAACTCTTTTTTTTCCCAATCATGCGTTCCTGTGCTGAAATTCGCCGTCTGCCCCCAAAGCGGAGTATTATCTTGATAGATGATATCAACATATATCGAATAATTTGAATCTTTCCCTCCGCTAACGTTTTCTGCTTTGCTCCAACCTTTCACAACTATTGGTGTTGCAGTTGTTTGGTTTAAGACAATATTTTGCATAATGCCATAGCCGCCTTGACCACTTTCATTTCGACAAAGGATGCCAACAGATCCATTGCGACCAATACCTGAAATGGCTTTATATCCGTTGTTATAATGCGACCAATATTGGGCATTGTTGTCGCTGAGCAGTTCAAAACTGCCATTTTTTATCAAATTTTCTCCCGATCTGTCCTCTACCTGTATTATTTTCATAGCTATACTCATATTATTTTCTCCTACTGTAAAAACCACTAAAAAAATTGAAGATGCTAAAATTATTCTAATCATTGTCAACCACCTTACAAAAAACATTTTAGAAGTCAATATAATTTTTTATAGGTTTTGTCATCACATCCCACAGACTTGCCCAAAAACTCTGAGAAAATTCCCCCCCATTATTTGGGCAACTTCTTCCTCACGATAACCTTTTTCCAAGAGAGCAGATGTGATTTTGGGCATCTTCGATACGTCTTCCAACCCAATTGGAGGCGCATCCATACCGTCAAAATCCGATCCAAGTCCTACACAATCAATCCCTCCGACTTGGACGATATGATCAATATGATCGATTATCTTGGTAAAACTCGGCGGTTTGGGTTTCAATTTTTTTTCAGTATCACTTTTGAATTTTTGATCTAAGAATAGTGAATAGAAATTGACGCATATAACGCCATTGGCATTAGCTATATCTTTTATAAGTCTATCATTTAAATTTCTCGGATGGTCACATAAAGCTTTTGCACAGGAATGAGAAGCTATTATGGGGTCAACACTAGTTTTCAGAACATCAAGGACAGTTTTGTCTGCAGAATGGGATACATCAATAATCATATTTATTCTATTCATCTCTTTAACCACTTTTTTACCAAGTTCGGTCAAGCCGTTATGTTTCATAGCCTGTTGAGATGCATCAGCCCAGTCTGTGCTTTTCCAAGTCAGAGTCATAATTCTAACGCCGAGATCATAAAAAATTTGCAGGTTGTTGATGTCATTTTCAATTGACTGTCCACCTTCTATCGCCAATATTGCGGATATTTTATTATCTCGATTAGCCCTTTGTATATCGCCAAGATTCAATGCTAGGCTAATTGATTTGGAATTCTTAGCAAATTGTGTCCTAAGGACATTTATTTTTCTCTTTGCCAGATTGAAATAATATCCTTTTTGCCTTTGTGGTCCGCCTACATAGGAAGCAAAAACTTGGACATCAACACATCCCTCAATTAATTTAGGAACGTCTACATGACCATTATCTGATCTAGTTCCTAGATCGGATTTATCTTTGATCAATCTATCAACGGTATCACAATGTGCATCACAAACTATCATTGCTTTATGCACGTCATAATGTATTTTTTTCTGATTCATAGCTAAATTTATAAATTGTATATAAGTTTTAAAATAACGATTGTCCTAAAAATAACAGTAAGGAGATAAATACGGTTAAAAGATATAAAATCCATCTTTCTTTTTCAAGAGTTTTCTGTTATTCCATCAGGAAAAAGTTCAAATGTCTATATTTTGCTCATCAAAGAGTGCATGTAAAAGTTGTATCTCTTTACTATTTACTGATATCACTAATTCCTCCAAAAGCTTCTTTACTTCCCCAAATGGTTGTGACATACCTTTTTTTGATCTTCTTAAAGTATTTTTTCCTTACGAACTTTACATGCACTCCTCAGTTTCTGCCAGTTCTGAAGCTTGACGCAAATAGATTTTTCGTATATAATCCTGATCAGGTAACTTTTGTTTTATTTAATTTTCTGTTTGATCCTATAAAAAGGACAATAACTCCTATCTATTAGACACTAGCCATGGTAACGAAAAGAATAATCGATTTGCTTGATGAGGAAGACGACCCCAGTTTGCCACCAGAGGTTCATATCAGTAAGTTGGACGAGACTTTTGTCTCAAATAGACCAGATAGTGTTGAACCTGATTTAACACTATCTACAAAAAAGAAATTTCAAATCCTTGATTGGAATCACATAGATAAACAGTTAAGAAGCTATGGGTTTAATAGGGTTGACGATCTAAGTCTCAATTTCATCGATGACAATGATAAAAGACATATTTTAAATAAAGGGACAGAATGCGAGTTTGATTTTTCATCTGATTCAATACCGTTTTCAGCGAAATACAATATCGCTTTTGCTGTGTCATATGCAGAGGCTATTAAATTATTGTCCGAAAACGATGAATGCGAGATATATGCCAGTGAGGAGGTAAAAAGGGTTTTTAATAAATATAAAATACCAATTACTGACGGCATAAACAGAGTTAATTTCAAAGATTTCCCACTGGAAATGAGAAAAGATTTAGTTTGGCCAATAGTCCAAAATCTTTATAGAGCATTAACGATAAGAAGAGCTGGTCAAATATTTCCAGAAGGGGTTTCAGGAAAAATAGCTTACGATGCTTTGATGTCCGAATGCAAAAATGACGAGTTATCAGTCCATCTTTCTCAATTCTCAGCATTAAAATATTCCGACTATGAAACCATATACTTTGATGACCCATCTGACCTTGAGATCAAATATCACATTGCCACTTATTGTCTGGAACATGTGTCCGAGATCAAACCTAAGAAGAGAGAAGAAGAAAGCCCTGATGAGAAAATAGAAAAAAAAGATGAAGAGCAACAAGAATCTGAACAGAACAAAGAAGAGATGATGAAAAACTTAGAAGATGAATATATCTCGGCATTCAAAAGGCTTAATAAAAACAAGTCATTCTGGGAGAAGATAAATTTCAGTGACATTTTGGAGATGGGAAAAGATGTCCTAAATGCCATTACAGAAGAGGTGAAAATATTTGCTAAACTAAAACAGGAAATCTTTTATAGACTTGGTGGAAAATCTAAAATAGAAATAGAAGATGATGAGCTTTTCAGAATTATGCTCGGTCAAAATCCAAACTTTGAGATGGCATCGCAATATTTCAGTATATTCTTTCAACCGTCTGATTACTATACAATCCTTGGATTGAACAAAAACAAAACTCTGACAGAGAAAGAAGTTAAAGACGCATTTAAAAAACTCGCAAAAATATATCATCCTGATAAAAATCCAAATGATCCTTATAAAGAACAGAAGGAACAAAGATTTAAACTTCTGCTTGAAGCGAAAGACGCTTTATTGAAAAAGCTCAGATCTAACAAAGACCCTAGATTGGACTTTAAAGGTGATATTTCTTTAACAAATTATTTAGGAAATATAAGCAAATTATTCGAAGGTCTAAATAATAGAGAAAAGACTGATATAACCGATGAGAGGAAAATATATCAGACAAGGACATATCAAAAAAATAACGAGCAGGAGGCTTATAGAATGGAAAATGTGAACATAGAAAATATGGACATGGAAAATGTGGATAACAATGTTTCAGAAACAAAAATTGATAACGGAAGATATTTAGGTCCTTATTATGAAGAGATGAGAATGTTTGAATCGTTGGTTGATGAATGGAAAGGTAAGGATGTTTTGGTCTTGGGAGCAGGACGAGCGCCTGAGGATTTCTCCATCCCCGTGATATTGGCTCAAATGGGTGCAAACGTCTTTGCCATAGATATTAATTACAACGGTCCCGAGGAATACAAAGGATGCCGTTATTATAGGGCAAGTATTGATAGAGTTGACCAATTATTTGCTGAAAAGCAATTTGATGTAGTAATAAGCACGTCGGTTTTTGGAGTGCCATTTACTAACTGGGCTATAAAGCAGTATTCACTCAATCCTTTTAGCGAAGGCTTCAAAGAAAGGATTAAACAATTAGAGCTTGAAGTTTTTGAGATACTCGCAAAGTTAACGAAAAAAGGCGGATGGCATTTTCATTTCAATAAAGACCTAAATCCACAAAGCTGGAACTGGACGGAAGATGATCTGAAAAAAATCGGCTATGAGTCCGCTTTTCACCCTGAGAATTTGGAAAATTCAAAAAATATCTTTTTCCTAAAAGTGTAAGAGGAGGATTTGAAAATGGATGCAATACAAGCTATTCTTTCAAGAAGAAGTATTCGCAGATATACAGATAAACAGATCTCTGATGAGATAATAAAGCAGTTGCTCGAATCTGCTATGAGTGCTCCTTCTGCTGGAAATGAACAGCCATGGCATTTTGTCGTTATCAGAGATCGTCAAATTCTAAATGAAATTCCCAAAATACATCCACATTCTGGTATGCTCAAAGAAGCCCCATTGGCTATTCTTGTATGTGGGGACGAGACACTTCAGAAATACAAAGGTTATTGGGTGCAAGATTGCTCCGCTGCGACAGAGAACCTATTGATTGCTGTAAACGCGCTTGGTCTCGGTGGCGTTTGGCTCGGTGTCTATCCGATAGAGGACAGGGTTATCGGAATAAGAAAATTATTAGGCATGCCTGAAAATGTTATCCCATTCTCCTTGATCTCAATTGGTTACCCTGCGGAACAAAAACCGCCTGCTGACCGTTATAACGAATCACGTATCCATTATGATAGGTGGTAATAATAAATGCCTGAGAAAATTCTTGTAGTCGACGATCAAGAGGAAGTTAGAAACCTACTTGCAGATGTCCTCAGACGCCGTGGATCAGAGGTTATACTAGCTCAATCTGGCGAAGATGCATTAGAAATCCTTGATAAAAATCCCAATGAGTTTGACCTTGTGATACTAGATTACGATTTCGGTCAAAAGATGAACGGGCTTTCTGTATTGACCAAGATCAAGCAGATCAATCCAGATTTGACTGTCATTATGCTAACTGGCAAAGGTTCAATTCCTCTAGCCGTTGAAGCGATGAAACTTGGTTCTAGCGATTTTGTGGAAAAGGATTTCTATCTTGAAGAACATCTTGAAATTAGTCTTCGAAGGCTTGACAACTTGCTTAGTCTTTATGCGACTAATAAAGAACTCCGTCAGGAGACTGAATATTACCGTAACGAGATTAAAGAACGTTACAACATTATCGGCGATTCTCCTCAGATAAAAAGAGTTTTGGAACAGGTTAAAGCTGTCGCATCAATCCCAAGACCTGTCCTAATACGTGGCGAAAGAGGAACAGGAAAAGAACTTGTTGCCGCTGCCATTCATCAAAGCGGAGTTAGGAGAAAAGGACCTTTTATTACTATAAACTGCGCAGCATTAGCGGAAGGGCTTTTGGAGTGTGAGCTTTTCGGACAAGAAGAAAATGCATTCACAGGTTCAGCTTTCAGAGAAGGTAGGTTTGTTTTGGCAAATAAAGGAACTCTTTTCCTTGATGAGATCGGCAATATGTCTCTTGAATTTCAGGCAAAAATTCTAAGAGTTATCGAATATCAGCAATTTGAACGAGTTGGCGGAGAGAAGACTCTAAAAGTAGATGTTCGAATAATTGCAGCTACAAATTCTGATCTTGAAAAAGCTATGCGTGAAGGAAAATTCAGGGAAGACTTATATGACAGACTGGCTTTTGAAACTATATATGTCCCACCTCTGAGAGAGCGAAAAAGCGATATCGAACCGTTATGTTACCATTTTATGAAAAAATTATCCGAAGAGATACCAGGGGTTAAACCAAAACGCATATCACCAGAGGCATTATCTATATTGATGGATTATAATTGGTATGGCAATATCCGTGAGTTGAAATATACCATAGAACGTATAGCATATAAATTAGATGGGGACACGATATTTCCACATCACTTGCCAGAAGAGATCAGATCATTCTCCGATACAAAAGATATTGTTGGAGAGACATTCCAAGAGAAAATGTATAATTATCAACGAAAACTGATCCTTACAGCATTACAGGAATCAAACGGCGATCATAGAAAAGCTGCTGAAAAGCTTGGCATGGAATATGAATTGTTTAAACATCTGAGTAATAAAATTTCCTTTGATCGTATAAGTTGATGCGTCACTATTATCGAGACTTTTACTTTGAAGTATTACGGTCTGAATTTATGAATTTGTCTTGCAGTAATTTACTGCCATAATTCGTCTGCAAATTGTTGGCATCCTCTGGATTTCGTATGATATGGGGGGTTATAAAAACGATCAACTCAGTTTTGGTTGATGTTATCTCTTTTCTCTTGAACAAACTACCTATGAATGGGAAAGAACTTAGTATCGGGACTCTGTTTATTGTTTCTGTTTTATTATCTTGCATAATCCCGCCGATGATCATTGTTTGACCATCTTTCACTGTTACAGATGCAGATGCCTCTCTCTTGGCTATAATAGGAGCGTTAAATAATGTAAACTCTATCAAATTGTTTATCTGTTGATTGACATCTAGCGAGACAGTCCCAGATTTATTGATACGGGGAGTTACAGTTAATATCACTCCTACATCTTTATAGCTATAGCTTGTTACCAATCCAGTATTCGTCTGTTGAGTGCTTTCAAGATATGGGACCTCCTGACCGATATTGATCACAGCTTCCTTGTTATCTACTGTTAAAATCTTTGGTGTAGAGAGCACATTTACTTTGGTATTTTTCTCCAAAGCCATCAACAGGCTTTCAATTGTCTGACCAATTATAGCGTATTTTAAACCGTAGACTTCATTACTTAAACCGAAGTTTGTTGTTCCGTTCTGCTGATAGCTTTTTCCGCCTGATTTTGTTGTATGCTCCCACATCCATTCTATACCAAATTTGCTACTGTCGTCTAACGTTACTTCAACGATCTTAGCTTCTATTAACACTTGTGGCAATATAACATCTAGCTCTTTTATTATCTTATTTAATGTCTCGATATTTCTTTTATAAGTTGTTATGATCAGTGAGTTAGTTGTGGTTTCTGCAACAATTTTGACATTACCTGTCAGTCCGCGAGCAGATTCTATCGTCTCAGCTGCTGTCCCCATAACACCGCCACGAGCAGATATAGAAGTCAAACCTCTTCTTTGCTCAAATGCAGTTGTCTGAAATAGATTATTCAAAACCTGTGCTAGGGTAGAGGCATTAGCATTCTCTAACGGATAGACTACGGTTATCTCTCCATATTCTGATACGTCTATATCTAATTGTTTAATTAATTTTCCAATATTTTCTATCTGTTGAGATGTGGTAGTCACTATAACAGAATTAGTGCGGGTATCTGCGACGACGTTAATTTCTGGTAATCCTAATATCCCTGTGCTACTTTGACTTCCAGACTGTTGCTGGAATGGTCCTCCGGGACCCATCATCTGCCCGGGGAAACCTCCTCTGCCAAATATTGACTGAGATTGTCTTGATGTGCTTGTTGATGTCCTGAATAGATCGCTTAATTCATCAGCAACTTCGGTTGCGTCTGCATGTTGAAGTTGAAAAATCCTTGTTTCTGCTTGATCAACTATCTGAGTGTCTAGCTTTTCTATTATGCTTCTGATCAGATCGATGTTCTCTTTGCTAGCAGATACAACTATGGAGTTTGTATCTTTGTCTGCAACAACTTTTACATTACTTCGTATTTGCAATATTTGGCTATCCGTTGTAGTTTGTTGTTCTCCTTCGCCTGCTTGTGGCATACCCGGGGGACCGAAACCGCCAGGTCCGCCTCTAAACCTTTGCATAGCAGCAATTCGGGCTTGTTCTTGCTGAGCAGTGCTTGTCCCTTCTGTTCTAAATAGATTTGTCAAAACGGTTGCCAAGTTTGTCGCATCTCTGTATTTTATTGGGAAAACCTCAACTTTGATCGTATCAGACATCGGTATATCTAATTCTTTGACGATCTGGGCAAAACGTTTAATATTAGCAGATGTTGCTGTAAGAATTAATGAGTTACTTTGAGTATGGGCTACCATTATGCCATAAGATGGAATAAGGTCTTTCAAATCTTTTACAATCTGTGCCGCATTAGCCGAGACAAGAGGCATTATCTGTGTAACAATGGTATCATCTGCTTCTATTTGGTCTGGGTCTGTGCCTACTTTTATCTGAGTGTTTTCCCGTTTTGCAGATTCGAGCGAGACAATTCTCAACGTTTTTCCGTTTGCAATGCTAGAGTATCCTTTTATCGTTAAGATTGAATTGAGAACTGAAAGTGCCTGATCAACCGGAATATCTTTATCGCTTATTATTGTGACACGCCCTTTAATATCAGCATCCTTGATGATCGTGTAGCCAGTAGCTTTTGAAAAGAAGTCAAGAACATTATCCAGATCGGCATCTTTAAACCTCATAGCGATCAATTGTCCGCTATCCCCTGATGTATTTGTTTGAGCTGGGCATAAATCGAATAGGATAAATCCAAGTATAAACATATTTAATAAAATTATTAATAATATTTTATATTGATGCCTCATTCTTGTCCTAACTCCCTTTTTCGTCTAGCTTTCATCTGTTCAATTAGGCTTAAATTTCCGCCAATATTGCCTGATGAAGCGGAACTATCACTTGGTTGGCTTGATGAAACGTCTGTATTGCTCACTGCAACAGGTTGATTTGGTCTATCAGTTGGCTCCCTTGCAACAAATACTGAACTTGATGTGTAAGATGGTCTGGTTGCGAGAAGTTTCCCATTTTGATTGTAATAAGTCTTCGATCCAAGCTTCTGTGTGATCTTAGAATCTCCACTCACGAGTATTATCTCGGTATCTTTGATCTCATCAACGATATAATCCTTCAGTTTATCGCCTTTTTTTAGGTAATAAGACCTGTTTCTTGAACTATCTTCAATTAGGGCTAATAGCTCATTATTCATCAGCACTATCCCTGTTAAAGTCAATTCGTAAATCGGGTCCGGTGGAGGTTTAGGTGATTCTTGTTTTGGTAGTATGGTCGGCTGTGTTGTCTGTTTAGTCAGAGAGACTTCAACTTTTCTTCCGCCTAACGGTTCAAACATATTTCTGCGAATTATAACTTGACAATCCGACAGGCTTTTTATGGCTGTTCTTTTTGAGTATGTATTTGAGGATGATATTTTGAAATTTTCTCTTGCGGTTTGGGCGATTATCTCTGATGATTGTTTTTTATTAAAAATATTAGCTATGGTCTTTTGATATTTCCATCCTAGACCGATGAAAAAAACAATGATCAGTAAAATTAAAATCCCCGGAACCCTTTTCCTTGATCTCATATACATACTCCAAAACACACAATAATTCCTGCTTCTGCGGAAATGAAAAAACTCATGGAAAAATCATTTCCGCTTGAGCAGGAATTAAAAAATCAAATGTTTAATTGCCTCGTCTTTGTTGATCTCCCTGTCTTTGTCGTTGACCACCTTGATCAGGACCTTGTCCAGGACCACCCATCCTGAAGCCTCCAAACATCATCCCCATGCCGTCACTATTTACAACTCCCATAAGAGTCAAATTGGCTTCTTGCTCAACCGTTAATAGTTCAAGAAGTTCTTGCTCAGCTTCTTCGTAAGCACGCTTTTGCTCTGCTCGTTTGTCTTTTACTGCTTTTAAGGCAGATGTTATTTGTTTTGAATCTTTGGCATCAACTGCCTTCTGTAAAGCTTCCATAAGTGGTCTCATCTCTTGGCTTTGATCCATACGCATTCTGGTAAGCGATTCAATTTTTGGTCTTATAATAGCGGATTCCTCGGGACTGAGGTTTAATCTCTCCATTATCTGCTGCATTCTACGTTCCATCATTTGTTGAGGATCAAATTGTGGTCTTTGTTGCTGATTTGGTGCAGGGCGTTGTCCGCCTTGCTGTTGAGCGTAAATTAAATGTGATGCCAGTAATAAAACACTGAAACCAATTGCTATTACCAGAATTATGCTGATTTTTTTCATAATTTTGCTCCTTTTGTTTACAAAAAATTTTTAAAGAAAGCGTATTATTTGTCCAAAAAATTAATTATCATAATACATTATACGAATTCTACACTAAAAAGTTCGCAGTTTTCTATCTTTTTATTTCCTTTCTTTTAGACGATGAAAATTATCAAATGTTATTTCCTTTCTTTTAGACGATGAAAATTATCAAATGTTCGGTTTTTTATAGAGTCAGTTAGATGAGAATTGTTTGAGGCTATCTTAACTCGGTGGGCAAACATTATTTTTATCTGTCGTTCCAACGGGGTTATTATTATTCTAGGTCTCCTATTTCTAAGATTATCGGCATCCAGAGAGGTAAATCCATAATTATATTGTCTCTTACACCTAGTAGTTCATCATTTATAATATCTTTTACTCTAACTTTGTGATTAAACGATATCCGTATTTCAATGCTTTTTTCTATACTGGTATTATTGCTTTCAACTGCGTGACCCAGTGAATCAACCTCAAGTTCAAAGCTTTTCATAATCGCAATGTATCTTGCATTTTCTCCCTTATATTGCCAAATTTCAACGAAATTAACGGGTTTGCCATTTTCGTCTAGGACTTTAACTTCTGTTTCGATACCAGATGATCTTAATATATTTCGTATACATTCCAAATAATTATCCATTTTGTGAGGATATAATCTGTATTTTTTATAATTTTTCATATCAATATTAAGATAAACAGTTCGTCCCTTGCCTACATGATTTTCTATTAGAAATGGAACTTGATCATCGGTATAACTTGCTTTCCCTGCGGTTGTTTTTATATCATCTTCATATATCAATAAAGGTTCAACATTTTCGTCGATTTCTGGTAAAGACTTTGCTGGTAATGGTTTCCATTCAACAGAATTCCTTTGAATGCAGAAAAGCTCATCAAGTTGACCTTTGTTAAGACGTTTACAATGCTCATCCATAGTAGCTGTCATATTGTCTGCTATAAGCAGTCCTCCTTGTTTGACAAATTCAGTTATCTCTGAACATTCCTTTTTGGACATAGCGACAGATTGTGGTAGAATAAGTGCTTTATATCCTTTTTTCAAAAGGTCTCCATTTTCTATTTGTTCATAAGAGATAAAGTCGCATTGAAATCCTAAGTCCTTAATTATACTGAGAAAGCTATCTCTGACTTGTGCCAGTCGAGAATGCTTCGCCTCATAGGACGAAAATCTGCGATGCCAAGTATCCCCATCCTCACGAGAATCAAACATCCAATGAGCCCTAATACTTGCTTGTGAATAATGTATAGCTATTTTGTTATTTAAGGGTTCCAGTTTAAATATAATCGGAGCAAATTTCTTTAATTCAGCAAAAATTGGCATTAGCCCTTTGCCTCTATCTGTTATGGGAAGATCATTTTTGTCTTTATCTATACATCTACTTTTTTCATCGTCCCATACAATACATCCTTTATCTCCGTTTAAGAGCAATGACCAGAGCCTTTGTCTAATACGGTTAAAATCATCGCCAAACACAGTGCTAAGCACAGGGGCAGATTTTGGCAGAAAAGACCGAAAAATCTTATGACTACAAGCGATGTCATAAGGTTCTACCCAATCGATCACTTGTGATAACTTCCAAAGATCATATCCGCCCCAAGCGCTTGGCATCTGTGTTCCCTCAATGCCAACAGGGACATTCGGATCAATTTCATGTATAAAATCCCTTAATTTTGCTAATGTATTGGCAAAAGTCGTGTCCATATACTCGCGATGATCTGCCCAAGGAGCATAATTTTCCAATTTTTTCTCCTTCAAAGCTTTACGTTCTCTATCTTTTATCTCATAAGTGGTCATCGGTTCAACTTCATCCCAGGATGCAAATTCTGTGTCCCATTCTTCGTTCAATTCCCTCAAAGAACTGTATTTTTGCCCAAGCCATTGCCGAAATGAAGTCAATGTATGAATGCTAAAACAATAATCCATTGGAGATGCAAACGAGCCGATGGACAACTCGTCTCGTAGATTGTAAAGCAAAGGTTTATGTGCTTCGAATTTTTTAATAAGGTTTTGAAGTCTGGGTTTTATTTCACTCCAAAAGCTTGGATCGTCAAAACATGGTTTGCGTATAAGAAAGCTTTTGTCCTTTGTCGCGATATAACCTTGATAATCAGTATCATATAAAGCTCTGCGACTATGCAAAAAAGCAAGTTCTGAGATCAAATTTTCTACATAGAAGTTAAAGCTATTTCTTATATAAGGATCAGGGTCCATATAACTACCACATTCTTCCGCAGAGAATCCTATTTCTTTGAGTCTGTCAAACCAGAGAGAGTGGTTCTTTGGTTCACCTGTGCTCCACATAATAATCTGATATGTATCCCACCCATGCCAATTCTTGACATCGTTTTCCGAATGTATACTAGTTACAGAGAATAGGTATGCCAAAAACATTATTTGACGCATAGACAGTTTTCTCCTTTACTGCTAGTTAACGTTGTTCAGATAAAGCATGCCATTTTTTGTATATTTTTCAACTGTTTTATAAATTTACACGTTAAAATGTTCGTAATATCAATAAGGACGGAAATAGCTCCCAATCCTGGGATTTCTTTATTGAAAATGGAAAGGAGATCAGAGTTGACTATTATTGAAAGCAATATTTTATAATAACCATTGAGAAAAATTGAGATTAATTTACGTGCAAAATAGTTTATGGTGGAAGTATATTCCACCATATCTTTTACTCAATTAACGTTTTTGATATTAGCTTTTTATTTTCCCCCAAGTTGTCGCCAAATTGCCTTTAGGATTGACCGCTATTTTGGGCTTTTTTACTAAATCGTCCTCTACATATTTACCTTCGTAGACCCTGAAATGGGCAAACCAGACTTTCCCCTTTATCTTGTTAAACTGAATATGTATGACGACTAATGGAGGACTGCTCATAGTCATCGTCGGTGAAAAGAAATATTCAGTTAGTTCTTTATCCGTTATGTTGAAAGTTTGTGAAGGACCGACCCATGTGTCAAGTTGCTCAAATTTCACCCCTATAGGTCTAGGAGCATCCGCCTTTGCCCAAAAAGAGCAAGTATACATCTTATTGTTTACAACACTAAAGCCAGGAGAATGAATCTCTGGCTCCCAATCTTGGGCACCGACATTAACTATCTCTGCTAGAACGACGTTTCCAATAGGGAACTTTTCCTTCTCATCTACTCCGAAAGGATTCTCCAATCCAAGTGACCAACCTGTTGTGCCGTTTTCAAAATCGGGATTGGATAATAAATTTTTGATTTCCTTAGCAAATGAACCTACAGAAAGCGATAGCATAAATACCATTGCTAAAAAAAGTAATAATTTAACACCCTTAAACATTTTTTATAATTACCTCCTTCTTGCGTTATTAACGCTAACTAAAATTTAGCAGATCACCTGCCTACTCTGAGATCTTAACACAATAATATTTTACAAGACGCTACTCATAAAGTCAAATGTAAAAAATTTTTTTATATAATTTCATAATAGATTTTAAATTTCCGATTTTTATGGTAAACATTGAAATCATTACTTTTTCATAAAAGAATTTGAGGTAACTAAAAGGCATCGAAAATACACATTTGTGATGTCCAAACCAAGTGGCTTTTTATTATTGCCTTTTACAAGCTTTTTTGTTATTCTTTTTTATGCTTTGCTTTTTAAGATAAAAGTTAATTCATAACATCGTTATAAAAATGGAGGCAAGCAATATGGCAATAAAGACATGTCTGATGATAGGTGCAGGCGGGATGGCAGGCGGTTGGATTAGCATGTTCACGAAATCCTTCAGCGACAGGATAAAAATTGTCGGGTTAGTTGACGTTAACAAAGAAGTACTTCAAAAACAAGGACAATCACTAGGTCTTGGTAAGGATCAATTGTTTACGGATTATAGAGAAGCAATGGATAAGATCAAAGCAGATTTTTGTGGGATCGCGACCCCTCCCCAATTTCACAGTCCACAAGCGATATCCGCTATGGAACATGGGATGCCTGTAATATGTGAAAAGCCAATAGCGGATACATTGGATTCTGCAAAGGCGATGATCCGCACATCACAAAGAACGGGTCTTCCATGCGCGATAATTCAAAATTATCGCTATGCACCGAATAAGCAGGAACTGGTAAGAATTCGGCAAGAAGGTCGATTAGGTAGATTACAACATATTCTCGGAAGATATGCCTGCGACTACCGTAACTATGGTTCTTGGGGGGCTTGGCGACACGATATGCAATTTGGGCTGTTATTTGAAGGTTCAGTCCACCATTTTGATATGCTAAGATTCTTATCTGGCGGAGACTGTGAAGTTTTAATGGGGTTTGGTTGGAATCCTGAATGGTCTAGTTTCAAGCATTTTTCAAGTGGTATGTATTTGATGAAAATGGATAACGGCGTCCACACTTTCTATGAAGGTAACAGTTCCGCTGCGGGCATACTTAATTGTTGGCATAGCGAATATTATAGGGCAGAATTCGAGAAGGGGACTGTTGAAATATCTTATGGTTCAAAAATGACAATACACCGAGCAGGACAAGATGTTGAAATATACGAGGCACCTGCTATGGACATTAGCGGTCATAACTTTCTATTTGCCGAGTTTTTGGATTGGCTAGATGGCGGAAAACCATCCGCTACACGCATCGAGGATAATATCAAAAGCTTTGTTATGGTCATTGCTGCTGTTGATGCAACAAAAGATGGACAATCAAAACGTATTGCAGATTATCTAACTGATCTTGATCTCTAACGGAATAAAAATAGATGCCTTGAATGTTTTTTATTCTGTAAGTTCAAATATATCAAATTGCTTTGAAAGGGCTTTTAGATATGTCAAACAATGATTTTCTATCAATTAAATGCGCAAAGTGCGGATCAATTAACCGAGTCTCAAGACATAAAATATCACAAGGATTGATCCCTGTATGCGGTAATTGTAAGGAGAAGTTGCACATGGAATCAAAAAAACCAGTTATTGTTACAGATGAGACCTTTGAAGATGAAGTTGAGAAATCGTCAATACCAGTCCTGCTTGATTGTTGGGCACCTTGGTGTGGTCCATGCAAGATGATCGCCCCAACAATTGAAAAACTCGCCGAAGAACTATACGGAAAAATCAAAGTTGCCAAATTAGATGTTGATGAAAATCCGAAAACCGCGATGAAACTTGAGATTATGAGCATTCCCACACTGCTTATATATAAGGAAGGTAAAATTATTGATAAGTTAGTCGGTGCTCAGCCGAAATCCGAAATAGAAAAACATCTCGCCAACATATAAAATTTTCTCGATCCGCCTTGGATAATAAATAAATGTGGATTAAAGGTTAAAGATTTAAAATCAAAGAAACGTTTTATTCTTTAACCTTTAATTACTCTCTCGTATAACAAGCAATTTCACAGTAACAAAGCAAAAAACTCCAATTCTAATCATAATCGTCCAACCAAATATCCGCTAACTCCTGTCTGATTATCAATAAGCAAAATCTTGTTAAAAAAGAGGTTTTGTTGTATACTGTAAATATTGAGAATATCGATAGAAAAGATGATGTATATGATGATCAGGGAAATTGAATGTAAATCAATACTGACGAAGTCTAAGATATCCAAATATTCATTAAACTGCTATGTCGGTTGTATGCATGGATGTGTTTATTGCTATGCAAGGTATATGAAACGATTTACAGGGCATATTGAACCTTGGGGGCAGTTTGTAGATGTGAAAGTCAATTCCCCTGACGTTCTCAGAAAACAGATCAAGAAAGCCAAAGTCGGGGAAGTATTTATAAGCTCTGCCTGTGATGGTTGGCAACAGATAGAGAGGAAATATCGTGTTACAAGGCAGTGTCTCAAAATCCTGCTAGAAAACGGATTTCATATAAGTATTTTAACTAAAAGTTGTGTGATAAATGACGATCTAGACATTATTGAAGGGTCAGATACTGCATTGGGCTTTACATTAACTACTCTTGACGATAACCTTTGCAGAAAAATTGAGCCAAAAGCGTCTCTGACAAAATATCGTATTGAGACACTCAAAATTGCAAAGAAAAAAGGTATAAAGATATGGGCTTTTTTGGGTCCATTTATGCCTTTTCTTTCTGACACTGATGAAAATATTGACGCTCTCTTCTCAGATCTCGCAGAGATCGGACTTGAATATATATATGTTGACAAACTCAATCCCAGACCTTGCGTATGGGATAGCATAAAGGCTTTTTTATATCAAAATTATCCATATCTTATAAGACATTATGGAAATATAATTTATAATCAACAAGGTCGCAACGAATACGCAGAAAAACTCAAAGAGCTGGTATCAATGAAGGCGAAAAAATATGACTTATCTGAAAAGCTCACATTTTGTTTCTCTTAAAATAAAAAAATCTATAATTATCATCACTGTTTTATTGCTAATAGCAGTTATAATTGGTTGTGGTGAAGATATTCCAGTTACATTTGAGAAATTAGAGGTCAGCGATCTCAAAGCTCGTGAACAGGTTGTAGGTGTTGGCGATACTACCACAATAGAGGCGACAGTATTTTACACAGGCGACCCTTTGGTCTTGATGTATACTTGGTCAGCAACGGGAGGAACAGTTAGAGGAAAAGGTAATATAGTTACGTATCAGGCTCCAAACACTCCTGGTGTCTATTCGATCAGTGTAAAGGTCACAGACGGCGAAATCTCCTCTGGTAGAACGATTGAAGTTAGAGTTACACAAAATCCAACAACAGTTTCTTTGATAATAGGTCAAGACACACACTTTCCAGCAGAGAATGCAAAGGACAAGTTATCTTATGATGTCAAAATAACTAGGCTATCAGGTGAAAAACTGATGCTTCATTTTGAGATCACACAGGATAAAGATCAGTTTGACGCATTTTTAAGCATTGAGATAAATGGCAGTTTAGTCCTTCCGGAGATGGCAATAGGAAACGAAGTTCCATCAACAGGAAAGGTAACTATAAAGGATATTGATGTCTCAAATGTTATTAAGACATTGGGGAGATATACAATAACATTTTATATTAGACCCGGTGACAGAGTGAAAAATGGCTGGTTATTGAACGATGCAAGATTAATAGGGGCTGAAGGGTCATCAGACCCGCAGAAGTGATGAAAGGAGATACATATGAAAATTGCTTTTTCTTTCGCTATAATGTCATTTTTTTTATTATCTACATTTACGGTTGCCCAAGTATTACCAGATAAAGCAAATATTATTGATATTATAAGTATTGCGTTTTCACCGGATAGCTCAATGCTTGCTGTAAAAGTGCCAAACGGGATACACCTATACGATCCGAATTCGCTATTGGAAATAGCATTCATAGAGACATCATCATCGTTAACATCAAGCAATTTCAGTCCGGATGGAGCTTTTTTTGCATGTGGAAGCAAGGATAATTCACTGATAATTATGGATGTGAAGAACCGTATAGAGCTAGCAACATTAACAGGTCATCCAAGCAAAGTCTCTTGTGCATCTTTCAGTCCTGATGGGAAACTTTTGGCAAGTGGTAGTGAAGACGGAACAATAAAACTCTGGGACGCTAAAACAAGACTAGGAATAGCGACATTTAAGGGTCAAATAGGCAAGATCAACTCGCTGAGTTTCAGTGCGAATGGAAAATTCCTCGTGAGCATTGATTCTGAAAACACTTTAAAGTTATGGGACCCAAAAACATATCAAGAATTAGCTACACTTAAAGGACGCCTTGACTGGTCATTTACACCTAACTTCACGCCAGATATGACTTTAGCCCCCAAAAAGCGTGCATTCACAGAAACATTAAAACTCAATGACCTGAAATTTGCAAGTCCTAACGTTTTAACAGGGGACACCACAACAGTCGAAGCTATGTCGATATACAGTGGTGATGAAACAGCCTTAAAACATTTATGGACAACGAACGCAGGTGTGATTCAAGGGACTGGGAACAAAGCAATTTATAGAGCGCCAGAGCGACCTGGAATATACTCGGTCAATGTCAGAGCAACTGACGGGGCAATTTCATCTGAAAGAACAGCGGAGATCAATGTAGAACAAGGAAAACCAGAATCATCTATCTTGATCTCAAGCAATACATATTGGCCTGGGAAAGATTTTAAGGACAAACTTTCATACAACGTAAAGGTAATAAGAATCCCAGAATCAAAGGTCGTCCTCCATTTTGACATAACACAAGACAAAGACAAATTTGATTCGTTCCTCACAATTGAAATAGATGGAAGAGTTATCTTGCAGGATATGGCGATAGGAAATGAACAACCATCAACAGGTATTAGAACCATCAAAGATATCGACATAACAAATATAATTAAAGAGCCAAAAAACTATAAAATAAATTTCTATATGCGTCCCGGCGATAGAACAGAAATGGGATGGCTTATGAACGAAGCTAGGATTATCGGCGTAGAAGGATCGGTAGAATAACAATTTTTATTTAATTATGAGCAATTTGACAATTTATGCTAATGCAAAGATCAACCTGTTTTTAGAAGTCTTAGATAAAAGGTCTGATAATTATCACAATATAGAAACTGTATTTCAGTCGATAGATTTACACGATACACTAGAATTTAAAGAGGCAAAATCAGGGATATCTATTAGCTGTGATAATAAAAGTTTGCCTTTGGACTCATCTAATTTGATAGTAAAAGCTTATGAACTCTTGATAAAGGAAAATGGAAAAAATTATGGCGTAAACATTCGATTGATAAAAAGAATACCAATAGGTGCTGGGCTTGCTGGTGGAAGTGCTGATGCTAGCGCGACCCTAATCGGATTAAACGAACTTTGGGGGTTAGGTCATAGCGTCAACGATCTGGTTGAGTTTGGGAAAAAACTTGGCGCAGATGTCCCTTTTTGTATAGTAGGAGGAACTGCCCTTGGAAGAGAAAGAGGCGATCTGATAATAAAACTTAGACCTTTAACCGATGTCTATGTTGTTATCGCAAATGCAGGATTTGAGGTGTCAACAGCTTGGGCTTATAAGAGCCTTTCAGATTTAGGGTTGACGAGAGACAGAAAAAATGCTAATATAATACTTAAAAAGATCAACGAAAATGATATATCATCGATTGCCAAAAATCTATATAATGCATTTGAAGGACTGGTAGCAGATAAGTATCCGATCATTGCGGAGATAAAATCTAAGATGCTTGATCTTGGAGCTTTGGGAGCTTTGATGACGGGTAGTGGTCCAACAGTTTTTGCATTAACAGAAGATTTGGCAGTTGCAATGAATATAAAAAATCATTTAGAAAAACAAGTTAAATTCTGCACAATAGCAAAGACGATAGATCATTCCATTACAAAATTATAATGGGGGATCGCCAAGCGGTAAGGCACGGGCCTTTGGAGCCTGCATGCGGGGGTTCGAATCCCTCTCCCCCAGCCAATCAATCATCAATTCTTCTTAAAAATTGTAATACAGATTTTTCATCGTCAGGCACAGGTATTCCCATGAAGCGATTGACAGAGCGTAAAACCAACCAATACTCTCTCAAATCATTACCTGGATAATGTGCTCTGTATGATTCACGAATAGTCAACTGTCCCACAGGACCAAACCAATATCCATCGCTTGCAGGATGTGATCCTAGCCTATATGCCTGATCATATAATTGAAAGACATCACGAGTATAACGTTTATCGGCTTTCTCTTTGCTATCAATTGTTAACCATATTCCGCCTAGGACTTTGTAATTTATATTTAATTTATCGAGTTCTCTTCTTAATTCCTCATAAGCAGGTTCCCAACCTCCTCGTTCTGGTTTGCTTCCATAGCTAGGAGCACAGGCATAGGTCCCTTCCATAAGGACGAAAAATGGTGCTTCTTCCGTAGCTGTTCCAAGTGCCATTCCAATATCATACCAATAATTCGGGGCTTCAGGCAGTTTTCCAAATACGAATTTGGGGTTTATAGCATGGACTTCTTCGGCTAGTTTTCTATATTGTTCAGTAAATCGCCTAATTACGAGATTACGATATTCATCAAGCAAGGGTGGATTCTGAGATTCAAGCCAATTTACACGTTCTGATGGTTTTATATCACTTTCTTTGATGCCGATGTAGTTAGCGAATTTTTCCCAGCAGTCATCGCAATAGCAGATGTTTATATTGGGGTAAACTGCGTATTGCTCAGAATCAACGAAGAAACCGACGACGTTGGAGTGTTTCAATGACATTTTCAAGGTATCAAGGACCGGTTTTCGTATAGTAAACTCCCAAAAAGGTTCAGAGAATGGACATGCAGCAGTTGAGATCATCCCTTTCTCGTTAACAGCATTTCTGCAACTTGGTATCAGATGAGGTATTCCCCAAGCATAACCTAGTCCGATTAAGTTAATCCCTTGTTCTTTTGCATATTCATTTACCTTGTCATCAGTTGAACCTCCACCGACTAAAGCGGTAACACCTGCAAGTCTAAGTAGTTTATATCCGTCAATTGGTTCTTCAAGCCCTCCAACGCCGCCATAAGCCATAACGATTTTGGGGCGGTCCCACCATTGTTTTTCATCTTGAGCGGGAAAACACACTCCTGTGCAAATTAAGGCTATCGCCGTTGCAAATTCAAAAGATACTTTTAGCATATACTAAAACCTCGTTTCTGAATATTATTCCGATATACAAAGACAAATATCTGGTATCATTTTCAAGTCCAAGATATGATAACCGCATAAAAATAAAATGTCAAATAATTTTTAATGAAACCTAAATCTATTTAACTCTTGAGGAATAGCACGAAAATGTCAATAATGTCTTTTGCCTGGATACTGGTCGGTGATTCTTATAGATTTAGATAGGACAAAGATCGTCAAAACCTTGTCAAGACTATCGTAAAAAGATGGGTTTTAGAGAAAAGATAGAAATACTCTTGGACTCAATAGGTCAATGAATAGTCTTTGCATTATTTTTTAACATTTAACTTTTGAATCCTAGCTTTTCTTGCTTTTGGTAGTTTTTTTAGAAGAACTTGTTTTTTTGGTATTCGTCTTTGATGGTTTGCTTGCGGTTTCTTTATTTTGTTGGTCAGGTGCAGAAATTTCCTCTTGATCTCCTAACAAATCATCATCTCTTTCGATCAGTTCTGCTTTCCCATTAAGAAATTTCATTGGATTTAATGGTTTATCATCTTGTCTGACTTCAAAATGCAGATGAGAACCAGTACTTCTGCCAGTACTGCCAACCTCGCCGAGTTTCTGACCTTTCTTAACTTCGACGCCTTTTCTTGTGCTGATCTTTGACAAATGACCATATCTGGTGCTGATCCCGTTTTTACCAGTTACAACGACCAACTTTCCATAGCCTCCCATCCATCCAGCATAAGTTACAACTCCATCTATGATAGAATAGACATCAGAACCATAACCGGGTGTTAGATCGACACCAGCATGGAAAGCACGCCGACCATTGAACGGGTCCCTTCTATATCCAAAATTCGAACTTGTTTTAATGCTATCACAGGGCAAGCCAATGCTCACACCTGATGCAAATTTCACATTAGATTTTTCCTTGTTGCTTGCAGTAACTTTTTTGTTCAAAGCCACTTTATTTGATGTTATAAACCTTGATTTATCCTTTTTACTGCTATTGTCATCATAAACGATCCCACTTTTTGCCAAAAGCTGTTTTTGAAAATCAAGAGAAGTCTTTGCATCTGGAATAAATAATTCCATCCCTTGTTTTATATCCTCTGGATCAAGTATTTGGTTAACTCTTATTATTTTCCTGATGTTTACGTCATACATTAAGGCAATATCTTCTATGGATTCTCCACGGCGAACTTTATGTATAATTCCACGTTGGTTTGGTATTCTCAGTTTTTGACCTATGGAGATGTCATTTGATTCCGCAAGACCGTTAACACTTAGAATAGTGAAAAAATCAAGGTTGTTTTCTTTTGCGATAGAAGCCAGGTTATCGCCTTTTTTAGCATAATAAAAATTTGTTTGCAATGGTGTTCCATCGATATAGGGTCCCCCTATATTTGTAGGCAATAGACATTTGGCTTTTTGTGATTTAGAAGAATTTTTCTGATTTGACTTTGTTGCTAGATTTTCTATATTAGGTGAGTTATATGATTCATCAAGGCACTGATCAGTAATCAATATTGATTCATCATTACTTGCTAAACTATTATGGTGAGAAAGTATATATATACCAAAACCCATCAATAAGCTTAGTTCAAGAAGAACTAATAAATAAATAAATCTATTTCTGCAACCGCGAGACATCGTCCCCTCCCAATTATAATAAGCATTTATTAAAAACCGATCATATTTTAGGACGATAAAGACATTTTATTGCTGATGTCGCTACAAGCATTGCAGAGATACAAAAAAACCAGAGAAATTAGGGAATTATAAGGAGAAGCACTCCTCAATTTTGCCCAAGATTTTCACTGCTCTCTGAAAACAAAAAAACCAGAGAGCAGACTTCCCTGGCATTCAATCTCATATATGAGCTTACGAGGTTAGCTGTCGGGCTTGGATTGAGAAGACCCTAATCTTTATCAAATATTCGCCCCAAGGTTCTTTTGAACCGAAAATTGGTTCCCCCGTCTTTCTTATGCTCGTATTGATTGCTAAGCGAGCCAGACAAGTTCAGCTTGTGTTTTTTATATTAACATACTTTAAAGCCTTTGTCAAGCAAATTTTTTACTTGGTATCTGTCCAAATTTATTGGGCAATAAAAAACATCTACCATAACATCCCCCTAAAATATTTGACATTAAGCAAGAAAAGATAAACAGGTGTTGCTGCGATTATATAAAGGCGATAATGGAAATCAACTGAAAAAATCAGACTTTTTTGCCTTTATGATTGACAATTAAACAATTGTAATATAACATATATCCAGATCAGATAAGGTACAAATTATTAAAATATGGAGGATCAAAGTGGAGAAGATGAAAATTGGTATTATTGGATGCGGAAGCATTAGCGGTGCATATTTCGGAGGGGCAAAAAAAACAGATATTCTGGAAGTTAAATCCTGTGCTGATATTAGGATGGAGGCTGCGAGATCATCTGCAGAAAAGTATGGTTGTCAAGCAGTTACCGTTGATGAGCTTTTATCCGATCCAGAAATTGAGCTTGTCATCAACCTTACAGTTCCCAAAGCACATGTGGAAGTGGGGTTGATGGCATTGGAAGCAGGCAAGCATGTATACAGCGAAAAGCCTATGGGAGTTAGCACAGAAGAGGCATATAAACTCGTTGAGCTTGCTCAAAAAAAAGGTCTTAGGATTGGATGCGCTCCCGATACCTTTTTAGGCGCTGGCGGACAAACTGCGCGTAAAACGCTTGATGAAGGCACGATAGGAAGACCTATTGCGGGAACCGCGTTTATGTGTGGACACGGACACGAAAGCTGGCATCCCAATCCATCATTTTATTATGATATCGGCGGAGGACCTATGCTTGATATGGGACCATACTACGTCACCGCATTAGTTAACATCCTCGGACCCGCCAAAAGAGTCGCTGGGATCACTACAAAAGCTTTTGATGAGAGGATCGCTTCAAGCAAAGGTAACGAAGGTCTACGAATACCTGTAAAAGTGAGCACTCATCTTGCTGGAACGATAGAATTTGTTAACGGTGCTATCGTTACAATGATCATGAGCTTTGATATATGGAGACATAGTTTACCGTGTATAGAGATTTATGGCACGGATGGATCAATGAAAGTTCCTGATCCCAACGGATTTGGAGGACCAGTTATGGTTGCAAAACCAGGAAGCAACTGGACAGAAGTCCCTCTGGCATTTCCAAACAATGCCCGTATGATCGGAGTTATAGATATGGTAAGTGCTATCCGCTCTGGTCGAAAGCACAGGGTTAATGGCGATCTTGCATATCATGTCCTTGAAATTATGACAGCCTTCGATAAATCTTCAAAATCAGGTCAATACGTGGAAATGAAAACAAAAGTTGAAAGACCTGATCCATTTCCAATCGGATTAGATGAATGGAAAGTTGATCCATAAGGGGTTTTTGTATGAAATATGTTTTTGGTCCCGTGCCATCAAGAAGACTTGGAATGTCGCTCGGAGTCGATATTGTCCCCTTCAAGGCTTGCACATTTGATTGTGTCTATTGCCAACTAGGTTTGACAACTAAAAAAACCATTGAAAGAGAAGATTTCGTGCCAATTGACGATGTGTTGACAGAGATCAAAGAGGCAGTAGACACTAACAAAAATATAGATTATATTACATTTTCAGGGTCTGGCGAACCTACGCTCAATTCAAAATTGGGCGAGATGATAAGGAAGGTCAAGTCATTTACAGGTATCCCGGTTGCCGTAATCACCAATGGCTCTTTGCTCTTTAAAAAGGATGTCAGAGATGATCTGATGATGGCTGATCTCGTTGTGCCTTCGCTTGATACAATATTTGATAATACTTTTGACAATGTCAACCGCCCACATAGCGATCTGAATATAAATGTGATTCTGGAAGGATTACGTAAATTCGCAGAAGAATACAAAGGGAAAATATGGCTTGAAATCCTGATTGTCAAAGGGATAAATGATGATCCTAATGAATTAAAGCGTATTGCAGATACAATTCGTAATTTCAGGATAGATAAAATCCAACTAAACACGGTCGTCAGACCACCAGCAGAAGGCTTTGCATTGCCCTTAACCAGTGATGAAATGAGGCAAATTGCAAGCTTTTTCGACGATCGTGTTGAAATAATAGCCGATTTTGGTAAGTCATCAACAAATTTATCCTATGACAAAAAATCCATAGAGGATCGCATCGTTGACCTTGTAAAACGTAGACCTTGCACTGCGGATGATATATCAAACTCGCTTGGCTTGCACAAAGTAGAGGTTATAAAACATTTAGATCATCTATTAAAATCAGGTAATATAGATCAGACAACTCTTAATGGCAAAGTATACTATAAATAATATTTAGGAGGCTTTGAATGAACAAAATCCCTGACATTTCCATAAGTGATAGCGAATGTGTGATATTGTTTCCATTTCAGCATCGTTTTCTTGTGTTAAAACAGTCAGAAAAAGTTGAAAATTGGAAAAATTGGTTTATCAGGCTAAATTCAAATGAAAAAAAAGATGTTTATGATAGTCTTTTACAATTTCAGCCATATATTAGAGAGTTACTTTTCCCAGAGATGAACCCACCGATGATCCCACAAAACACAAGACATTTAACGTTTATGCTTGGAAATGAACCATTTTCCAGTGACTTTGCCTTACAAATTTATAAAAAAAACGGCGAGCCCAGATGGGATACATTTGAAGGTCACATTTCATTCATTGATGCTTATTTATTTGACAATAAAGAGGGACTTTTAGTGATAAGTATGAATCCCAAATCAAACTCCCTTCATCAACTTGTCGCTTTTTTGCAGACACTTAAAGTGTTTACACCGAGCCAAGATGGATTAAGCCTCCCATACCTTAATTTATCTGTATTTCCAAATAGCAAAAAGATCGCATCTATGAAAGACTTCATTGGCTTTCTGCTTGAAAATATAGTTGATACTGAAAGTTTTGAAGGATCAAATGGAAAAAAATATATTGACACTTCCATCGGCAAAGAGGAAAGCGAAAGATGTCATACATTTGTCTATACAAAAATATGGGATAATCAGAATATACGCAATGACAAAGCGGATAGCTCTGATCTAAAAATAAAGGATTTATGGCTGTTTAAGATCGGAATGATGACTTATGATGAGAATGAAAAAACGCTGATTGACGAATATATTAAGAAAATGGTTGAAGAACATCGTATAGGTCTATGGGAATTATGTCAAGGGATCGTATCAAACAATAATGTCGCATTTTTAGAATTTGCCAATAATGCAGATTCTAATGGGACTTCGTTGCAGGATAGTATTAAAAGAGAATATTTTTTTCTCTATATTTATTGTATCTGTCAGAAAATAGGGCTATTAAGGTTACAAGATAACTTCTCTGGAGCTTGTCAACCTGATGATGGATATGAAGAATATAAGATTAACCTAGAGAAATTGTTAATTCAAATGACAGAATTCCAAGACCATTTCTGGTTTACAAATGTTACAAAGGACATAGTAGGAGAGGAGATATATAGGAAATATCAATGTGGATTAGGGACAAAAATGTTATATGAATGTGTTAATGAAAAAATAGATAATTTGCACAAATTTTATCTTACATTAACTAATAAAATTCAATTGAATCATAGCTATAAACTAAATAGGACTATCTGGATTATATCTGCAATTCTGGGAATTCCAATTTTGTTTGTCGGTTTCCTTAATATGAACATTCGCGACTACACAAGCAAAGAAGGATTATCGTTAGGTTCTGCAATATTGTTACTTTTTAGCTTTATCGTGTTAGGTATGGGGGTTGCCTTTCTGATCAATTGGAGAAATAGTAAAAAAATAAGACAAGATATAAAACAAAATAAGTTATAAAATACAATTAAGCCTTTTACTTGATTACTTCGTTTTTATTTGATATAAATAGTATCAACTAATAATAGACAAATCTTGCTTTATTTAATTTGATAAACCATCAACAAAGGGGATGTCTATTGAGAAAATTTGTGATAATATTTGTTGTTATTCTGTTATTTCCCTCGTGTGCAAAAAATCAGAAACAGATAAATATTGCTATAATAGGCAAGGTGAATGATTCCTATTGGAATGATGTTAGATTAGGTGCTGAGTCCGCTGGCAAAAAACTTAATGTGAATGTAAAATTTTACGCTCCTCCAAAGGAAGACCCTGCTTGGCAGATAAGAAAACTTCAAGAAGTTATTGCCGAATCTGTTGATGGCGTAGCAATAGCATCATCCGATCCAAAGACGATTGAACCAATAATGGTTAATATTGTTCAATCAAATGTTCCTTGCATTGCAATTGATAGGGATGTAGCAAAAGGAAGGCATATATATATCGGCACTGGAAATTATTATACAGGTCAACAAGCTGGCGAACTTATGGCTGAAATTTTGGAATATAGCGGTAACATTGTCATAATAACCGATCCGTCTGTCCCTGATTATATCCAAAGAGTTCAAGGATTCAAAGATATTATAAACGATCACAAAGAAATAAAAATCATCTCCGTTGTTGACATAAAAAATAATAAAATTGAATCTTTGTTTGATGCAAACAACGCTTCTCTTAACATTAAAGGCGTATTTTGTGTTTCCGATGAGATCGGCGTTGCAACTGCTAAGGTGATAAAAAAAGCTAATAAAATGAATCAAACAAAGGTTGTATGTATCGGTGAATCTTCTGAAATAATTGACGCAGTTAAAGGAAACATCATCCAAATTGCAATATCAAAAGGACCTTTTAGATTGGGGTATTCTTGTATACTAGTGTTATATGATATGGCAAAGGTAGGGATAAGCAATACACTTGCTATCCTGCCAAAGTCGGAGATAATTGATCCTGGTGTTATTGTAGTTACTCCCTCAAATATTGATGAATATAGAGAACAACTATTAAGATTAGGTGTCAAACCAAGGTTTTAATGGCTATGAAAAGATTGATTTTATTCCCGATTTTTCTTTTTACACAAATAAACTCCTTTGCTGGTGATCTGGTTATTAACGAAGTATTTTATGACCCTGGGAGTACAGGTTTAGGGTGTTTTGTTGAGTTATACGGCAAACCAAATCTAAAGCTAGATGGATATAGGTTAGTAGGTATTAATGGCAATGGAGGTGCAGAATATAACATTATAGACCTTTCTGGCTATAAAGTAAGACCAACTGGATTTTTTGTTGTTGCGCAGAATAAATCTGTCCCAAATGCTGATTTGATTAGCACAAAAGCAGATTACCAAAATGGTCCTGATAGCATTCAATTATGGAACAAAGATGGTAAGATAGACGCAGTAGGCTATGGTGATTTTTCAAATGCGGTATTTGCAGGAGAAAAAGAACCAACTCTTGACGTTACAGGGTATAGCATCGGAAGGAGACCAGACGGATTTGACACAAATAATAACAGTGCTGATCTCGTTGGGCTTGCTGTCCCCTCTCCCGGAAAACCTAATATGCCAGTCGCCTCAGAAGTGAATAAAAATGGGAAATTAGCTCAAACCTGGGCATATACAAAACGTAATTAGCAATTAAGAGGTTTTTCGTATATATACTGATTGATGTCCCATGTCTAATTCTTTTATTTTGTAAGTCTATTCTATTGGATTGATCTGCCTAAAACTTGATTATATTCTATTATGGGAGCGAAATATGCGATTAGGATTTGTCTTATTATCAATTTTCATTCTGATCTTCATACTAAATGGCAATATATTGTCTGATACCGGAACATCGTTTGAGTTTCAACCTGTTAGATCAATAACTGATTACAAAAAACCTATCAATGCAATCGCTTTTAGCCCCGATAACAATCTAATAATCGCAGGTGCAAACGATGGAAATGTCAAGATATGGGATGTTAATTCTGGCAAGCAGATAAAAGCCATAATAAAACATCCAGACGCCATTCATTCCATAGCTTTTAGTCCTAATGGAAATTTCTTTGCTGTAGGCTTGGATTCTGGGGCAGTTGCGCTTTGGGATATAAATTATAAGGAACGGATAAGGACATTAAAAGGGCATCAAGGAAAGATATATTCCCTAAGGTTTAACAAGGATGGATCGCTTCTTGCCAGCGGGTCTGACGATAAGACCATCCGTATATGGGATATGAAATCTGGCGATGAGACAAAGACGTTAAAAGGTCACTTTGGGGCGATCAACTCCTTATCATTCTCTCCCGATGGTAAACTTTTGGCTTCTGGATCATCGGACGGAAATGTAAAGATATGGGATGTAAGCTCAGGAAAAGAAGTTATGAGGATAAAACCATCTATTGACGCAGGGGTAAATTCCATCGCTTTCAGTCCAGATGGAAAGGCGATTGCTTCTGGACTAAACAACGGAGTGGTAAACCTATGGGATATAGAGTCAAATAAAGAGAAAATGAACTTCATTGGACAGAAGACAATAATCGGTTTGGATGATTGCTTGGTAATAAGCCCCGATGGAAAACTGATCGTGTCAATCGCTACGGATGGAAATATGGTCATATGGGAAGTTCAGTCTGGAAACATAGTTAATCAGCAAAAGCCAAACAAAAGTGGAATCAACTCAGTTATATTTACCTCTGATAGTAAAATGTTAGCAACTGCTGGAAATGATGGCACAATAAGTATTTGGAAAATACGCATTACCGAAACATTGAAAGTTAAACTAAACGTCGCCTATGATGGTTGGTATCGTGGCATTATGAAATTAGAGGCTGAATTAGTCGGCAATGCAGATAAAGTATCATTCCAATATAGCCTAGACAGATCAAAATGGGAGAACATAACAGTCATCAGTGAACCGCCTTATAACGTAGATTGGGACACTAGAAAATCATTTCAAAGTGTTATTAAAAATGCACAAATAAGGGTCTATGCAGAAAGGCAGCCGGGTTTATCAGCGATAGATATAAACAAAGGCGATATTTCAATTGACAACGAACCGCCGAAAACAGTTAATGATTACGACGGAAAATGGAAAACATCGGACTTTAATATCAACCTTACCGCATCAGACGGAGATGGTATCGGAGTTTCTGGGACATATTACAGGATAAATTATGGCAACAGAAAAGATATAAGACGTGATGGACAGCCAAAGATCACAGAACAAGGGAAAAATATCCTTGAATATTGGTCGGTTGACAGGTTAGATAACGAAGAGGAGCATCAAATATTAAACGATATTCTGCTAGATAAAACGCCTCCGACGTTTTCTGGCTGGAATAAAGAGCCACAGGTATTGTCAAAAGACTATTCAGGAAAGTTCAGACTATACGTGAAGGTAGAAGATGATATAAGTGGTCTTGACGGAAAAATACCGCAAATAGATTATCATATAGGCACAGAATCAAGCTATGACGGATATGAAGATATGGTCAGATCAAACGATGTTTGGTATTTTGATATACCTGAACCATCGGGAGGATGGAATAAATACATAAATAAATCCCTTTATTATAAAATCAGGTGTCAAGATGTCGCAGGAAATATCGGCGAAAGCCCTGAACAGCAAGAGTTGATAGGAAGCAATAAGGTCCCGCCTGTCGTTAAAATATCAAATACTCTCAGAATTTGGGAAGGTGGGACAATTAAGCTCAGTGCTGATGCTTCTGATAGCGATGGAAATATAACAAAGGTCTGGTTTGAATACTCGCTAGATGGGGTAAGATGGAATCCTATCAGGGCTTTACAACAACCACCGTATACTATTGACTGGAATACGAAATCAGTATTCAACGATATTGTCAGAAATGTCAAAGTTCAGGTCAACGCTGTTGATAACGATAATTTGACAGCGAAGGATGTCTCGCACGCATTTAACATTGATAACCAAGCACCAAGCACAAGCCATGATTACGATGGACTTTGGAGAAAATCAGATTTTGTCATTACTCTGAATGCAGACGACGGAAATGGAAGCGGAGTATCAACGATAAAATATAAGATAAATGGCGGATATGAAAGAACTGTCCAGTCAGATGGTCAGCCGAAATTTGATGAACAAGGCGAAAACAGCTTGGAATATTGGGCTATTGACAACGTTGGCAATCAAGAGGCACATAAAACCTTATCTGGCATAAAGCTTGATAGGATGGCTCCAATAGTAGAAAGCATAATTGCAAAAAAAATAAGTAATAAACTTGTTATCGAAGCCAAGATAACTGATAAATTCAGTGGGGTCAGTGGTTCTCCACAGATTGATTACCAAATAGGTTCAACAGGTCAATTCTCTGGATATAAAGATATGACGAAAGATGAAAAAGACGTCTGGAAATATGTTACCGATCTTGAAAATGACGAAATAATCGGAAAAGAGATATTATGTAAGATCAGTGCGAAAGATCTAGCTGGCAATCTGAGCATAAAGACACTTAACACTGTAATATTGGCAGAAACATTGTCAGTGACTAGCACAGAAGCCAAAGCAGAAATGCAAGCTAATACAATGTCTGATTCGGAATCAGTGGAAAAACCGAAAACATCGGGGAGCATCACAGAAAAGACAACAGAGACGATAATCATACCGAAATTGCAAAGAGAAAAAAGCTCCATTGATTGGATCACAAAACTGTCAGGCACAAATAAAGTTGGAGATAGAATTGATCTAGCAGGACAGCTTTCCGCAAAGATCAGAGATTCCGAGCCGATAAAGATCACTATTATATCACCTGACGAAAAAGTCTATGTATCACAGACATATACAGATACAAAAGGAAAGTTTGAATTTAGCATACTTTTAGATACTGCTGGTCAATGGAAGGCTTTGACTAACTGGGACGGAAATGAAAAATACCAGCCTGTAACAAGCGAAATTTTAAAGATCAACGTTAAATCTGACGCAGAACCAGAAGTTGAACAGGAAAAGGGGAAAACGTCAATTTCGAGTTTATTTTCTAGCAAATCTATTATCATCGGAGTTTTGGCAATCTATTTATTGGTAATAGGTTTATCAAGAAAGTAAAATTTTCGCATTGTGAAGCTAGATGAGTTTTAGTCAAGGGGGGCTATTTTAAATCCAGTTAATTTGTTTAACACACTTTCAGAGAACTTCCACAGTAAGTTCTGACAAATGAATTCTGAAAAAAGGACCAAATTAATGGAACGACAGACGAAGATAGTTTGCACAATCGGACCTGCTACTGAATCGCCAGAAATGATAGAGGCATTGATAAAAGCAGGTATGAATGTAGCAAGATTAAACTTTTCTCATGGAACACACGAACAAAAAGCTCGTGTTATTGATTTGATCAGAAACATATCTGACGATCTTAATATTCCCATAGCTATATTGCAGGACCTATCAGGTCCAAAGATCAGGACAGGTGAATTAAAATCTGATTCCCCGGTTATATTAGCTAACGGTGCTGAATTCTTTTTAACGGGCGACGAGATCAAAGGCGATGAAAACGGCGTTTCAATGACATATTTTAAGACTATTTCAGAAAAATTGAAACCTTACGATCATATATTCATTGCTGACGGAAATATTAAATTAATGGTAACTGATGTCGAGAGAGATAAAATTAAATGCAAAATAGTCTCAGGAGGAGAGTTGCGTTCTAGACAGGGAATAAATTTTCCAGAAATTTTACTGAATATACCAGCTGTCACAGAAAAAGACCTTAATGACCTAGATTTTGGCGTCAAAAAAGGTGTTGATTTCGTAGCTCTCTCATTCGTCCAAAAGGCATGGGACCTGATCCCAGTCAAAAATTTTATACAAAACAAAAATCTTGATATTCCAATCATCGCAAAAATTGAGAAACACGAGGCATTAGACAACATAGATGAAATAATAGATATTTCAGATGGTATAATGATAGCCAGAGGCGATCTGGGAATTGAAATCCCTATTGAACAAGTGCCCGTGGTGCAAAAGATGATCATCACTAAATCGGGCTTGAAAGGAAAACCTGTTATTACTGCGACACAGATGCTTGAATCAATGATAGAAAATCCCAGACCGACAAGGGCTGAGGTCACAGATGTTGCAAACGCGATATTTGATGGGACAGATGCGATTATGTTGTCAGGGGAAACTGCTATCGGAAAATATCCAATTCAAGCGGTTGAGATGATGAACCGTATCGCATTAAGCACTGAACCTGCCTTGAATTATGATGAATTCTTACGCCAAAGAAGTTTATATATTAGTCATACCGTTCCAGATGCGATCGGACATTCTGCTTGTTACACTGCTTCTGACATAAACGCCAAAGCTATTATCTGTTGCACAAGATCAGGGTATACAGCAAGATTGGTTACAAAATACAGACCTAAGCAAATAATAATAGCAGTAACTCCGTTAGAAAGCACTTTTAGAAGATTAGCACTATTGTGGGGGGTTATACCATTAAAGGTTGACGATACTGATAACACTGATGCCATGATTGAAAGGGCGATGCTCGCTTCAAAACAAGCCGGGCTCTTGTCAGAAGGCGATAATGTTGTCATTACCGCAGGCGTGCCTGTCGGAATTTCGGGCAAGACCAATATGATTAAAGCCGATGTCATAAAATAGCGCTCCATAATCCGTAACGTAAGGACGATAAAGTGAAATTTATAATTGGTATTGCTGTTCTATTTTTTGTTCTCTCCAAGTTTTGCTATGCTAGTATAAACGAATCTTTGATCAACAGCGACTGGGTATATCTTGCTCTATGGAAGCTTGATGCAAATGGACTTATTGACGACATTTTCATCAGCACTAGACCTTATGAACGGGAGGAGATCGCAGAGATAATATCTAATCTAACAAAAAAGATTGATGAGGGGAAAATTTCACCAGAGCATGATGAACTGAATCTAATTAAGAAGCTAGAAAAGGAATTTGTCCAACCGCAAAAGCTAATTAGTGCTAGATTAACGAATTCTGCTGAAAAATTTACCAATTCTAAGTCATCAATATCATTTTGGGGGGCTATTAACATCCAGCCAGTCAACTATCTAACCTTGTATGAAGAGGTTGATATCGAACGAGGAAGGGAGATCAAGGGACAAGAAGGGACGACAGCTAGTCAGAGGATAAATGCTTGGAAATGGGATTATACCGCGGACTTTCAAAAAGCCTATATTAGGTTTCATAACAACAGGTTCAGTGCTTTATTTGGCAGACAGACGCTTTTTTGGGGACCTAGTCATAATGGTAGTCTGATCTTATCCGATAACTCGCCATCCTTTGATATGTTTATGTTGCAAGGCAAGGTTTGGAATGTCAAATTTACCTCTTTTTCAGCAGTCATTGATAAGATGTGGAACGAACACGGAGACCCTCCATATAGGTATCTCGCTAATAGATTTCTATCTGGACATCGTATCGATTGGCTTGTCAATAAAAAGTTGGAGCTAGGGCTTTCCGAAATGCTTTTATATGCTGGTGAAGCCCAATTTATGGATTTTCAATATCTAAATCCGATCTTACCATACTATGCAAATCAATATAACTCAAACCTTGATGATAACTCGTTAGTGAGCGTAGATGCAGTATACAAACCGATCAAAAAAGTGAAAACATATATGCAATTTCTTATTGATGACTTCAATTATACAGACCACGATCCAAATGCGTTGGGATATATTTTTGGGATATATATAAGTGATCTTGTTTATAAGATAGACTTTTTAGCGGAATATAACCGTGTTGACACTTGGACATATACACATCTTGAACCAGAAAACCAATATACTCATTATGGATGGGTGATAGGACATTATCTTGGACCAGATGCTGATCAAATCCTTCTAGAAATGTGTAAGATGTTGAATGTTGACTCCTATATAAGGGCAACTTATGCCTTCAAGCGTGAAGGCAGTCGGACAGTGGCTGATCGTTATAAAGGTGAAGACTATAAAAGGATGAAATTTCCGTCCGGCAATGTCCAAAATGAGCATAAATTGGGGCTAAAATTTTCTTTAGAATCCCTAAAAGGTTTACAACTAGACCTGTCTTTTCAAAGAATATTTGCAAAAAATTCTTCTGAAAATGAATTCGGTTTCAAACTAGGCTTTCTATTATGCAAAAATTAAGGGATCTTCTAGTTTATATTTTGGTCTCATCTATCGGCTATATAGTTAGACATATCTCTTTGAGGCACTCACTTAAACTTGGCTCTTGTATCGGCAAGATCGCCTTTTTAATTGTAAAGAAACGTAGAAATATCGCCATATCAAATCTCCGAATGGTATTCAGCGATAAATCCGATGACGAAATAAAAAGTATCGCAAGAGAAAGCTTTGTCAATTTGGGAAAAACACTAGTTGAATTTCTCCGTCTGCCGAAATATAGAAAAGATCAACTATTAGAAATAGTGAAAATTGACGGAGAAGAGAATCTATTGCAGGCAATATCTAGCGGAAAAGGCGTGTTGATCATAACTGCACATTTTGGCAATTGGGAGCTAATCTTTCATATCTTAACGTTATTCACAGATCAGCTCTTTGCGGTTGCTCAGAGATTTAAAAACCAGTTTTTTGATAAGCTTGTAAAAAATTATAGAACTATACACGGTGGGGAGATTATAGAGAAGACCAATTCCATTAGACAGGTAATATCTTGCCTTAAAGACCGATATTGTGTTGTGATATTAGGTGATCAGGATGCAGGTAATAACGGTATATTCCTCAATTTTATGGGCATTCCTGCGTCAGTCGCAAAAGGTCCTGTCATATTTGCAATGAAGGCAGATGCAGTTGTCTTAAATGTCTTTGACATTAGACAGAGTGATGATAGCCACATAATAAAAATATCAGACCCAATGAGGTTTAAATGTTCTGGCAACTTGCAAGAAGACATAAGACGATATACATCTAAACTGACGCAATGTTTAGAATCAATGATATATAAATATCCTTCGCAGTGGCTTTGGTTACACAACAGATGGAAGACCAGATGTAAGTAATTATGGACGGATCGTCTATGTTTCAAATACTAGTTTTAAGCGATGGTAAACCAGGTCATTATAACCAGTCACTAGGTATAATTGACAGGCTAGATAATGTCAGTGCAAAGATTATTCTGGTTAAATTCAAGAAAAAATGGAGGGACAACCTTATAAGAGTTTTCGGATACATATTTGGCGGTTTAAAAATTTCTGACAAATTGATCATATCAATCTTGAAATGGGGATTGGATAAGCGATCAGCCGATGAGATATTAGAGGCAAAAGATTTTGATATGATATTATCAACTGGATCATCTGTTGCATCAACTAACCTATTGTTGGGAAAGTTAATAGGAGCTAATTCTGTTGTATGCACACGACCATCGCCGTTGGGAATAAAGCATTTTGATCTAGCTATATTGCCTGAGCATTCAAGACCACGTAAAATACCGGACAACGTCGTTATGACCTTTGGCGTCCCGAACAGGATTACTCCCGAAACTGTTAAGATCGCAGGTTTAGAACTTTCACAAAAGATCAACATATCAAGCAATGTGATAATTGGTGTCCTTCTAGGAGGAGATGACCCTTATTACCGTATCTCTACAAATATGGCATCAAATCTCATTGATATATTAATGCAAATATGTGGGCGAATTGACGCTCAAATTGCGTTAACTACATCAAGGAGGACAGATGATCAGGTTGAAAAAATGTTAAAATCAAGGTTGAAAGATAGCCCATTATGCTGTCTTTTTGTTTCAGCAAAAGAAAGTGTTCAAGGCAATATCGTCCAAGGAATACTTGGAATATCAGAACTGACAATAGTGACCGAAGACAGTTTTTCAATGGTCTGTGAATCTGCTAGTAGCGGAAAAAAAACTATAATCTTGAACGTGGAGAGGAAAAGGGGAAAACCATATAAAAAACGTGAGAAGGTATATAATGTCCTTGTCGATCAGGGCTATACAAAACGAACGGACATTAAAAATTTGATGGTTGAACTAGTTGATTATATGAAAGACCAATCAAGTCCTAAGGTATTGAACGATTCACAAGTTGCAGCAGAAGCGTTACAAAATATATTGACTGGAAGTTAGGTTTTTGTTTCATCACTCAATATTCAATTTTTATGTTAAAATGAGAGCAACATTTTCCCATTTACAAAGAGAAAAGCCCAAACATAGTCGCACTTTTCCGAAAATGGATAAAGTTGGATTTTTGACCATACATCTTATATTAAAGCTCCTTATTGTCAATTTATTATTTCTTCACAGTCAAATTGCCATATCAGAAGCAATGCCTTATGAAACAGATTGTCCCTTATACATAGGTTCTCGTCCATTAGGTATGGGAAATGCTTATGTCGGGCTCGTAGATGGTGCAGAAGCGGGATTTTGGAATCCAGCAGGGTTGATTCAGGATCAGGGAGTTAGAATATTTGTCTATGGGAAATTGCTTGACAGAAAGGAAAACGTCCTTGATTCAAAATCTGTCGCGTTTTGTTATAGGGATACCGCTTTATTTTGGGGGAACAAGATCGCCTTCCGCCTAAAAAATAACGATACACAGGATTATAATTATTATTCTCTGGCTCAAAAACTGAACTCATATATTGCATTCGGGCTAAGTGCGAAATTCAAACGCAGACATCCAAGCGATCATTACCAATTCTTTGGCTACAAGACAGATTACGATATTGGAGTTTTGGTTAAACCTGATGTCGATAGCTCATTTGGGGTGCTTGTGCAAAAATTAGACGGCAAAGAACACATTATCAATGCTGTCACATTTGGTTCATCTCATAGATTTAATGAAAGGGCATTATCCGTTTTTGATATAAATATCTTGCACAATAATAATCTGTCGTTTGAATTTCACTTGGGTTGGGAATACATCATAAGAGATCAGTTGATGTTAAGGATTGGATTGGCAAATAAAACGCCGACTGCTGGTATAGGAATAAAAATTAGCAATTTTCAGTTTGATTATGCTACAATAAATAGGTTATCATTTTTATCTGCACAAGTGAAATTATGAGATCAAGAGCTTTTATTGTCTCCATTATAATTGCTTTTTCATATACATCGTCTATCTATGCTGATTTTCAATACAAAAAGACACTTGGAAAAGTTACGATGGTTGTTATTCTTTCTGCAACAGCATTTATAAACAAAAAATTAGTTGATAGAGATGTTCACAATACCGATATAATACGGCAAAACCTATCAAAACCAGATAAGGTAATGGAATTTCAAGAGGGCTTTGACAAATGGCTGATAGAATGGCATGGAGACTCTATTTATGTCTTCAAGAATGGTATATTCTATTACAGACGAGATTTAGGGGATTGAAAATTGAATATTTTTTCGAGAAGTTTTTTAATATTATTGGTAGCTATATGTTTTGTTTCAAGTATGACATCTGTCTATTCAAATTCAGTTACGAAATTTGACCAGGATGTTTTTAACTATATCCATAGAGATATGGAAAACAAAACGTTTGATAAGATCGCTCCAAAGGCTCAATTGATGGGTGATCCAAGGTTTTATGTTGCATTTTGTGCTTTTCTCTGTGCTTTTGGCAAAGATAATGTTTATGAAACAGGTAAATTATCCACATTTGGATTTGTAGAGACAGGTATTATAGTTTACGTCCTTAAAGAGACCATACGTAAACCAAGACCTTTGGATGAGCTTGAAAAAAACTCTTTTCCTTCTGGACATTCAGCGTTCGCTTGGACGTTTGCAACAATAATGGGTAAAAATTATTCAAAACTGCGCATACCTTTATATTTATTAGCTTTTGGGACTTCATTTTCACGGGTTTATCTTGGCAGACATTATCCTAGTGATGTTATTGCCGGTGCGATTATAGGAAGCTTGGTCGGAATACAGATAAATCTTTACAAGGAACCAATACTTAAATTGGCTTTTTAGTATAAAATCTCATTCATATAAATCCAGTTAATATGAATTTCGATGGGAAAATGGGGTCAATCTCCCAAAAACAAGATCACGGTTATAAATCCATACCGCCCTGTTCATTGAAGACAGTGCAGATTGTCTGTATCCATAGGATATTTCGCCAAGAACTGCGCTGATTATTATCATAGATATATAGGTTTCACGTTTGTGAGGATAATCAAGATCGGCAATTTCAAGAATTGTCCCTGTTAACGCTATTGATGAGGCAAAAAAACTGATAATAAATCCTGTTTTAGCGTTTTTCTGGGCTTTTTCCATCTCTTCCATAGCATATTTTGATCCTATCAATTCTTTCTTTAAATTTGCTCCAAATCGTCCTAATGGAAATATTTGAGCGTTTTTGACATACCACCTGCCAAAGATATCGTGATGAATGTAGATCGCTTGCTCGTCATACAATTCTAGCATCTTGGGGGGATGAATTTCTTGGGAGAATACTTGATTACATAATATAAAAACAAATAAGACAGTTAATATTATTTTATCCATATCTCAACTATTTTTTCCTTTGATATTGAGTGCTAACTCAAGTTCGCGAATTCTTTGACTGATCTTTGCCTTATTAACCACATTGTTTTCAAAAACCACGTTAGCAAGGTTTCCGGGCAATTGTCTGGGGATCAATGACATTATGTTAGCTTCCCTTAATGCAAGCAACATAAGATATTCATCCAAGTTAGGATCACGTGGGATAACGAACTCACTGACAGCTTTAATAACATCCTGATCAGTGACAATATCCCTGTTGTTAAGGCGTGCATTCTGATAGCTTCTAATAGCGATAACCTCAAGGTCTGCTCCTGTGCATCTTTCTGATCTTTCTGCTACTACTCCGAAGTTGATCTTCTCATTATAAGGGATAGAATTTCTTGGAAATATTTTTCTGATAATGTCCTCTCTCCCTCTGACATCAGGCAAAAGGAATGGAATTACGTCGTCAAGTGTTCCTGGCTTTCTGAATTCAGGATTGACCAGATCGGGTCTATTAGTCGCTCCGATCCAAAGGACTCTTCCACGCAGATGCGGGTCTCTCATAAATTTAAGCAGGTCTTCCATAAGCTGATTCATAACTCTACGTTCGTTTTCATCGGTTCCAAAGTATCCAATTTTATCGATATCGTCAATAAAGACAACAACAGGTGTAAGTGATCTGATAATATCAAAAGCCCGGTGCAAGTCCCAATCACTACGAGTAGTGGGATCATTGCCCCTTAGTCCACATAGCTTGACGATATGTATTCCCATATCTCGCCCAAGCGCGTTCATTAAGTTTGTCTTACCTGTTCCCGGAGGACCGACCAATAATATGCCCTTTGGAACGCCTTTGGCATCCCAATTTTTTAGCAGATTTATCACTTTAACCATATAATCTATAACTAGTGCAAGGTTTCCTACCGTGTTGAGACCATGTTCGCCATATACTAATTCAAGCCGTCCATAGCTCCTGATCTTAATAGATTCTCTGTTCTGCTGAACGACCATTGCAGGTGTCACGGGAATTTTTTTTGTCCTACTAGTTATCCAAAGGTTAGTTATGTCCATCAGATTTAATCCGTGCGTCATCATAGCGAATTCCTCTGATAAAACCTTTTCTGGAAGCATAAGCTTATACTGTCCTTCCTCGCCTTCTGCTTCTGGGATATAAAGCAGATGCCTTATAAAAGCTAACCTTTCTTGATAAGTCGGCATAGGTATTTCAACGGGATAGATCGTGGATTGCTCATTGGTGATAAGTTCAGGAGCGACATTTGAGATATTTTCAGTCAGTAATAAGATTATGTGACCGCGTGCACGGAACTGGATATCATTAGCCCATCTTTGCCATATTTCAAGATCAACTATGCTTTGCTGATCTTTGAGAGGCATTCCTTTTCGATTTGGAAGTAATTTCTCTATGTCTTGGACAAGAAAGCCAACTCTTAGATTCCCTAAACTTTGCCTAAAAAATCGCTCAACCACAGACATCATCTCTTGTGGTTCTTTTATCTGTCTATCTTCGCCGACCCTTCTTAGACCTGCATTTATGGTTTTGATCGGATACGTGTCCATACCTTCCGGAGGGGGAGGAAGTGGTTCAATTTCCTCAATCCTGCCAAATCTTAATGCGGATTGATAGGCATTTCGGAGTGTCAAATTAGGAAACATCAATCCCTCTGAACGAGTATAGTATAGGACAGCATCACAACCAAGGTAATTCATTCTCTCTAAAAGATAATCCCTCGTCCAAAGGTAACCGTATACATCGTCATAAATTATATCATTTATATTGAAATATAATAGAAAGACATAAGATAGACCCGTTCTATATCTCTCTTCTATAGTCCTCCAGAAAGTTGGCAGTGGCATAAAACTGAACTCCTATAATGTTTTCTTAACTATATCAGATGGTTACAAATGCCCTGAAATTAAAAGGTCTTTTGTCAGATAGCCATACATTGGACAAGTTTTGCTGGTCCCAAGCCAATATTTTTCATTCTAAATTTATCGTTGGGACTAAGAAATATGACGTCATTAGATTTGATCTTCCATTTTTTGTCATCTGAATACACATCAACAATACCTGTCATCAAAACATAGATACTTTCTTTTTGCAATGGTTCATGCTCAAATTCATCACGATAGCATAATTTTATGTAATTTAACGCAAGGTGTTCTGATCCTTTGTTTTTAGAAATGACGTTCCTCCAATCCCCTGGTTTACCGAATATAGGACCTGCTTTAGCCATATCAATCACCTGGACTCCACTTGTATGCCATAATTTTGGTTTAGGGACAGAATCAATTGATAAATCCCTTTGACCACGATATAGAGCCATATCTGGCGGAGACTGGAAACTGAAAACTCGCATAAGTTTGTCTGATATATTAACTGTCCCATGAACCTCATAAGCAGGAACGAATATCGCTTCTCCTGCCCTAATTGGGGTGTATATATTTCCCTGTCTTATAGCACCTTCACCTTCAAGGACTACTATGACATCTTCTGTCTCATCATGAATATGTTGTGTAAATTCATGTCCGGGGGAGTGTTTGCCATAATTCAGAGTTATTTGCTCTGCCCCCATATCGGGATGGACAACACGCCAATTCTGACTTCTGCCCATTTGGAAAAACATTCCGCATTCAAGATTAAGTATTTGCATAATGTTTTATCCTTTTTATGCCGTGATTCAAATTGAATTTTAAGCAAAGAGAATAGGTAAACTGGTCAATTACCGTTTATAATATTATAACTTTATTTTTATACAACTCAATTATTATATTCCTTGCTCGTTCTCGGGTCTCGACGCTAACTGCGTTTAGGTCTTGTCTTATCAGATCAAGACCTGATGTGTCGCCAAGTCTAGCAAGTTGATAAGCAGAAGCTATTTTCACATTCCGGTTGATGTCTTTCAACATCTCTTTGAGCCTATCAACGCCAATGTCTGTTGCGATCTCTTGAAGCCAAAAGTAACCGATTTCTCGTATTCTCATCTCTCTGCTTGTCAATGCTTCCCTGACACCTCTTGTAGAACGGATCTCTCGTAATGTCATAACTGCCTTATACGATTCTTCTACGTTCCAATGTTTTATCTTTTTGGTCATTATTTTATTTATCCATTCTATTCCATCGTTATAGCCTAGTTCTTTTAATTTAAACGCTGGTCCAGCAGGGGAAGAACCATAGTCAAAGACCTGATGTCTAAGAGTTTCTATTGCAACAGGATGTTTAAGCCTTACTAATGCGTCCAATGCTATTTCACGCTTTTTGGTATCCTCCTCTTTCAACAGTTTAATCCAATCTGGTATCAATATTTTCGATTCAGTCTTTGATAGGGCGGTTAATGCAGAATATGAAAGCTCATCCTTCCGAAACTTTATTATATTTGAATCATCGGAAGGTTTATAAAAAGCGATCTTTTTGAGGTCACTGATCCCGAGTTTGCTTCTCAGCTCTCCTAATTTTTTACACGCTTTTAACGCTTCGTAGAAGGTGGTCTCGTCGTCAGCATTTGATAATTTAGCGTTTCGGAGTATTTTCATAAAACGCCAACGTGATGGATGTTTAACTCGAAACGTTAACTCATTGGATTCTAATTTCCATTTCCAACTCCAAATACCATATTCGATTCCATCGCCTAAAGGGCTATATTTAAGTTTGATTGTGTAAAATCCCGGTTGATAAATTTCATAGAATTTTGTAATTTCTATTTTACCTGATATGAACTCTTTTGGATGTAAAATTTGGTAGCTGTTTTTGTTTGGTGTACCCAAATCAACAGAGGGACCTTTATATGGCAGTAGTTCGCCATCCGATTTAAAGATTAAAGGTGGTTCTATCGCTGTCCCTTGTATTGCATCGGCTACTTCTGTGCCGTGATTTGATATGTAAATATCATGATCAGCAGAATTTGTTATTCTATATTCTAAAATTATCGGTTTATCATAGCCATAGGACTTCTTGTTCAACTTTATTTCCAATTTCACAGGTGGATTATTGTTAAAGCTATCAAGGATACAGATGACTGCTGTTCTCACTTGTTGATCTTTATCATTAGCCAATGGTCTTATTATGCCTGCCATTTCACGCAATTCTAAACGTTCTATGACACGTAAAACTTGAAGCCTGATCTTTGGATTTCGTTCCCTTAACAGGGTTACCAAAGTTGAAATAACACTTTTTCGCCATATATATCCAAAATCACTTAATGTATCTATTGCTGTTGTGCGAAATGGATAAAATTTATTCAAAGCGAGCTGTGTAACTTCATATACAATCATTTTGTCATTATAACTGCCCAAAGCACTAAAAGCTTTCTTATAGGTTCTTTCTATCTTTGTGCCGTCAAGCAGGTAAGGAATACCATCGGTTCCCATATCTGCTAATAAATATGCAATATCTTGAAAAGGACTATTTCTCTCACTCTCAAGAAAGAGCTTGCCATATATAGGAGCGAGGGACGGGTCTTTTATATTTTTAAGAATTTCTATTATTCTTTCTTGAAGTTTCCAACGTTCTGACCGCGACTTTCCTTCTAACAATTTTAGAAATGAATCAACAACAGCCATTCCAAATTCGGGCGAAATATAATTCTGATCGCTTAAAATTTTAATAAACATTGGCATTATCTGCCTATTGTTCATAATGTCAGGGATACAACTTGGATCTCCAATCCGTATAAGTGATTTAAGTATATTCTCTTGTGCATAACCATTGCCACTTGTCAACATTTCTACAAGAATTGGGACTGCACGTTTATTCCTAAATCTGGCTAATTTGATAGCAGAATCTTTTCGCGTATTTGGGTCTTCTAATCTTTGTAAAAGAAAAGGAATAACTCTTATATCTTCCATTTCGCTTAACAATTGCACGGAAATATTTTTGCCGATAGTATCTCCTGGCTTTTGAAGTTGTGAGATAAAAAGGTTTGACGCGTATCTAGGGTCTATGCTTGCAATAGTTCTGCCCGCTTCAATTCTAATAGCCTCTTTATCTGATAAAAATCTCTCCTGTAATGCTGGCAGAATCCTTTTGTCGTTATAACGGTCTAGGAATGCTATTGCGTGTAATCTGGCAAGCTCGTTTTGATCCCGTAATGCATTAAGCAAAATATCCAATGCGTCATTATCGTTCATAATAGCGAGATCATATCCGACTCGAGCCCAAACCTCTTGATCAGGACTGCAGAGTTTATCCTTTATAGTTATTTCTTTATTTGCATTTGCATAGCCAAAAATCCCTATAATTAGTGATATAGCTATTAAAAAATGCATAAATCGTGACATCTGTTTCCCTCATTCCAGTGTTGCGTTAAATTTTTTGCATACAATATTCACGTTTCGTAGACCGTTTTTAGCATTAGGATATTGCTCCAATTTTCCTATATTTCAGATAACGTCTTTTTAAGAGTTCGTCAACATCAAGCGATGTAAGTTCGTCAAGGTTGCGTTTTATGGCTAGTCCAACATTCTTTATTGCTGTTTTAGGGTCTTTATGTGCCCCTCCTAATGGTTCCTTTATCACCTCGTCAATAATACCAAGTTTTTTCAATTCTTTGGCTGTCAATTTGAATGCTTCAGCAGCTTCTGGGGCGCGGTCATTGCTCCTCCAGAGTATCTGACTACAAGTTTCGGGGGCACACACACAATATATAGCATTCTCTAACATAAGGATTTTGTCAGAGACACCGACACCAAGCGCTCCCCCACTCCCACCTTCACCGATGACGATGGACAATATTGGCACTTTTAATGTTGACATAGCGCCAAGGTTTTCACCTATTGCCATCGGTTGTCCTCTTAACTCCGCCTCAACTCCTGGAGCAGCGCCCGGAGTATCGACAAAGGAGATCACTGGTTTGCCAAATTTCTCTGCGAGTTTCATCAAACGTAGGGCTTTTCTGTATCCTTCTGGATGCATATACCCGAAATTTTTTGCGATCCTCTCTTTTGTGTCCCTGCCTTTTTCTTGACCTAAAAAGACAACCTTATGACCTCTAAATGTTCCAATCCCTCCTATCAATGCCGGATCATCGCCGTAAATACGGTCTCCAAATAATTCTACCTTGTCCTTTATCAGTTCGTTTATATAGTCCGATGATCTAGGTCTTTGTGCGTCTCTAGAAATTAAGACCCTCTGCCAAGGAGTAAGAGACGAATAGAAAAGTCTTTTCTCCTTAAAAAGTTGCTTTTCAATAGCGTTTATCTCAGCGGAAAGATCTGTATTAAACGAGGATGCGATCTCTTTTAGATCAGCAAGTTTTTTTTCAAACTCCATAAGTTTTTCTTCAAATTCCAAGCCTCTATATTCCATTTTATCACCTATGAAAAGAATTTCAATAGATCAGCGAGAGTGCTTTTTAAATTTTTTCTGTGGACTACCATATCAAGCATACCTCTTTCGATCATAAATTCAGCGGTTTGGAAGCCTTTTGGTAGTTCTTGCCGAATGCTTGATCTGCCCCTTTCCCCTGTAAATCCGACCTTTGTCCCTGGTTCTGCTATGATGATATGTCCCAACGAAGCAAAACTTGCCATAACACCTGCGAATGATTGTGATGCCAAAACGACGATGTAGAGTAGCCCTTCTTCTTTCAATTTCATACACGCGGCACTTGTCTTTGCCATCTGCATAAGCGATAGCATCCCTTCTTGCATTCTTGCTCCACCGCCTGAACTTGAGAAAATGATAACAGGAAGCCTCTTATCAATCGCTCTTTCAATACATCTTACAATTTTTTCGCCAAATACAGATGCCATACTTCCCATTCTGAACCTGTAATCTGTCACACCAAAAGCAGTTGATAGACCATCTATTTTCCCTTCACCTGTTACTACTGCCTCTTTCAGACCGGTTATCATCTTGTCTTTGGCAAGTTTTTCATCATACTCGGGAAAATTTAATGGATTAGAGGATTCAAGATCAGCGTCATACTCTATAAATGTCCCATTATCAATTATCAACTTGATCCTTTCATCCGATGCCATAGGATAGTGATAATCGCACTTCGGACAGACCTTATATGTCAGATCAAGTTCTAGCTTATTTGTTTCAGAGCCACAACTAGGGCATAAACTATTTTTTGCTTCTTCTGAATTCATAAAAAGTGTCCTTATTTATATATAGCGGAATTGACCGCTATTCCACCGTCAACGCCACATTTTACAACTGCGCCTTTGAGGATCGCTTTTTCGTATAATTCATCTGCTAACTCTTGTGATATTATATTCTTTTGTGCATCCATAGGGTTGATAATAAACGTTTCCACATCATCCAGTTCAGCTATCACATCAGGCAGGTCATAATATTTCAAGATATTTGGAATTATAACGCTTTGCCTCCACGAAAACGGAAATTTTTCGGTCAATGCGCCGTAATGGGAAAGCATATCCAAACATATGACGCGTCTGACTTTTGAATTTAGTAATGCAATATGAATTGCAACAATAGCTCCAATACCACGTCCGCCGACAATTACTCTGTCTTCATCGACTTCTGATCTTGATAATAGGTAATCCAGTCCGCAAAGCCCATCTCTAACTCTCAATCCCATTATTGGTTTGGCATTTGATATAGAAAGATATGTCAGTATATGCTCAATATTATTCCAACTAGCCAGATCATAGGCAGTTGGTTCAGGCGAAAGCAAACCAAAGCCTGACACATCAATGCTAAGTATCCTCGGCTGATTTGGAAGGCAATCCGGTTCAAACATCCTTAATGCCTGACATAAAAACCCATTATGGATCAGGCTCGACCATCTGCCATTCTCGTCGATCCATAAAAGCCCTGGGTTAGGCGACTTATCCCTTATATGTGTCAACATAAGTGCTGGTAAACTGGTATTTTCTGATGCCTTTATCATCAATCTTTCAAACAATACATTCCAGCTTATTCGCGGTTTTTCTGTTAATTCTGCTCCTTTGTGTTTAACATCTGTGGATATGCCTAGTAATTCCCTTGCTTTGGAACGAATATCATCAATTTTCAATTTCCTTTTGGTTTTAAGTTTTACTGCTTCGTCTCTGTTGATTGTAAACATATTGGATTTGCTGTTTGGATAACAGAGAAGTTTTTCTCTATCAATGATCTTAACTTGTTCATCTGACAAAGGAATAGGATCAGAATTTGTTTTTTTAATAAACCGATTCATCCATCGGACGACTTCATTTGCCATACTAACAGTATACGCATGTCCACTGTCTTGATCTATGAAAATTCCGATATTTTCCTCGCAGTCTGCTGATTTGTATACAGATTTTGCCTCTTTATATATGCTTATTGTTGAGTTATAATCGAAAACCTCATCATCTTTTCCGCCTATTATAAGGCATGGACGGGGCGCAATAGCTGATATATAGTCAGCGTAATCAATTCCATTTGCTATATATCCATAGCCAAACTGCTCGGGACAGCTTGTATAAAGCCCTGTTAAATGAAGTGTTTCGTGATCATTAAGACAACAAACAGGGGCAACAAATTTTATCCTGTCATCAAGCAACGCTGTGAAAAAGCTAGTAACACCTCCGCCAGATACACCTGTTATGCTGATCCCTGCATTTGGATCAACATCTGATCGGGTTAAAAGGTAATCAATACATCTGATAGCATCAATAACAAAATGTGTTTGAGACCAAAATCCAGTAAGATAACCGATCAAACCGTTTGTAAAATGATCGTTGAGAAGTGCATTTTCTCCTGCACAGCCCGGCGGATCAAAAGAGATCGCAATATATTCGTTTCTAGCGAAAACCTGTGCAGACTTCTGATAGCTCTCACCTGTCTTTGTGCTATGACCTGTCGGACAAATGACCGCAGGGTATATCCCTTTATTTTTCGGCAGATAGACGCTTCCGTTGACCTCCCAGCCTAACAAGGACTCAAATATTACGTTTTCTATGTTATAATCATCGAATTCATAGCGGGATATTTTCTTTGATTTCAGTTGCCACAATGGCTCAGAAATAACCTCTGGAAAAGCAGACCTAATTATATTTATGATCTCGTTATGCCAAATCTCGTAATCATCTTTTGTCTTAATAGATCTTCGTCTTTGTGCTCCGTTTGATAGAGATTTACGACATTCAACTATAACCTCATTTTGTAAAGAAAATTCCAACTTACACATCCTTATTCATACACATCCTTACTCAATAATGTGTTCAGTATTGTTTCAAAGATGGTTTAACGTTCAAGTATTATATCAGTAAAATTGTGTTTGTTCAAGAATTAAAGAATTTAATAATCCATCTAAATCTTTCTACGGAAAAGAGAGATTTAATATGATATGAATTATTTTTTGTCCGAACTCTTGTCCTAAGTTCAGAAAATCCAATTGACTTGTAATTGTCTTCTGTGTTAAATTGTATTGTCATAATTAGCAATTAACACGAAAAATTCTGTAAACACATTGATAAGTGGAATTCAATCGACGTAAAACTAATTAAAGTTTGATAAATTGGGGATATTTATGAAAACTCTTATACATTCTTTTACTGTATATTTTCTTTCATTAGTTTCTTTCTATGCAATTGCAGACGGCGATATCACAATAAGGGGAAACGATATGGAAAGTATTGAACTTTTTGAATTGGCTAGCAAAAACAAAAGTTTGCATAGGTTTGCAACATTGTTTACTGCCCAAGATGTCCGTGACCGTCTATCCAATGATGAGGGACTTAAAAACGCGATAGATTGGTGCAAAAGAACTGCGGTTATTCATGTCTTTGTGGAATCCTATCGTGATGGTTATACTGCGGAAAGATCAGCTTTGGAAAAAGCGAAAAAAGCCTTTTTGGACGCTGGCATTGACGTATCTGGATGTGTAACTACAACATTAATTGGAAAGCGAAGCACAGGCTGGAACGGCATCAGTTGTTTTACAGACATTCCAACACAAGAGCAATTACAGAGGATATTTGAATATACCGCATCCATATTTGACGAGATAATGATAGATGACTTTCTTTTTACCGATTGCGAATGTGAAGAGTGTGTCAAGGCAAAGGGCGATATGAGTTGGTCTGACTACCGCCTTGATCTTATGGTCAACCTAAGTAAAGAGAGGATACTAAAACCGGCTAAAAAGGTCAATCCAAATGTAAAGATAATAATAAAATATCCACAATGGTATGATGAATTCCACCTGCGGGGATATGATGTCATCAGAGAAACAGAAGACTTCGACAAAATTTGGGTAGGCACAGAGACAAGAGACCCGGATAATCAAAGATGGGGACGAAAAGCCCAATATGAAGCTTATTATATAATGCGTTGGTTAAGGGCGATCGGTGGAGAAAAGACTGGCGGAGGATGGTATGACCCTTATGGAACTCATCCATCTACTTATGTTGAGCAAGCTAGGCAGACGATTCTCGCAGGAGCAAAAGAGTCCTTATTATTCTGTTATGGTTCGCTTTTGCACGATACTGGTCCTTCAAACGTAGAAAAGCTCAGAACCGAAATACCATCGTTATTCAAATTGGCTGAAATAGTGAATGAAAAGGAAATAAAAGGTATCCTCGCACCTAAACCGCCAAATAGTGACCATCATAGAGAGAGATACGTATTTGATTTCGTTGGTATGTTAGGATTGCCACTTGTCCCTGCTTATAAAATTACGGATTCTAAGGCTATCTTTCTTTCTGCCCATGCATTAAAGGATCAAGACTTGATTCAAAAACTGGATAAGATGATAAGCAATAAAATCCCCATTCTCATAACTGATGGTCTATATAATGCGTTGAAAGAAAAAATTGATCTTAGCTCTGAAAACATACAGGTCTTAAACGTTAACGGCGATCCTTGGTCACTTTACAATTTAGACAGAGAATTCTTATTAAATATGCGAAACAAACTGCTAAAACCATTCAATATAAGCTTTGATGCTCCAAATAAAGTTGCACTTTACATTATAGGAGATGATCATCTTGTGATAGAGAATTTCAACGATGAAAGCATTGATGCAAAGTTAACTATGGACGGGCTTAAAAATACAGAAAGTCTTATTGAATTGCCAATTGATGCAAACATAGAGTTAAAAAGGAAAGGTCAGACGATTGAGATTTCTATGTCGCCGAGAAGTCTCGTTACTATCAAGATAAGGGATTAATTATGGATTTTGGATTGAACGGAAAAACAGCTATCATCGGAGGATCAAGCAAGGGGCTTGGAAAAGCGTGTGCGATGTCGTTATCACGTGAAGGTGCTAATGTCGTGATCTGTGCCAGAAACAAGGATGAACTTGACAGAACAGCAGATGAGATCAGAAGTAAATTCAAGAATAAAGTGCTTGCAATGACAACCGATCTGTCATCTTTTGAAGGCATAAAAAACTTGGTTGATGAAACTATAAGGGAATTCGGCAGAATAGATATTCTTGTCAACAACACAGGCGGTCCCAAGCCCGGCGGTTTCTTCGATCTTGACGAACAAGATTGGGAAACTGCATTCCAAAAACTGCTTATGTATGTGGTCAGGATTTGTAAACTAGTCATTCCATATATGAAAGAACAAAATTGGGGCAGGATTATCAATCTCACCTCGTTTACAGTGAAAGAACCATCTGATAGACTAGTGCTTTCCAATGTTTTCAGAGTAGGCATAATCAGCCTTGCGAAAACGCTTTCAAGAGAGCTTGGTATATATAATATCACTGTGAATAATGTATGTCCTGGATCATTTGAAACAGAAAGAATGACACAAATACTTGCTGAAAGGTCTAAAAACCTAAGAAAGTCCATTGAAGAAGTTAAAAACGAGTTAATAGAAACTATACCAATTAGAAGGATGCAGAAGCCCGAAGAATTAGCTGACCTAGTGACATTTTTGGCAAGTGAAAATGCCAGTGCCATCACTGGAACCTCAATTCAGGTAGATGGCGGGATGGTTAGAGGATTATTTTGATTGATCTAACGGTTTATATTATAAAATATATCAGAATAAAATATATCAGAAAGAATAGGTTAAATTTCACATTCAGAAGGTGAAAACGATGAAAAAGACAATAGCAATTGTAGATGACGAGGAAGATATTCTTAGACTTGTAAGCCTGCACTTGTCAAAGGCAGGTTATGATGCGAAAAGCTTTGTAGATTTTGATAGTTTTGTCAGTTTTTTAGAGCAAAATATACCTGACCTTGTCATTCTAGACCTTATGCTTCCTGATGCAGATGGCTTTGAAGTCTGCAAATACCTGAAAAAAGATGAAAAATTTGCCAATATTCCTATAATTATGTTAACTGCAAGAGATGAAGAGTCCGACAAGGTGTTAGGATTGGAATTAGGGGCTGACGACTATGTGACAAAGCCATTTTCGGTAAGAGAACTTATTGCCAGAGTTAAAGCAGTTTTGAGACGACAAAGTGTAGAACCTGAACTAGAGACCAATATAATCAAAGTCGATGATATATTTGTAATGGACTTAAATAGATATGAGGTCTTTGTGAACGGAAAAAAGGTTGACTTGACGCCAACAGAATTCAAGATAATGCAACTTCTAGCATCAAGAAAAGGTTGGGTGTTTTCAAGGAATCAAATACTCGATTATCTCTGGAAAGAGGAGAAATATGTATTAGATAGAACTGTTGATGTACATATCAGAAATCTGAGAGAAAAGCTTGGCGAAGCGGCAAGTTTTATCAAAAGCGTAAGAGGTATTGGTTATAAACTGGAAGGATAATGATCTGTGTTTTTTAGGATTTTTATCAGTCATTTAACTCTTGTCTTATTAATTATAGTCCTATTAACAGCTTTTGTTTATAATTCAGCAAATTTTAGCACTAGCGACCTAATCCGTCTTGGCTTAGGGCTTTTTTTCCTTTCTTTTATTATGGCGATTGGGACGTCAGCACTACTTTATAGAAATCTAACCAATCCATTGAGAGAAATTGCGAATCTCGCTCGGAGAATGGGAACAAAAGAACTTGGTATCAAAATAAAGAAAAAGTCCAACAATGAGATAAACTATTTGGTCTCTGCAATAAATTATATGTTAGACCGAATAAGCGATCATATCAATAATTTGTCAGCCCAAAATTCTGAATTAAATGATGCCTTTTCTGCGATGGAGGAAGGGTTAATTATTCTTGATTCGGATGGAAAAATTGTTATGGCTAATGAAGGATTTAGAAAATGTATGCAATCAACTTCAATAGAGGGGAGATTTTATTGGGAAATTATAAGAAGCGTTGAATTTGACGAAATGGTTAAAAACATTATAGCCAACAAAGCCAAAGAAACAAGGGAAATAGTTATAAACGATAAAATCTTTCACTGCAACGGTATTTATCTTAGATCTAAAAATGAGATTTTGATTACACTTAGTAATATAACCGAGATCAGGAATGTAGAAAAGATGAAAAGGGACTTCGTCACAAACTTGTCTCACGAACTTCGAACTCCACTTACATCAATAAAAGGATATGCAGAGACATTAGAAGATATGGTTAATGATGAAGGAAAAAGATACCTTGAAGTAATAATAAGGAATACTGAGAGGCTTAATAATGTCGTCAAGGACCTGCTTATATTGTCTGAATTAGAAGAATTAAAAGAACTAAATATAGAACAAGTTGACCTGAAGGTTTTAATAGAAGATGTAGTAAAGGTCTTTGACCAAAGAGTAGAGGAAAAGGGGCTTGCAATAGAACTCGCAATAGAGCAAGATTTGCCTTTGATAGAGGCGGATATATTTAAATTGGAACAGGTCTTCATAAATATAATTGATAATGCGATAAAATATACAGAAAAGGGCAAGATCAATATATCGGTCAGAAAGAAATCTGATTCAGATGAGATAATCATTGAGATACAGGACACTGGTATAGGTATTCCGCAGAGAGATTTACCAAGAATTTTTGAGAGATTTTATGTTGTAGATAAATCTCGGTCAAGAAAAATGGGCGGGACAGGGCTTGGCTTGTCTATCGTAAAACATATTGTCCTTTTGCATAACGGAGAGGTAAAAGTAGAAAGTAACTATGGATTTGGCACAAAATTCACTGTTACCTTACCAATAAAACAAAGTTAATAGGTATGGTATTATGATACAAAAAATAGATGATGAATCTCTGATACAACAGTTTATAGAATACCTTCTTATTGAACGAGGATTATCTTATAACACTATAATTTCATATCAAAGGGATTTGAAAGATTTTGTTGGATTTATTGAAAAATCTCCCAAAAACGTCAGTATATTAGAAGTTGATCATCAACATATCATTAAGTATCTGACCTATTTGAGCGAAAAAGGATTAGCAACAAGCACTATGGATAGACGTATGGATGCTTTACGGACGTTCTATAAATTTATGGTGATGGAGAGATACATAAAAAGTAGCCCTGCGGAGATAGTAGAATATATTCGGTCTTGGAATAAATTGCCGACAGTATTAAGCGTTTCAGAAGTTCAATCTTTACTGGATAAACCTGATACATCAAATCCACTTGGACTTAGAGATAAAGCGATACTTGAACTTATGTATGCAAGTGGGTTGCGAGTTTCAGAGGTTGTTGAGTTGACCATAGATGATATAAACTTAGACATCGGATATATAAGATGTTTGGGTAAAGGCAATAAGGAACGAGTTGTCCCTGTTGGTTCAAAAGCATTAGAAGCGATCAGAAATTATTTAAAATCAAGTCGTCCTTTATTAAATCCAAAAGGCGAATGGCTTTTTGTCAACTATAAAGGGAACAGGCTAACCCGAGATGGTATTAGACGTATCATCCAAGATATGGCAAAGAAGGCAGGAATAAAGAAGCAAATTTCACCACATACACTAAGGCATTGTTTTGCTACACATTTGCTTGAGCGTGGCGCGGACCTCAGATCACTCCAAGAGATGCTCGGTCATACAAGTATATCAACTACGCAGTTATATACTCATATAAACAGCGAAAGGTTAAAGGAAATTCACAGTAAGTTTCATCCAAGGGGTTAAATATTAACAATCATACTTGTTAATTTACTTCATTTAGCTTGATTTTTTGTCTGAATCAACAATTTCATCAGCTTTTCAGCATCCCCTTCAATCGATATATATACCAAAGTATCACCTAGATTATATCCAAATGGCAATGGATTGCCAAATAGGTCTTTTATATGGACATCTTCTTGAAATGCGAGTTTATATTCTGCATGGTTTGTCATCGGGGATAATACCGCAATTGCTTTATTTTGTCCTTCAAAAATATAAGCATAGATGCCATCATCAAGTGTTAGGAGTTTGACGAAATTTGTATCTTCAAGATGCCAAGCCATATTTGAATAAGCAGAACCACTAGGATGCAAAAATCCTTCCTCTGTCACCAGTGATCTGTATTGAATCGGGGCATCATCAGGAAAATACGAATGTGCATGCATAGAATAAAGGAACACCTTTTTAACGCCCAACCCAAGATGGCTAACGATATATCTGCATAAACTATCAGAGTTATCAACTACATCTTCCAAAGATACATAAGGGATCGTGTGATTATAGAAACCAGCTCCATTTTTCGTCATCGTTGAAAGCCCTTCAGTCATCCAAACAGGTTTTGTTATCGCTCCTAGTTTCTCTTCAATAGCCCCACAAGCAATCTTAAAACCTCTTTCTGATGCATCATTAGGATAACCAAGCGGTTCTATTGTGTAATCATGATAGCAGATTACATCGCAAAAATTCAGCCCTCCACTTTCTAAAACACCGCGAGTCCATTCATCACCACTAAAATTGCCCTTTCCAGCTGACGAGGTAGTAGTATTAAATCCTAAGACTATATTATTTTCGTCAATAGATTTGGCTGTCTGATATGCGGTAGCCATTAATTTTACAAAATCTTCCATCGGTCTTTCGCTTGTGACATATCCGCCGTGTTCTGCTTGTTTACTTTCATCATAGCCAACCCCCCACCAAGCGTGGATCCAAGGTTCATTCCAAACATCAAAGGCATCTATGATACCTTTATATCTTTCAGTAACAGTTTTTACATAATTGGCGTAATCATCAAGACTTTTTGGTTGATAGAATTTGTCGAAATATCCATTGTAATCTTTACGGACGTCCTGATAATAACTCGCCCATTTAGGAGCGGTTCCAAGTTCTGCAAGGATTTTAATCCCATATTTGCGATAGCGAGCAATTTCCTTATCGTGAAATATCCATTTGCCCTTTTCTGGTTCAATAAAATACCACATCAGATATTCGCTTCCTGCATCGTGTAACCGTGCCCAGTTTATGCCAACAGCTTTTGCCATCAAAATATGTCTGATAGTTGAGTTTGTATGTATGCCAAAGGGGGAATTTGGAGCATCTTTCATCCAATAATGTGGACGACGAAGGCGATGGACAATTATCTCGTTATGAGTGCTTATCCTTTCATTATTGTTGTTTTCAACATAGGCCTCGATCCTGAAAGAACCATAAGGTCTATTTGGGAAGACGTCATATCTAAACTCCCCATAGTTGAGAAATCCCTTGTTGATCCGAATGTCATCAAGCCATTTTTCTTCACCATAGACGTTAACAACCTTGACTTTGAGTTTTGAATTTTCAGCATTGCCACTGACACAATATCTGATCACGGGATTTTCATCGTCAAACTGCACTAATGCGATTGATGTTTCATTTTTTGGGCAAGCAAGAGAGACTTCACAGGGCAAGCTTGAAGTATACTCAGTAGCATCGTCACCAGGTTCAACCTGCATCGCATCAAGCCAAATAGTGCCTTTCCCTTCAAGCTTCATAGCATAGGACCTTCCGATCAGTTTGGGATTGAATTTTATCTTTATTCTCTGCCATCCATGGTCAGGCTTTGAGGATATTTTTTCACTCGCTATATTGGCTTTGTCGCAGGCAATAACCAATCTTCCATTCCAGTCTCCATTTACATATACGCTAGCGGTGTGAGGGCTTATCACGTTTTCAACATTAAAACAAGTTATCCAAAGACGCATTTCTTCATCTGAACTTATCTTTAATGTGGGCGATCCGCTTATACCTATCTTTTCGTCTTCTGATATGATGACATCATCGGTATCGGAGTTGTCTCTATCCAAGGACCAACCGCTTTGAAGACCAAGTGGAAACCGGCTTATACGCAACAGGTTCTTTATATTGGAATCCTTATAATTCGCCTTAATATCCTCTATTAACTCATCTTTTGTAAATTCTTGTAAACATAGCCGAGCGATGTCACAAAAACCTTCTCCGATGACTGCAAGATATAATCCTATTGGTTTATCAGCAGGCTTTGCTTGATAGTTAAATGTATATTCCTGCCAAGATTTTGAAAAATTGCCCTTTTCCATTATTATATATTTATAAGGCGCTGATACCTCACGGATAGCTATGGCTATTGATGCCCTTGATGGATTGCGAAGCCTTACAGAAAGCCTATAATAGTTATCCCCATCAGTTTTTGGCAATGGTTGATCATACGTGAGCTGACACCAGCCAGATAGAAGTTTTCTGACGTTAATGCGAAGAAATTTTGTCCCATCTTCCTCTAATGACATATATTCTGCATCTAATCTCGCCCAATTTGAGTTATCTGACCAGCCATCGGGTAGTTTCCCTTTTATTTGAAGACCTTTTTGTTCATCAACGATATTAACTTCTTGTGTTGCATTGCCAAAGTCTGTATCAACGATCACTTTTGCATTTACACTTACGGAAATCATACATGCGAATACTAAAACAGATGCGAAATACATTTTTCCTCCACATAAAATATTTATTCTGAGCTATAAATAGACTTATTTAATCGTGTTGTGAGTTTGTCAATCTCTGCCTTTTTGTGTTCAGGCGTAGTTGACTTTTCGGTTGCTTGAAGATATTCTTTTATTGCAATTTTAACCTCTTGTTCGTCTATTTTTTTATCTTTAACAGCCGATCTAACCTTATCAAAGGTCAGTTCAATAGTCTTTTTATCAATATCTTCTGGCAAATCGGTTAGAATTTTTTTTTGTGTATTAGATATAATTCTGACAATTAACCAATCTTGTATTATGTCGCTCTTGGAGTGAATGAACATTGCAATAGCTATAATGATAATTATAACCGCAAGGATAGGGATTAAACAGCCTTTCAAGCACCCATATTTTGGAAAGAGTTTCCTTTCCTGCAAATCTTCATCTTCTTGATCGTTTATATCTGCTGATTCTTCAATTAATTCTTGATCTCTCTTGTCAGGCTCATTTGATATTGACCTCATATTTTCTTCTTGTGAAAGTGAACTTCCTTCCATATCGTCTCGCACAGTTGACTCTCCGTTAGATGACCATACGTTTAGCTTTATTTAAAAAGCTTTTCTATATATTTCCATATACATAGGAATTCTGTCTTCGCCTTTTGCAGTAGCAGAATAAATACCTATTAGGGCTAACTTTGATACGGTATCAACCATTGACGAAGATTCCAAAGCCATTGCCTTCTTTTGCATTTTAGATGACATATTTCGTGTCAGAATGCTTGTTGTAAATGCCCCCACAGGTGCGAATATCACTGCTCCTATTGATACTTCCTTCCAAGTATCTGCTCCAGCGAGATAGGCAACTCCCCTGCCGAATATATCACCTAATATCGTCCCCAAGATAATGAGAGTGCTTCGCCCATCATCATAACTGCCATTTCTGGTAAGAAAGACGCTAGCAGTTGTGCCCACCGGTGCACAAGCCATCATAGAGGCAAGATAAGGTCTCGTGTAGCCAGGGTCTTTAAAGTAGACAAAGTTAAAGCCATAATATATGCCCATACATGTTCCTAGCTCTATCATTCGCGCTTGTCCTTTGTCAGTATCCAGTCGTTTAGCGATCTCGTTAAAACCAAAGGCACCGATAGGTATCCCCAACATCGCTGAACCTGCATAGATGCGCATTTCGTCTTTGTCGCTCAATTTACCTTCGCTGATGACATATGGACTTGCAAGTCCATAAGCACATCCTAAGATACCTCCGAATATGCTCAATTCCGCTCCGCCTTCGCTCATCCCTCCTCTTCTGGAAAGGGCATATCCTCCCAAAGCACCTAACGGAGTAGTTAACATAGGAGTAGCAATATAAGCCTTTGTTTTATCTGAATTGAAGATCGCTGGTATAGTGAGACCATATAAAGTGCCTATTACCGCTCCTCCCTGTATTATCTTTGCCACAGTAGGACCGCTATTATAATCCTTTGTAGCTAAAAGTGATAAAGCAAAACCTCCAAAAACGCATACCATTTCGGAACCTACATAATATCTTGAATGATCTGTATTTAACAGATATGGTATTCCCCAACCATATAATCCGCCAGAATAGATTGTCGAAGTTATTACGATTGGTATGCGTCCTTTACTCATATCGCCTTCAGAAAACCGCTCTTCTCCTTTTGGCTCACATAATCCTGAGTATGAGATCATCAAAATTATGGCAAGACACGTCAATATAATTTTGACCTTCATCGTTTATGTCCTCCGAATATTGGATCTGAATCCACATAATTATTAATTTTTCCTTCTGAAACGTCAATAGAGAACGATGAGATCAATCTTATCCGAAACTTCATCAAGAGTTACTATCTCCTTTTCAGGATCAAACGAGTTATATTCCTTGCCATTTACAATGACATTCTTTATAGGCTTCTCTTGTGGATGTCTGAATCTGATTTTTACTTTCTCGGGAGCGTTTCTTAACGGCGGGTCAATTGACATTGTGATCTTACCTTTTGATACATCGGATTTCATAGAGAAACTCATCTTGCCGAAATAGGTCATAGCCCTTTCAACCTTGATTGATTTGCCATCTTCTAACCATTCACGTGGTATGCCCATCCCAAGGTTCAATTCATTCCCATTTTCATAGATGAACATCATCCTAAACCAATATGTTGATTGTGCCTCGTCTGACGGTTTAAACCAAACGCCGTTATTTCCAGCCAAGTCTGGCAGGGCATGTTCAACACAGGCACATATATCAGGATAAAATACCGATGTAAACGAGTTGAAATAGCTTCTCAGAAAATGTTTGATCTCATCACGCAAAATATAGGGCAATGGGCTACATAGCAGGTTTGATTGCATGGAAAATCCACCGAGACTGAACCAATCTCTTTCAAAATCCTCGACTGTATAGCCGTATCTGTCTGATATGTAAAGGTTATCTTCAAAATCCTTCATTATCCAGGTTGCTTCTTGTGAGTTTGGATCAAGAATTTCAGACCTGATGAGATGAATTGCCCCTTCGAGCGTCTCTCTAATCCAGCCGAAGCCCCTTCCACGTCGATATAATCTTGGCGGATAATGTGGAATAAACGTCCCATCACGGAGCTTCACAACAGGCGCAAGGATCATTGATTCTGTAAATCCTCTGCGTATGTTATTGCCAAATTCCTCTGCGGAATCCAATAACCTCTTTCCCTCCGGATGACCTAAATCTACCAATGCCCTTGCCGCATTTTTGAACCCCCAATATGTCATGGCATTAGTAGCTAGCCAATACCAAAAGTCCATAACGTCTTCAAGTGAGCCTGCTGGCAGAAAACCATATTCAAGGACTTTATTTCCTTTGGCATCAAATTTTTTTGTGGAATTGCTTTCATCTATCACCCATTGACAAGCTTTAACGACGCTCTCAGATATACGTTTTAACCAGTCTTTGTCCCTATAATACCAATAGTGCTCACCGATAGCCCATAGCGTCCAACCATGATGCTGGTTATAACCACCACATTCATAGCCACCTGCACCGTAATATTGCCCTTCTTGGCTTGAAAACATACCCGGTAGCCCAACTGTCCCTTGATAGTGTATAAGCAGTTCAAGTCTCTCTTCCGCTTCTTTCTTATAACCTCTTCTGCTGAAATCGCTTATACACATCATCGACTCGTTTGGAAATACCCCGTAAGGGAATGTCCCAACCCGTGAGGCGTATCTGTCTGACCCCGGCTCCCTATCGTCGGTTATTAGCATATGCGTCACATGTGCCTTATAGAAGTTTGTCAATATCTCATTTGGACATTCTATTTGTGTCCCCTTTGCAACCCGTTGTTGCCAAAACTTTTTGACTCTTGGCAATTCATATTCATAGTTGCTATCTCTGAGCAGGGAAAATTCCTCTTTTTCTGTTAGAGTAATAAACGGAATTTTGATGTATATATTATGGGATTGATCCTTCATCAATGTTATATGATATGAAAGACCATCGGTATCATTTACAATTGCACCATCGCCCATAGTATCAATCATATAGCGAAGTCTTCTCGGATCATAGTTTACCGCATATATAAAACCGTTATCCTCTGCAAGAGTTTCCTCTATATCGCATTTTGCTGTTAGTTTCAACTTGATGTTTTGAGTCTCATCGCTTATATTTGACAAACTTATTTTCATCAATAGGACTATTGGATCATCTCCTTGTATCATCTGACCACTGAGAATATCCTGACCAAGCGGAGTCGCAAAGGCTGATTGGCTATATGAAATGCCATCACTCTCCCATACCGAATGGATTATTGGTAAATATCCATCTTCAATATATCTCGTTTTAGGTTCCACATTTGGGATTCCAAAGTTGTATCTAATCCAATCCCCTTCCCAAAGAAGCCTGTCAGTGTCCCTGCCCCTGACCTTTGCGATCCAATTTTTTGGATAAAAAACTTCTCCTTTTTGATCCACTCCAAATTTCTGTCTTCCTCCATCACAACCTAACGGCATAAAACCTCGTGAACGCTTTTTGGGCATATCATTCCACGATCTTGAATATGTCTGCTCAGGTCTTTCAAAGATCATATCATAGACGGTTTTCTTGTGGTTTGCCTCCCATTCTTTCTTAAACGTCTGATAGTCTATGTTATCATCTGCATTGGTCACAAGGACGTCAAAATCTTTTACAAAAACCTTTTCGCCATTTATGATGTCATCGACGAGAAATGAAAAGCTCTTTTTTCCGTTTCTCAGTGTAACTATGGTCTTATCAAATGAATTGATGTCTTCGTTCTGTGCATATTTAATCTTTGCTAATATAAATCCTTGACCATTTACAGAGCCGAACATCTCACCGTTGTAGACAGAAATATCTCCATTCCAGTTTTTATCTGCAAAACCGTCGCCCCATTCTATTTTAACCTTTGCAGATTTCCAAACCGAATCAGTATAGATCGCAACTGATTTTATCTCTGGTTTTTCGTTATCAAAAGCGATCTTGATCTTCAACGTCCTTCTATATATAGCGTCAAAATCTGCAATATCAGAGAACTCTTTAGCATTTATGGGATTAAACTCGAAGATAGCCTTAGAACCATCAAGTCTCATTTTGACATCGGCAGTCTTCCATTCACCATTGAACCAATCATCATCACGCATCCAACCCGAACCGCCAGCACCGACAACCGCACCTTTTGGCACTCTTTGTTGTGGCCAATGCCTTCTCCAATATTCAATTTTCGCTTTGGACAGGGCATCCTTATCGGAAGATTCTATGACAATACTAAATATATCTCTCATCTCTTCCCATTGGAATATGATGTCGTTTTCGCTTTCTTCTACCATCGCAAAATCGGAAATGTTTACGTTATCTACAAAGTCCATTTGTGCTCCTCCATATCAAAGATGATCATAAGCTAGATCACTGGTATATAAAAATTTAAACTGATCTTTTGGAAATCAGAGACGATCCAGAAGATCAGGCTATAAACAAGATACTTATTTGGTATTTCAACTGAAAATAATATCAACTGAAAATAACATCAAAATCTCACTGGTAGATGTAGCTCTACATAAGCCATTCCACCTAATATTTCATTGCTTGGTTTTATATATATCCCTATATCAAATAAGTTAGGCTTGTCTTTTTCAGGAGTTACCTTCACTTGGATACCTGAGACTGCTGAGCGTCCTTTTATGGAAATAAATCTGATCAAAGCGTCAGTGAACCCATCTTCTATTCCCTGTGGATTGTTGCCCGGGACGATCTTATCCTGAATTAACCTGATATATTGGGCAATACGCGATACAAGCAATTGATATTGTAATGTTGCAAATAAAACGCTTGTCTCTGTTGACCTCTGATCGCTATATTTGGTCGGCAGAAAAGCGGTTGGAACAGAGGTAATGGTAGCAGAATCAAAATTTGGTCTACAAGTCAAAGTTGCAATTCCATTATCCGCGAGATCGGATGCAAGCTGTGTCGATATGTAAGCAGAGAGGGGCATAAAAACCTTTTCTTTGTTTCTGAGCGTGTGTTCTCTAACAGGTAGATCTTCAATAGTGCCATTTTTTGTTCCTGTGATCTCGGTTGCCCAGCCGATCTTAGCAAAGCTTCTATTTATAAGCACGCCCAATGCCCATATGGGACTTCCCCAAACGTTAAACAGTCCCGATTCATTGAATTCATATCTTTTGATGCGGTTATCCTTGCTGTATGGCAATCTCAAAAGGAATCGGTTAAAAACTAGTGTTATCCATCTCGCAGATGGATTTTCACGGAAACCACGCCATTTGGCATATTCCATCCCATTGAAGAATTCTTTCAGATATGGCAATGTGTTTATATCATCTGCAACTGACAGACCAAAGAATTTCGCATCAACATAGGATATAAGCGGAACCTGTATATCTTCAAGCTCATTGGAAAGCCTTGACAATAGCTCTATGTCTTGATTTGAGTTATCAAACTCATAATCTGCGATCACTACTGATAACGGAAATTCATTTTCATCATTATATTCGGGTATGTAAACATTATCGTGGAAGACTTGAAATAGATTTTGCTTTGGGACACTTATCACCTCAATTTGTATATTTTCACGGAAATCTGTGCGATCAATGAGAAATTTAAGCCCGCGCCAAGCTGATTCTAATCTGCGAAATTCTTGATTATGCAAAATTTCATTAACTTGAGCAGATATGACGCCATCAAGTTCGCTAACCGCTGAATTTATTGCTTTGTTATCGATTGAACTATAGTTTCTCCCAGCTGACGTCAGTATTGATATTATACGTTCCAACGCATTATCTATTGAATACGATGATGGCTTAGATGTCTGATCAGGGATATCAACAAGTTTGAAAAGCTCGTCAAGTTCGGAATTTGATATGTCCTTTTCTTCGCTTTTCGGGGCTTCAGTGCTTTTAGGAGTAAATAGGATTGACTTCACCCTTGACATTATCTCCGCACCTACGATTGTTCTTTCAAGTCTGCTTTGGACTTCTTCTTGCGATAATCTGTTCTCTTTTATAGATATAAGCAGGTCTCTGACGTCTAATAATTCTTTGAGTGCAGGGACATTTTCTGCGATCAAATCAGGCTTGAAGTAATTTATGTCTCTAATCGGAATATCAACTATGATCTCCTTTGGATCATTACCAAGCCGATTAGGAATATCTATGGATATCTTTGGGCATATCTCAGATAAGACATTTTTAAAGTTATCCTTATCGATTCTGAATCTATCCGATACTTTTGACACTCCTGTTTGAAGGTCGCGAGGTGCAAGTTCAGAAAGAACAAGCATTCGTAAAGGAACTTGTGGAATATCGCTATCAAATCCGCCTAGCAAACCACTGACCATCTCCATCACCTCATTTAAATTTAAGAGCTATTTTTTATAATTGCCTGATTTAATTCAGCATTAACATATTATTATAGAACGTTATTTATGTCAATTAATTTTTCTGCACTTGCCGTCAATCTTGCTAGAGATTCATATGTTTTAATCTAACTCTCCTCCTATAATAATTCGTCCATCGCCAGCCGGGACAACAAAACTATTGTTAACCTCCCCCGTTAGCGAATCCTTAGCAGGACCTTTTAATCGGATGGTGTATGGCATTTTTGCCCCTGGCAGGTTTACTATGACGATCGCATCTTCGTATTGCCTTTGCCAAACATGCGTATTTATCCTTTTCCCCGTCTCTATTGGTTGACCGATCTTGATATCATATTCGGGATACCAGTCATGTTTATGGCTAGTGTTATCAGAAAATAGGTAATAATAATTACCGATTATCAAAGAAAAACATAAACTCCAACGTCTAGCTGATGGATCAGGTTGTGGCTTTTGCCCACGCTTCGGGTCATTGGGCCAACCAGCACGAGACCTTATGTCTTCGAACCTTTCGATCAGACTAACATTTGGCGATCTCAGTAATTTTTCGGTATTCTGCATCTTTTTTATGATCTCATCCCATTCAGTTCGGTTATGGCTCCAGCCTGATTCATACATAATCCCATTCAGATATGGCGCGATGAAGTCGTAGTCGCCCACGTTATAACCTGCATTTGCTAATATAAGGAAATTATCTCCAATAGCTTGACGAACCTCTTTCAAAAAAGCTATCCATGGCTCTGGCTCATTTCTGATATTGTCAAAAAATACCCCATCTATCCCTGTTTCTTTCAGTGATGAAGCCCATTTGACGACAAGATGACGATATTCAGGATCATACCAATTCATACGATAGGTTCCGGGCCAAAACTGCTCCCGTTTGCCATTTACGCGCAACCACCAAGGATGGTCTTCTGGTAACCATTGATCCGACCATTCATAAAAGTAAAGCTCGCAGAAAATAACCGCGTATGGATTTATCTTTCTGATCTGAGAAAGCCTTTGTTTTGCTGTTTCTATTGATTCAGAAGTGAATCCATCAGCAAACCCTATTGGGCTTCGATTATACTTTAATCCAAGACTCCCAGTCCCAAGTAAAATTAGATCATGTTTAGCTATGCTTTCTATGGAGTTATCTCCTCTTATCGGAGACCACAACATCGCTATCTTTGGATACGGAGTTTTCGTGAAAAGGGGCGGATCCGCATTTGTGTTTGCAGTTAGTATCATTATCATTATACCAAAACAATTTAACATACCGTTTTCCCCCTTATTATAAAACGTCGTCGATGCAGGTCAGATATTATTTCAAAACTGCATAACTGATTCAAAACTTTCATATAATGCTTAAATTGAAGACATATTTTTGCATTAAAATAAGATAATCATTTGAATTTAAGGTTGATGGCTGACTATCAAAAGCCAACCACGACCGGGTTCTATTGGTATCTTATCAGATGGTTTAAATATCGCAGATGGTTGAAATCCCTCAATTGCAGGGGCATATAAGATGGACTCTTTTTCGTCAAGACCAAGTGTTTCCCAATTTATGTCCAATCTGCAATTTGTAGATTCTTTCGCCCAACTTGCGAGAGAAATAAGAGATTTTCCGACTCTTCGATATACTGTTGCTAGCACGTTTTCATCATCAGCCCTTACAGGGCAATTTTTATCCCAATAACCTATCATTTGTGCATCCTGTATGCCGAATTCATCCCATAATTTCCAAATATTTCTCGGATCTCCGCCCCATCCAAGTCTGTTTGTCATACCATATATCATTCCGCGCCAAGGATTGCCGTTATTTTGAAGCATCTCACCGAATAAACCAAAAGGGATACCTGATATCTCAACAAGCCAATAATCAGGCGATTCATCATAGTCAAATCCCTCGCCGAACCAAAGGCTATCAATATATGGAAAATGCTCCAGATATTGGGTTGCACAATTTGATAGACCATATTGCGGACTAAAGTTGTTACCAGAATGAAAGTCAATTAAGCATCCTTCACATTCTCTATCCATAACCTTCCTGACACGCTTCATAATTTCTCGGTCATAGCCGATACCATCAAGATATAATCCGTCAATACCAACATTCTTGATCAACCATCGCAAGCCTTCAAGGTAGTAATTATGCCATCTCGATAGACCTGTTGTTGCAATCGCTGCATCAACTTCTGTATCTGAAAGTATATGATGCCAAGCAGGCGTATAGTTAGAGACAAGATGCTCACAAAGCCAAGAATGTCCACCTCCTTTGCCATCTGTGAATATCTCAAAACCTAAACTCCGTAACGCCCATATCTCAGCAGTATAATTGCTTAATTCACGGATGGTATAATATATTTTTACTTTTATATTGTTTTTATGTGCTTCGCTTATATAATCAGTCATTTTATCTGATGCCACAAACGGATAGTTGATGTTTGGGTTGATCTCATTGCCGTGATGGATATTGATTATATTTGCCCCTGATTCTTTGACCGTATTAACCGGGACATAAGCGTGATAGTATCTCTGATTCCAATGAGAACGATCCAAAGGTTTTAATGGAGTGATAATAAGGCTAAAACAGAGGTCTATTTTTTCGTATTCCATTATGCTTCTTTCGCCTGTATAAGCTTGAATTATCACCATATCGCGATCTTCAAAGACTTTACAACCACCTTTTCCGTTGTTATACCAATCTTTTGGTATTCCTTCTGATTTGAGGCTATATAGTTCCCAGATGTCTTCTGTCCCTTTTAGTTTACAGTGAATTCCAGCGTTGACATCGCCTATCCAAATGCTATTGTTTGCGAGTTTCTCGTCCCAAACCCATCTCCATTCTTTTGGACGATAACCACCTTTACAGCCCATTCCCATCATATAAACTGCGATCTCTCGCTTAATTGGGATATTCAAACATATATTTTTGACATCAATATTCTTTTTCGGCTTTATAGATACACGGAAATTGATAAAACCATCAAATTCCATTTTCGACTGGCAAGTGGTTATAAAATACTTATCTTCGGAGACCGAATCCCAAATTACTGTCCCGTTGGTTTCTTTTGATAACGCTATCTCAGAGTGGTCAGCTGAGATCAGACCATTTTCTGTTTCAATGTTTATATTGATAGGCTTTGCTAAAATTTCATAAGATGAGCTTTTTATACTTTCTGGGAGACCGTTATCAGTAAACTTAACTGACCTCCCTAGACATTCAACTTCGTTTCCGTTGATTTTGAGTGGTATATATGGTTTCGTGACCTCATCGTCAATTCCTATCCTTGAATTAAGCCATCTAAGCCTCGAAAGCCTCCAAAGCTCATTATCCCCATTATCATCTATGATTTTTTTGTCTAATTTTATTGATATTTTGACCTTCGTCTCGGGAAAATTTCTGGGCTTGATTGTCAAATAGCCAAAATATTCTCCAGGTTCTATGTCTTTGGACATCTGCATACCAAACCATAATGCACCGACTTTATTCAACTTAACGGATACTTTTTTGTGTAAGGGTCTACCTAACCAATCAAATCCATCTTTGTTGAAGAATTGTAGTTCACCATCTATTGGAATTGTTCCTTTATCAAAATTTATGTCTAAATCCTCAATATCAGATTCAATCGGATAAATGCCAATTTGAAAAACAAAGAATTCGCCTCGTAAAGCTTCACCAACGAATTCATCCTTTACACCGTTTTGTATCCATCTCAAAGGCAAGTCATCCGACATCCGTATTGGATATTTGCGATCCTCTGGAAATATCAAATATGGTCTATCTTTGTAACTCTCAATAAGCGATATTAACTCATTTTTTGTTGCTATTACCTCCATCGGGTCAAAGCGGTCAAACTCTGTCCTTGCCTGTATTTCAAGAATTTTAGCTTTTGGAAGATCGCTTTTGTTTGAAATACTATTGAGCCATTCTTGGTCTGATGTCAATTGCGGAGTCAAATATTCCGTTGTATAATCCCAAGGTATTGGGTTAACTTTATATGGCATATAATAAATATAATATTCCCCTGGAGCTGTTATCGGCTGAAATATGATTTTTCCAAATTCTCGGCTGATCTCCAATACAGAGACATTTTTGATCTGTTCACCAGTTGAGGCATCAAATACCATAATGGCTTTGCCCTCTGGATTTAGATCACGCCTTCTCCATTGAATTTCTGCTAAAACTGCGTTAGACTTTTCAGGAACATAAATTCTGGCGCGATGGTTTCCCAAATCTGATTTCCACACGGAATCAGCAACACTGAAAGGAATATCCAGTTCCGATGATATGCACATTGCCAGAGAAATAAATGTGTGAATCACGTAATTCATAGAATTTACCTCAGTTAAATTGTTTTTTTGTTAACTAATCTCATCTGATAATATATGATACTTAATATATGATACTTCGTTAGTATGGGGTTGATCAAGCACAAATAGAGATTCAAACACAGTAAATTGCAGAAAAAAAGATACTGAATGGAGATATTGTGATGAATATAAACGAGTTAAAAACGGAGTTAAATACAAATATAATAGCCAAAGAAATTGTGTATTTTGACGAGATCACATCAACAAACGATATTGCTTTTGTATTGGCTAACGATGGGGCTGTTGATGGGACATTAGTAATTGCTAATAGTCAAACAATGGGTAAGGGAAGATTAGACAGGAAATGGTTTTCTCCAAAGGGGAAAAGTATCTTGGCTTCGCTGATACTGCGTCCTCAAATACCGCTCTCTCATTCCGGAAATATCAATTTGATAACTACACTGTCTATTGTTCATTCAATACGTTCTATAACCAATTTGAATGCTATGATAAAATGGCCCAATGATATTGTGATAAACAATAAAAAAGTCTCAGGAGTGTTGGTAGAATCTAAAATAGAAAGAAATTACGTAGATTTCTTTGTAGTTGGATTTGGTGTAAATGTCAATATTCCCAAAGAAGACTTTCCAAGAGAAATTATCGATATTGCTACATCTTTGAGTGTTGAACTGGGCTATGAAATTTCAAGGACTCAATTGTTATTAGATATACTTCGTCAGATAGAATCAAGATATATTAGCATGACAGAGGCTTTGACAGATTTCTTTCAGGAATGGAAGAGTTGTTCAATAACAATAGGTCAACGAGTAAGAATAGATAGCCCTGATTGTGTTTTCTTCGCAAAAGCTCTGGACATTGATAAAAATGGTGCTTTGATCATCCAACTTGATTCTGGCGAAATTCAAAGTATTATGAACGATGATCTGGTTAAAGTCCGAATAGAAAGCCCTATTAAATATTAATTCTGTCAGAAGCGATTTATAAAGGCGATAGTTAACACACGCAGGAAATCTTGGAATTCTCCTATACAAAAAGGATTTAGAGATATTTTAAGACATTAAAATATTCACTTTTCACAGTTTTACTGTTGACACTGGTAGTAAAATATGTTACTATTTTTATATTCGTAACACCTTAATTTCTTGAAGTGAGGAGGGAAGCTTATGCATATACCAGATGGTTTTTTGGCAATGAACACATGGATCCCAACTTGGTTGATCTCTGCCGGTGGGATCGCATATAGCGTGAAAAAGGCATCACAGTCGTTAAAAGATAAGATGGTGCCATTAATGGGTATAATGAGTGCCTTCATATTTGCAGCTCAAATGCTTAATTTCCCCATCGCAGGGGGGACATCTGGTCATCTGTTAGGGGGGGTATTAGCGGCGGTCTTATTGGGACCTTTTCCCGCAGCAATAGTTATCAGTGTTGTCTTAACTGCACAGTGCCTTATATTTCAGGATGGTGGAGTAACCGCCTTGGGCGCAAATATTTTCAATATGGCAATTGTCGGCACTATGGGGGGATACCTTATCTATTCGCTTGTCCATAGATTGATTAAAAGCAAAACAGGTATAATGATCGGAACTGCTATAGCTTCTTGGTTATCAGTTGTTATTTCAGCTTCTTTCTGTGCCATTGAACTTGCAATATCCGGAACATCGCCTTTGAACATCGCGCTCCCTGCAATGGCAGGTATACACGCTTTGATAGGCATAGGTGAAGCTGTTATCACGTGTGTTGTTGTGGGGTTTGTCCTTGGCGTTCGTCCTGACTTAATATATGCAAAGGAGCAATTAGCATGAAAAGGAAAGACGTCATCATTGGGATAATTATTTCATTATTTCTAGCGGGATTGATCTCAATATTCGCATCGCCCTTACCCGATGGACTTGAAAAGGTAGCAGAAGACAAGGGCTTTTTGGAAAAAGGTGAAGTAGAACCGCCTATCAAATCGCCTATTCCTGATTATACCTTTCCCGGTGTAAAAAGTGAAAAACTCGCAACCTCCATCGCTGGAGTTTTAGGAACTTTGGTCGTTTTTGGACTAGGATATGGCGTATCCGCATTGATAAAGCACAAAAACCAATATCAGAATCAATAGAAGGAGTTTCTGTAAATGAAATATATAGCCAATCTCACAATTACAGCTTTTTTGTCATTAATGTTGGTCGGTATATCTAATGCAGAAGATAATGCTAAACTTGATGTAAGTGGAAGCTTTCAAAGTGAATTTAGTTATGTGACAGATAGAAATGAAAGTGAAAGCGATTTTTATCTAAGCATAGTAGAACTATCAATAGACCCTTCATTAAGTTCAAACGTCTCTGGACACCTATTAATGTTGTATGAATACGGAGAAAATGATAATGAGTTCAGTTTGGACGAAGGATACATTGAGATTAAGATGCCATTTATTGAAAGCATCGAGTTCTCGTCATCTCTTGGGAAATTAGCTATTCCGTTTGGGGAATTCAATTCGCATTTTGTATCTGATCCATATGTCCTTGAGATTGGCGAAACAGGACAATACGCTCTTGGAGTATCTTTAAACCATAAGATAATCCAAATTAGTTCCGCGCTTTTCAAAGATAGGATAGATGTGGATGGAAGAAACAACAATCAGATCAATGCTTTTGCGGTGAAGCTTAAAGGTTCTACTCCCGAAGATATGTTCGGCGAAAAAGTCAATATATCAATTGGCGGGTCGTTTATAAGTAATATTGTTGGAACTGATGGACTATCAGAAACATTTGCTGAAATAACTAGAAAAGTTTCTGGGCTTAATGGTTTTGTCAGTTTAAATGTTATGGGAATTTTTCTCGATGCTGAGACCTTAACCGCCTTAGATAATATTGAAACATTAAAAGACGAAGTTCAAAAACCAAAGTCTATCAATTTTGAATTAGGATATGCTTTGCCCGGTATACCTGTTGAGATCGCAGGCAAATATGAAAATATCTCCTTCAAAGATGATGATAGCACTAAGAGGTTTGGTGGCGTATTATCTGTTGGCATTTTTAATGACAAGGCTAAATTACACTTGGAATTTCTCAGAACAGATGAAGGAGATACTAAACGTAATTCTGTAACCGGTCAATTAGCTGTTGAGTTTTAATTTAAAGCTCAAATTGCATCGCAGAAAATCGTCAGTCCTATTTTTGGGGCTTAATTATAGCAATGTAAAATAAGCAGATAGCCTGTTTTACATTGCTATTTTGAGATAAATTACTGGAAGTTTTTTATCTCTCCCCATGTTGACGCAAGTTTTCCGGCAGGTTCAACGGATATATACATATCCTTTTCCGTCTCTCCTATGATAACGTTATCAACATAGACCAAACCATAAAGACCAAACTTGCCTGATTTATACGTCGCTTCTTTTCCAGTCATAAGCGGTTTCATTTTGGCGAAAGGCGTTGTGTCACTTTTTTTCTTTGCATAGACATCAAATGTATCGCCTTTAATGACAAGCCTAAAACTGAACCATTCTCCCGGAGGTGCATTAAACGCCACACCAGCAAGGAAGTTTGTCCAATTACCGCCCGATCTTTTCCAAAAATCAAATGTTGATCCTAATCTTCTGTCTAAGAGATAAAATTCGTTTTCAGCCATAAATCGGAAAACTACGCCCATATAAAAATCTACCGGAAAATATATGTCGTAATCAACGATATAATCTTGCATATTTGCATCGCCAACCACTGCAAGATTTCCGCCTACATCGTGCCGTGACTGATCGTGTGGCAGATCGGAGTGTGCAAATACCTTATTATTCTTATTGACCGGGTCTATTATTACCTGTGGATTGCCTTTGCCCTTAAAGCCAAGTTCCCAACCTTGTGGAAATTTTCCTATGGCATCCTTTTCAAAATCACTTGCATAGAATTGCTTTCCAAATGCAAACGGTGTGAATAATAACAATAATGTAAAAACAATACAAAGTTTCCTCATATTACTTAATTTCCCCCCAAGTTGTAGCGAGTTTCCCTTTTGCAGAAACACTTGTAATAACTAAATCATTGACGGTTTCTCCGATGACAATATTGTCTATATAGATCAGTCCATAAAGACCAAATTTGCCTGATTTATATGCTGTGTCTTTTCCCGTGATGAACGGTTTGTCAAAGGGTTTGCTATCGGTCGCCAATTTGGCATAAGCCTCAAAACTATCACCTTTGACAACAAGTCTGAACCTATGCCACAATTTTGGGACTGCATCATATTTTGCACCAGATGTTATGTTTGTCCAATTGCCGTTGCTATGTTTCCAGAAGTCAAAACTTGTAGGCGAAGTAACTCTTCTGTCAAGAAGATAGAACTGTTTTGAGTCTATAAATCTGAACAAGACGCCTATATAAAAATCCTCTGGGAAATAGGCATCGTATTCAACAATATAGTCAGTCATATTTGCATCTCCAATTACCCAGACGCTTCCGCCTACATCGTGTCTTGCTTTGTCCTTTGCAAGATCGGTATGTGCAAAGACCTTGTTATTTGGATTCAATGGGTCTACTATCACTTTGCCATTTCCAGCACCAGCGAAACCAAGTTCCCAACCACTTGGTGGTTTACCTATGGTATCTTTCTCAAAATCGCTTGCATAGAACTGTTTAGCAAAAGCAAATGATGAAAAAACCAATAGGAACAACACAATAAAAATAAACTTATTCATTTAACCCTACTCCTTTTTTAAAAGTTATAACAAATTTACCAATTGAAATCAGACAGTTAACACTATTTAATCCATTATCCTGCACGTTAATATTTTAAAAAAATTGCACATAGAAATCAATAATTTTTAAAATTCCAAAATCCTACAATACAGATCAAAAACTCATGACGAAAAACTGTCGTAAAAATTTTTCGTTGACTTTGGTAAATGAATATGTTACTATATATTGTGCTAAAGTTTTACATTACATACAATATATTGAGGTGATGTTATGATATGCCCTTTTTGTAATAGCGAACGGACAAAGGTTGTCGATAAACGTGAAATAGGTTCAGGAACTGTCACCAGGAGACGTAGGGAGTGTCTGGACTGCAACAAACGTTTTACGACCTATGAACGCGTGGAAGAACTGGATATTTATGTGATCAAGAAGGATGGACGACGTGAACCTTATGACAGGGTCAAGCTTAGGACAGGCATATCAAAAGCCTGTGAAAAGCGATCGATCAGTCAAGATACCATAAACGAGGTAGTTGATAGAATAGAAAATGAGCTCAGACAGATGAGAACCATTGAGATAAAAAGCAATGTAATAGGCGAAAAAGTTATGAAGGAACTTAAAAAACTGGATAAAGTTGCTTATATAAGGTTTGCATCTGTATACAGGGAGTTTACAGATGTAACAGATTTTCAAGAAGAGCTAAGGATTTTATTAAATGAGATCAACAAGGAGGCTAAGAGCAATGGGAACTAGTGCTTCAAGAAATTATGACGTGAACATAACTTCCAAAGTAGAAGCAGAATTGAAAAAAATGGATATTGAACCAAATTTTTCTGAAAATGCGCTTAAAATTTTAGAGAAACGTTATCTTATGAAGGATGATGAGGGAGATTTAGTTGAAACGCCAAAGGATATGCTCGCCAGAGTTTCTGCTAATATCGCTTATGCAGATTTAAATTATGGTGCAAGTTATGAGGAGATGTTGGAATACGCCAAAAATATATATTGTATGATGTCCAATCTTGAATTCTTGCCGAATTCCCCTGCCTTACGAGGTGCAGGGCGAGAGACCCAACAGCTTTCTGCTTGTTTTGTCTTGCCGATCCAAGATAGCAGAAAATCCATATTTGAAACTTTGCGTGATGCGGTTGACATCCAAGCTTTTGGCGGTGGCACAGGCTTCAATTTTTCCAATATCAGAGCTAAAGGCACAAAGGTCGAATCTACCGGAGGAGCTGCATCAGGACCTATATCCTTTATGCAAATATATGATATAGCTGTCGGGAAAGTTATCGCGCAAGGTGGTGTCAGACAAGGCGCGAATATGGGCATCCTTGCATATAATCATCCAGACATCCTTGAATTCATAGATGCAAAGCTTGATGGAAAAACTTTATCTAACTTCAACATATCCGTTGGAATAACAGAGGAGTTTATGGAGCTTGCAGAGAAAGGATTGGAATATGATCTAATCGATCCACACACAAGGAAGGTTATGAAACGAGTCAATGCACGAGAAGTCCTTGACAAAATTGCAAGAAACGCATGGGCGACAGGTGATCCAGGACTGATATTTCTAGATAGAATAAATCACGCTAATCCTACTCCGCATATAGGAACTATTGAATCAACAAATCCCTGTGGAGAGCTTCCGCTTTTACCTTATGAATCTTGTAATCTTGGGTCTATTAACTTGTCAAAAATGGTCTATGAACGAAAAGGTAAATATTTCGTTAATTACGATAAATTAGAGGAGACTGTTAGAAACGGAGTCCATTTCTTAGATAATGTTATTGATATGAACAGATACCCGCTTGAAAAGATAGAAGAGATGACAAAAGGAAACCGCAAGATCGGGCTCGGAGTTATGGGCTGGGCTGATATGTTAGCAATATTAGGCATTCCTTATGATTCTGACGAAGCTTTGGAGCTTGCAGACAAAGTTATGGGGTTTATCAATACAAAGGCTAAGTCCGCATCTGTTGAGCTTGCAAAGATAAGAGGGACTTTTCCTAATTTCAAAGGTTCAATTTATGATACAGGAAAAGACGAAGACAAGGTGCGTAATGCTTCTTGGACAACAATAGCCCCTACTGGAACGTTAAGCACACTCTCCGATTGTAACGGTGGAATTGAACCATTTTTTATGATAGTCTATAGCAGAGGATCAATATATGATGCAGAAGGAAAACCAACTATCAAGATGCTTGTAGAAAATGAAATCTTTAAAAAAGTTGCGATCAAGAGAGGATTTTATACCAAAGAGTTAATGATAAAAATTGCCGAAACTGGCTCTGTTCAACATATTGACGGGATACCAGACGACGTCAAACGCGTGTTTGTATCATCTCACGACATAAGTTATGAATGGCATCTGAAAATGCAATCCGCATTTCAAAAACATGTTACAAACGCGGTCTCAAAGACGATTAATTTCCCAAATAATGCCTCTGTTGACGATATAAAAAAGAGCTATCAGCTTGCATACAAACTTGGTAACATTAAAGGCATAACAGTTTACAGAGATGGATGCAAACAATATCAGGTTTTAAGTGCGGTTGAGACAAAAAAAGAAGTCAAATCGTCTGTTACAACAACTGAGGATATAATAGCAAAGTTAAATGCCCCCAGACCTCGTAAAATAGCTGGAACAACTGATAGAATAGAAACTCCCGTTGGCAAACTTTATGTAACCATTAACAAGGCTAATGGCAGGTTATATGAGGTATTCCTTAATATCGGCAAAGCAGGTGCTGATATAACCGCTGATGCAGAAGGTTATGGCAGGTTACTATCAATGCTAGTCAAGATCGGTGTGCCACTTGAAATGATAATAGAGCAACTAAGAGGGATCGGCGGAAGTGGATCAATAGGATTTGGAAAAGAGAGGGTCAGGTCATTACCAGATGGTATTGCAAGAGTGCTTGAAATGTATCTTGAAGAAAACCCGGATGAATCTGTCCCAAGCTTAAATGGTAATGATAATGAACCGAAAATCTCTGGAAATCTATGTCCAGAATGTGGTAATATACTTGTGTTTGAAGAAGGCTGTACCAAGTGCCGAAACTGCGGATATTCAAGATGTTAAAAGTAAAGGTCAAAAGTTAATATGAGTCACGCCATATTAATCGTTGATGATGAAGTTGGGATCTTAGAGTCTTTATCAGCTATACTCCAAGACGAGGGATACAATACCATCACTGCAAGTAACGGTGGCGATGCTATAAAGATGGTTCAGGGCGAGGACATTGATCTCGTGCTTCTTGATGTCCAACTGCCAGACGTCAATGGGGTAGAGGTTTTACGTAGAATTAAGGAGATAGAGCCCGATATTCCGGTAATTATGATCTCTGGCAGAGCGACAATAAGAGTTGCGGTTGATTCCACAAAACTTGGCGCTTACGATTTTATCGAGAAACCATTTTCTCCCGAAGAAAAGATAGATAAGATGTTGTTAACCATTAAGCAGGCAATTGAGCGTCAACAGCTTGAACAAGAAAACAAGGCATTTCGCATTCGTGAAGATAAGAAATGGATGATGGTCGGGCGAAGCCCACTCACATTAGAACTTTATGATCAGATAAGCAAAGCAGCTCCAAGCAAAGGACGAGTCTTGATAACAGGAGAAAATGGGACGGGAAAAGAACTTGTGGCAAGGGCTATACATAGACAAAGTCCTCGTTCATCTGCTTGTTTCGTCGAGGTAAATTGTGCTGCGATCCCACAAGATTTGATAGAAAGTGAGTTGTTCGGACACGAAAAAGGTTCATTCACAGGTGCAGGTTCAAGGCAAATAGGAAAATTTGAGCTTGCAAATGGGGGAACGTTATTCCTCGATGAAATAGGCGATATGAGCCTTTCTGCCCAATCAAAGGTCTTACGAGCCATAGAAGAGGGCGAAATACAGAGAATTGGTGGAACAAGGACTATAAAACTGGATGTTCGCATCATATCAGCAACTAATAAATTCCTAGAAAAAGAGATTGAAAAAGGGAATTTCCGTCAAGACCTTTATTATAGGCTTAATGTTATTCCTATCTATGTCCCACCTTTACGGGAAAGAAAAGATGATATCCCATTGTTAGTCCAACATTTTATGGAACAGTTTTGCAACGAAAACGGCAAGCCATTGAAAAAGATGTCGCCAAGTGCATTAAACTTGCTTATGGAATACAATTGGCCCGGAAACATTAGAGAACTCAGAAATATCGTTGAACGGTTGATAATCTTAGTCGATGCTGATACAATAGAGTCTTTCCATGTCCTTTCAGCCTTGAATGTTAAACATATAAATGAAGTTAATTATGCCGAAAAGTCTTTAAAAGAAATGATTGATGAATATGAAAAGAAAATACTTCTTGCTGAACTAAATGCTAATGGAGGGAATGTAAGTCAAACAGCGAAAAAGTTAAAAATAGACCGAGCTAATTTATATAGAAAATTGCGTGCTTATGGCATAATAAAATCTGATAGCGAGCTATTATAAATCCGATAATCGTAAGGTGTTTTGATGTCATTGGGATAGGCATAATTAACATTTATAACAAAGATTTTGAGGGATGATAAAATGTCTGGAAAAGTCTGCGTTTTCAGATATGTAATCATAATTTCACTGATGATAACAACGATAGGAGAATCAAATATGCCTGAAAGAATAATGATTACCGTTGGTCAAGAGAAAGCTGATATCGTCGGTTCAGACAATAGAGCATTACAGTCCGCAGTTGATTATATCGCTGGATTAGGTGGAGGAATTGTGATCATCCTTGCCGGCACATATCATATGAAGGATTCGTTACACCTTCGCAGTAATATTACATTGATAGGTCAAGGGGATAAGACGATTCTTCGCAAATCTGATGGTTTTAGGTCTGCCCTAGCGACAGATGGGGACTACGGTCAAGAGGAGATAACCCCCACAGACCCATCTGGTTTTGAAATCGGCATGGGAGTAACGATAGCAGATAACAACTCGGGCGGATTTCATACGACCGTTGCAACTATAATATCACGAGACGATAATATTTTCGGTATAAATAAGCCTTTGAATGCAGATTGTATGGTTGCCCGTGGTGCTTATGTCCAAAACACTTTTCCAGTTATAAGTGGTTACTATATAGAAAATACAAATATCCAAAACCTAACAATTGATGGCAATAAAGATAAAAATGAATATCTAAATGGATGCAGAGGTGCAGGAATTTTCCTTTATCGTGCAAAAAATGTATTGATTAAATCTTGCGTTATTCACGATTATAATGGGGATGGCGTAAGCTTCCAGCAAAGTAATGATATTGTTGTTGAAAACTGTATTTCACGCAATAACACAAGTCTAGGATTCCATCCCGGCAGTGGTTCGCAAAGACCTGTAATAAAAGGCTGTAATTCATATAACAATGGTAGCGATGGGCTATTCCTTTGCTGGAGAGTGAAGAATGGTCTTTTCGAAGGGAATCAGATATTCAACAATGGTCAGTTTGGCATATCAATAGGACATAAAGATACCGATAATATATTCCGAAAAAACGTCATATTTGATAACAAAAGTCACGGCGTGTTTTTCAGAAATGAGCCAGAATATACCGGTGGACATCGCAATTTGTTAGAAAACAATGTGATCATAAACAACGGCAAAGGCGGAGAAGGATGCGGAATATATATCAGTGGCGAAACCTATGACATAACGATTGTGAACAACGAGATAAGCGACAAAAAAGAAGAAAGCGAAAAGACCCAGCAATATGGCGTTTGGATCGGATCAAAAGCCAAACGTATTAAGATTCGCGAAAATTTGATAGAAGGGAATAAATTAGGCGCAGTGAAAAATGATTCCGATGATCCAGAAATTGAAATAGACATCAAGTAAAATCTGCTAATATTAGTTCAAGAATTCATAATTGCTACTCTATATCGTTTGATTATGCCTGAGAATAATGCTATGTCAGAAATTGATCTCAAAGTGAACACATCAGAAAAGCTAAATGAAAAACAGTTAAATGTGGTCAACAATATCGATGGTATATATGTCGTTGATGCAGGGGCAGGGACAGGCAAGACAACCACAATAACAAAACGATACGAGAGAATACTAGATATTGTTAAAGACCCTAATAGGATTTTGCTACTAACCTTTACTGATAATGCAGCTGAAAATATGCGAAATAAAATAATAAAAGAATGTGGTAATAAATACGATGTAGTTAAGCTTAAAAACGCACCGATAAGCACGTTCCATTCATTTTGCAACAAGTTAATAAAAACCGAAGGTCTGGAATCGCCGAAATTTTTAGGTATTGATGGCGTTATTCAAAACCCCGCTGTTATGGAGAGGGATATCTACGAAAAACAGTTCTTTCGAAGATTTTTCAACAATTTTAGACGTAAATACCCTAAATATGATGATATATATAAAATTATCAAAGACGATGATATACTTGATCTTATAAAGAAACTTTGCTGTAAAGGTATCTTCCCATCAAGACAAGGTTGGTTTAACAACGGTGAAAAGTTTCTTTACGGAAACTTGGAGCTTTATAAAAAGAAAAAGTTCGATAGAATTAATAGACCCATAACTGGGAAGAGGAAAATGAGGGCTTCTAAATTATTCCAGTCTTTCAAAGAAAAACTTAAAGGCGGACATTATCTTAATCTGCCAGACTTCGACTTCTCTGATGATACTAAGATCCCAGAAGAGGTTTTAGAATTAGCTTTCAATGATGATCGTGATCTATTGATTCAATTTGTCCACGATGTATATTTCAGTTATATTGATCATTGTGTCAAGATGAATCGTATAAACTTTGACTTTATGATTATGTTTGCCTTCATTTTGTTATATTATAACCATAAGTTAAGACAAGAAAGAGCTTTCGATTATGTCATGGTTGACGAGTTTCAGGATACAAACGAAATTCAGTTTATGATGGTGCTTATGTTGATGAAGACGAACAATCTCTGTGCTGTCGGGGATTGGAAACAAGGCATATATGCTTTTAGAAACGCTACTATTGATAATATCCTAGATTTCGATGAGAAATTGGTAATGTATAGACAGATGCTGAACAGCGATTATGAAAGGGTAGGTTTTGACGTTAAAGCATTTCATTGTGAGTTTGACATTAACTATCGCAGTTCACAAAAGATATTGGACTTTTCAGAAAAAGCCCTAGCAATACCAGCAAAAGAAGAAGATTACATAGAAGAGGATACGATTGAAAAGATAACTCATCTGAAATCCGTATTAGAGCTTGAAGACCAGACAAAAATTGAATTTTTGCTTGGTAAAGATAGGGACGATGAGCTACGAATAGTTTTAGCAAAAATTCAAGAGATAGTCAATAGTGGTAACTATCTTATAAAAGAATTAAAACACGATCTCTACGAACTGAGGAGACCAGCATATAAAGACATAGCTGTCCTGTGTAGAAGCAATGGCTTTGGATTAGAATTGCAAGATCAAGCTATAAGGCTTGGCATACCTGCGAACTATGATGGCGGAATTGAGCTATTCAAAACAGAGCCTGCTTTATTGGTGCTGGCATGGTTAAGGCTTATGGTAAATCCCAATAACCGCCGTGGATGGGTGACAATCCTTGAAAAAGAAGGATATAAATACCCCGAAATTGATCATATTATTAACCAAAATAAGTATCCAGAGCATCTTGTCAATTTCAGAGATGAGATCAGAAAAGAGGAAAAAGATATTGTCGCTTTGGTTGGAAAAATAATGAAATTTCATAATTTAACAGATAGCTACGCTTCTGCGGTGATTGTCAATATTAGATCACTTTTCAACAATATGCTTATCTCAATTCCAGAGTTGATCAACTTCATTGAAGAAAATATAGAAGCAGAAGAAACCTATGACGTGGAAATCAACTTATCTGATGATGCGGTTACTATTCAGACTATACATGGTGCAAAAGGTCTTGAATATCCAATAGTGATAATCGCTAATGTAAACCAGAAGCATTTTCCATCGAGCCCGAAAGGGGAAAACAATATATTTTATCATGATCTTGTCGGTCTAAGAATAAAAGACGAGTTTGGCGAAAAAAATGGTTTTAAGTTCAAATTTGACAAATGGCAAACTGACCTTTTGACAACTCATCTTTTCTCTGATTATGATGAGGAGAGAAGGCTTTTATATGTTGCTATCACAAGGGCGAAACAATATCTTATTTTCACTGCAAATCAGAATAGCTCCCTATTTTTTCAAAAAATGGCAGAGGGCTATGACATTATCGATAACTATGACAACCAAATTTCTATGGAGAGAACTGAGAAACAGAGCGTCCATGATGAGTTATCCATTGGAAATTACGAAAAGCGCGGCAATGTATTTGCTGTTCACGACTTTATTGAGTATAAGTATACAGATGGCGGTAAGGGAAGGGACTTTGGGAATAAGCTTCATAGTTTTGCACATAAAGTCGCTTTGGGAATGGATACAAAATGGGACCAGCCCGAAGCAGATAGGATAAGAAATTTTATTAAATCTCTTGAAGCTAATGAACTGATATCAGAGATTGAATGTTCGTTGCCTATTGATGACAACCTGATAAGAGGAAAAATTGACCTTTTAGCAATATGCGATGATAGAATAGAGATTGTTGACTACAAAAGCGACGTAAACAACATAAATGAATTTGAATATATAAAACAGCTTTCTATATATTATTATGTTGTCAAAGAAATTTATCCAGATAAACCGATTATTTGCAAAATATACTATGTCTGTCTTGACAAGATAAAAGAGATAGAACCTTTGTCCCTCGATGAGATAAAGACATCATTTTTTAGCCGTTAGTGAAATACAGATTTATTCAAAATACCAGATATCAGATATGAAATTTCAAACATCAGATTTTATATTTAGCACTGATCTCACCATTAATTATTCATCGCTTCTTACAACATTTTGCTTGATCTTTCTCATTTTAATTACAGGCAATGCCCTGTGTGATTTCGTCATAGTTCAAAATGGCAGACCCGAATGCACGATTGTAATTCCAGAAAATCCATCTGATCAGGAAAAATTTGCCGCGGATGAGATCAATTTTTTTGTAAACAAGATCACAGGCATCAAGCTAGATGTCAAGACAGATTTTATGCCGATCCAGCTCAATAATATAATATTGATCGGGACTTATGAGAATAATAAGTATATCAATTCTTTGTTCAATAAACGTCTATTGCAAAATTTAGATAACCTGAAAGATGAGGAGTTTATCGTTACAAACATTATTGACGGGAATATCAATATGCTTGTAACAACGGGGAATCCACCAAGAGGCGTTATATATGCAGTAAATAGGCTCATTGAAGAGATGATCACAAGCGCAACAGGTTTAAAGCCCGTAGACCTTGATTTTGATCTTCCCCGTAGAACAACGCTTTCTATAAGGGATATGAATATCCGTTTAAAGCCTTTTTATCCAATTAGATGCACAATATCACAAGAAGACCCTACGTGGTTGAGTAGACATAGGATAAATGTAAGCGCTGCGGAAGGTGTTTGGAGTGGCACTGGTATAGATGATGGATTAGGCACTGCGTTTAAATATGTCTACGATTCACAATTTGAAGATATGCAAGATGAATCTATTGCTAAGAGAATGAACAGGATCAACGATCTCAGAAAAAGATTATGGGACCTTAAAGATAGGGGCATAGAGACGTATCTCTTTATGTATGTTATGGGCGAACCGACAAAAGCTATGATGGCAAATCATCCAGAACTTTTGGAAGATAAGGTCAAATATCAGAATTCAAGAAATGGCGAATGGTATCAGCCGATATCATGGACAAAGCCGGAGGTAAGGGATTTGATCAAAAGGCTTGTCCAAAGCATTATAAAGACATATTCGCCGACATTGACAGGATTTCATCTCCGATCATGGGGCTGGGAAACTCGTGCTCCTAATGGCGATAGAACACAACTGCAAAAGGCACTATGGGATATATATTCAGACATCATCAGTTCAGCACTTGAAGTTGATCCAAACTTTAAGTTTATCATATCTGGTTATGATAGCGTCTGGTTGAAAGACCCTGACCGCACAAATCTGTCAAGATTGCCGAAAGGGACTGTCATAATGCAAAAATGGGGCATAGACGGCGAACCAACAAATGACCCAGAAATAAAGATCAGTTTCATCAATGATATAAGCAAATATGGTCATAAGGCTGTTGTTATCTCTCACGATGTCGAAGAAGTTATGCCATTGTGGATGATTGAAGCTGACCTTTTTGCCGAAGGGCTGAGAAAATATTCAGTTAACCCCTATATTAACGGATTGGGCGGTTTTACGATCCAAGGCGAAATGGGATTGGCTGTTCTTGATAGGATTGTCAGTTCACGGTTAATCTATGATCTCAATGAGGACTATGTCAGTCTGATGAGAAATTATCTTATCAGAGGTTATGGTGAAAAATCTGCCCAAAATATCCTAAGCGGGATCAGAAAAAATACAATGGTCTTATCGGACTATTTTTCAGACTATGCTGGGACACTTTCACTGACAGGGAAATATGGCGACGGATCAAGAGGATATGCCACAAGATTTTGGAATATAATAGGAAAATCAGCAGTTAAGGATACATTGTCCATGCCAAATATAAGGACTGTGGAGTATGCAAAGGAAAGATTGATGTCATTGTTACCTCGTCAACAAGATTCTGCAAATGATATATATAACGCCAAAATCTCGCTTTTGCAGTCGTCAGATCAATATCTATCAGATTATTTGGATTGTTTACACTTGATGAGAATGTGGGCAAGGTTTTTTGCATCTAGGCTTTGTCTGGTGGAAGCACGAGAAATAGGTCTGAAAGGAGGGACTCGTGAATCTATTATAAAAAAAATATCAGGTGCGATAGAATATTCAAAGGAAATGTCATACGAGATAGCAGAAATAAGAAGTTTCGTAAATGTATTCAATTATACCGATGATTCCGCGAGAGAATCGCTTATAAATTTGATTGATGAAGAGATAATATTTTTGTCTAATGTTGATCCCGAGATCATATCATCTGTTGATGAGCAGGACGAAGACAATGAAAAAGCTGTTTTTTCAATAAAAGAAATCCTCATCCATCCAAACCCTGCCCGATCATCAGCGACGTTTTGCTATACGTTGGGGACAAGTGTAGATGAGATAAAAATAACCATCTATACAATATCAGGCAGGTTGACAAAAACTATAAACTGCACTTCAACAGACAAGGGATATAACGAGGAAACATGGGACATCAGGGACGAAGCTGGAAATATGCTTTCAAGTGGGACATATCTTTATAAAATTGTGGCAGTCAAAGATGGTAAGAAAATACATAAAATAGGTAAACTTTCCATTATAAGGTAGAGATCACGAACATTTGACAATTTCACTTTACTATTGAATAAAAGTTAGGTTTATGTCAGAATACTTTTCAATACTACGATTATGAGTTTTCTCTGTGTATTTAAGATGACGTTGTTTTGTCATTTTTCGTCAATATTCAGCATAGCATTAAGAAAGGGACAATTATGAAACCAAATAGACTAAGACAGTTATTAAATGAAGGGAAACCCACACTTGGCACTCATGTTATATGTCCGTGGCCTGGTATTTTAGAAATAATAGGCAACTCAGGTGTGTTTGATTATATTGAATATGTAGGTGAATATGCCCCGTTCAGTTTGGAGCAAATGGACGACTTTGGACGCACAATTGAGCTTTTCCCTAATATGTCATCAATGATGAAGGTTGAGGAACAGGCACGAGGATTCATTGCACAAAGGGCTATTGATTCTGGTATACAAAACGTCCTATTTACCGATATTCGTTCTGCGGAAGACGCTAGGGAATGCGTCAGACTTGTCCGCCCTGAGACCCCGTCCGCAGGTGGCGTCCATGGTGCTGCGATGAGACGTTCCGTCGGATATGTGCTTGGAGCTGGCTCAGAAGGATGGGCAAAATCTCTAAATGAAACTGTGATCGCACTGATGATTGAAAAAAAAGGAGCAATGGAAGAATTGGACGAGATATTGGCTGTCCAAGGCATCGATATGGTGCAGTTTGGTCCCGTTGATTATTCAATTAGCATAGGTAAACCCGGTGGTGCTGGCAGTCCCGAAGTGCAAGAAGCACATTTAACAATGATTAAAAAAGCATTATCCGCAGGAGTGCATCCAAGAGTTGAACTCGGAAGCTTTGATCAGGCAAAGCGATTTCTTGATATGGGCGTCAGGCATTTCTGTGTCGGATGGGACGTTAGGATAATATTTGACTGGTGTAAACAACAAGACAAAATAATCAACGAACTTGGTATTAGATAATCGAAAGGTTCTTATGGATAAATACGGAAGAGAGATAAATTATCTACGAATCTCTATCACTGATAGATGTAATCTGAGATGCACATATTGCATGCCAGCAGAGGGCATATCGCTTATAGATCATAAAGATATACTCAGATATGAAGAGATTACAAGATTGGTTCAACTTTCATATCAATTGGGATTTAGAAAGTTTAGGATCACTGGCGGAGAGCCATTAGTCCGTAAAGGAGTCCCAAATCTTATCAAAAGCATATCAGAAATAGGCGATGATATTGATCTATCACTTACAACTAACGCAGTTCTTTTGACAAAATACGCTGATGATCTGAAAAAATCAGGGCTCCAGCGAGTTAATATAAGCCTTGACACGCTTAATAAGGCTAAGTTCAAGCAAATATCAAGATTTGATCTATTTGATAATGTCTTAGACGGCATAAAAAGTGCCATTGAAGTCGGATTTGATCCTGTCAAAGTGAATGTGGTCTTGATAAAGGGCATTAACGATGACGAGATATTAGATTTTGTCCAACTAACAAGGGATAATCCGATCCATGTGAGGTTTATTGAGCTTATGCCTTTTCATAAAAGCGAATGGGATATTGAAAATTTCATTTCTGCACAAGATATAAAATCGCAGATTGAATCTAATTACCGTCTGGTAGAAATAGACAAAAATGACATATCTTCTCCTGCTAGTTATTACCTAATAGAAGGACATAAAGGTCAAATCGGATTTATTGCACCTTTATCAAAGAGATTTTGTAACAGTTGTAATAGGTTAAGATTGACTGCTGATGGAAGATTATTGCCCTGCTTGATGGGGGGAATAGAAATTGACATAAGAACACCGATGCGATCTGGCGTGGGAGATGATGTGCTTAAAGACATAATTCAATCTGCTATACAAAAGAAGCCAAAAGGACATGATCTGTGCAAAGACAATGTTGAAAAGGTAAACCGTGCAATGTCGAGGATCGGAGGATGAAAAAAAGATTTACACATATAGACGAATCGGGCAAAGCCAAAATGGTCGACATCACTGATAAGTCAGACACTCATCGCTTGGCGATCGCTGAGGGCAAGGTCTATATGAAAGAATCAACCCTTAATATGATAGAATCCGATGAGATATCCAAAGGCGATGTCCTTGCGGTAGCTCGTATTGCTGGCATAATGTCCGCAAAACGCACAGCAGAACTTATACCTCTATGTCATACAATACTTTTGACAAAGGTCAGTGTTGATTTTACCAGTTTTCGTGGAGATAAAACAGGGATACTGATCAAAGCAGAAGTTACATCAACAGGCAAGACAGGCGTCGAAATGGAAGCATTGACAGTGGTCAGTGTATCTGCTTTAACCATCTATGATATGTGCAAAGCTGTTGACAAAGATATGATCATATCAGAAATACGGCTATTGGAAAAAAGAGGAGGTAAAAGTGGAACATACAAAGCCAGTGAATATTAAGATCAGAGCAGGAATCATAACTGTAAGCGATCGCTCCTATCGTGGAGAACGTGAAGATACAAGCGGTCCAATTATCGTAGAAATGTTAGAAACTATCGGCACTGAGATAATTGACCTCAAAATTGTCCCCGATGAAAAGGATATGATCATAGATGCTATGAAAAAATTCTCAGATGAACTCAAAGTTGATCTGATCGTAAGCACGGGCGGAACTGGGCTTTCTCCCAGAGATGTTACGCCAGAAGCTACACTTGAAATCATAGATAGACGCACTCCGGGCATCGAAGAAGCTATGCGTGCAGAGAGTATGAGGATAACCCCATACGGAATGCTGTCAAGGGCAGTTGCAGGTATAAGAGGAAAAACACTGATAATCAACTTGCCTGGCAGTCCAAAAGCAGTGAAAGAGACCTTTTCCGTTGTGTTGCCAGCTTTACCGCATGCAATTGAAATATTAAGGGGATAAAATATAGACTTATACTCTTCACTTTATTATTGCTAACTTTTTTGAGATAGAGCGTTTTTCTCCATTAGGATATTCTGCGATCACTTGACATATATATATGCCTGATGCAATCGGTTTTTTGGTGTCATTTGATCGGAAATCCCATTTGACAATATTATTTGGTCCAATATGCCCCCCATTTTCGCCTAAGACAAAGTCTTTTCTGAATATCAAATTGCCAGATATATCTAATATATTCATCGTAGTATAAGCATCGTCGCTAAGCCTATATCGGATATTTACTTCTGAATTTTTTTCAATATACAGAGGATTTGGATAGATGACGAGATCGGATATCCCGTATCTGGAAGTCACGTTTATCGATGCCTTTACCACGTTGTTTAAGTAGTTTGATTCAAAAACGTTATAATCTGGATTGACCTTTATGACGATCTGATAGTTTCCCCAATCTTGAAGATTTATAATTTCACCGATATTTAGGGATATTTTGGGGTCAAGATCAAGTTTCAATTCCCGTATAAGTTTTGGCTGTAGCCACAATTCTGGGAAAATCAGCCATATTTGTATGGTGATATTATTTGCGTTTTCATCGCCAAGATTTTTGACAGTTGCTTTTAACGTTATCGGCGTTTGTGGTTCTATTATCAATGATTTACAATTTGGATCAATTTCTATCGCAAGGTCTGCGTTGATCTCATTATCATTCTCGCTAATTGGGTCTGCAAGTCTTGCGATTGTAGATATGATCAACTTGGCAGTTTCATATATAAGATCAGGGGTTAGCTTTTCAATTGTGTCATCAGCTGTATGGTTTATCTTTGATTGTTTCTCGTTTATGCCCTCATTTACTAATACGGCACTATATCCAAACTTCCAAAAAGATGAATGATCGCTATATACCATTTTAGGATCAATGATTTTATTCACAGATAAATTTATTCCAAATTCCCTTTGATTGTGTTCCATTGCATATGCCAGCCATTCTGAGTCGTAATTAGCTATTATATCTATGTCCAACTCGTCCGGATCAAATCCGATCATATCAATATTTATAACGCCGGCTATTTTATGACCTTGAAAGAAAGCCTTTTTAGCATAATCTTTACTTCCAAACATGCCCAATTCCTCGCCTGTAAAAGCGATGAATTTAATAGTAAAATCGAACTCGTATTGACTGAGTATACGGGCTAACTCAATAAGGACAGCGACACCTGATGCGTTATCATCTGCGCCGGGAGCAGGCAAAATTCCCCAATCCCACATCCAGCCAGCTGATAGTCCGGCAAAACTGTCGTAGTGTGCACAGACCAAAAACGATATATCACTATGCAATCCTTTTCCTCGTAGCGTTGAAATAACATTTCTCATCTTATATCTGTTTTGTTTTTCGGTAAATTTATCTGTATATATATGATCAAATGTGTCAAATTCTACTTGCAGACCATAGCTTGATAGCCTATTAAATATGTAATTACCAGCGTTATCACAAGCACCATCAGTTGGGTTATCAGTATCTCTGACTCTTAGACAGTATCGGCTTTTATAGGCTTTGTCTGGTATGTTTATATCTCTGTTTTCTTGAAGGTCTAATATCGTTTGCATAATATTGTCTAAATTCACTGATCTAACTATGTCCGATATTATCTTCTGGTCGTGAATGACGTCAGATACCGATGCTGACGACAGATAAGATAGGAAAAATATAAAAGAGATAAATTTTTTACTAAGTGCTAGAAACTTCAAGTTGAGAAATCCTTAATAAAAGACTGCGATTATTTTGCATTTCGGACACAACGGAAGCCATATATGTCATAACCAAAACAAACATCTGCATAGCCTGGATTTTCGTTATACCGATATGATGAACTGCATTCTTCCGCTGGCGAATTCCAACATCCGCCCCGTAAAACTTTTGTTTTTCCTGTTTTCGGTCCCTTTGGATTTTTTTCAGGGCTTTCTTTGTAATAATCAACTTTGTAAAAATCGTTACACCATTCCCATACGTTTCCGATCATATCATATAATCCCCATGCGTTCGGTAGTTTTTGACCGACTGGTCGTGGTCTCCCGTTTGAATTCTCCTTAAACCAAGCGTAATTTTTTAGTTTACTTGGATCATCTCCGAAATAATAGAGAGTTTTTGTTCCGGCTTTGCATGCATATTCCCATTCCGCTTCTGTCGGCAATCTATACCCATTAGCAGTAAAATCACACTCCCAAGTTGTAAGGTTATAACAAGGTTTAAGTCCTTCCAAATCGGAACGGGCATTACAATATTTTACAGCATCAGACCATCGCATCTGTTCAACAGGATTTTTTGCACCTTTCCACCTTGATGGATTTGACTTCATAACCCTTTCGTATTCCTCTTGTGTAACCGGATATCTATCTATGTAAAAGGAATCTAATGTAACTTTGTGTGGTTTTTCATCTACATTTCCGTTTTCATTTCCCATTATAAAAGAGCCTGCCGGTACTTTGATCATCTCAATTCCAGATTTAGTCTTTATGATTTCAGGTGTTTGACTAATACTGTTTTGAATTGTGAGGAAAAATATAATTAACGGAATTAATAATCTGACCATATTTCATAACCCCCTGGATTTCTAAGACACGCTATTGTTAAGTTTCTTATTTGTTCTGCCAATCTGACCGTCTCTGAATTATCGATGCAACTGTAACCAGCTTCTTGAAATAGTTTTCTTGTTATCGTGTGTAGTGTTCTATTGAGGTCGTCCACAGCGCCGCCCATCCCTGTCCATTCTTCTTTCAGTCTTATGAAATTATACAAATTATCGGGACTTTTTTGTTTCGTTAATGCTATAGTTTCTTCTGCAATTTTTTTTGCGTAGGTAGCATCTTTCAGGTTTTCTCTCTCGTTCTCATAGGCTGATATCAATTCCCTTGTTATGTTTTCCATCTTTTCAATAAATTGAATCTGATCTGGTTTGCTTGATTTTATTGACGATAGAAAATTCAGCATTTCTTTAGCGAAATTTTGATATTCCATAGCTCTTTCATTTTCTTTTGCGAGAAAGTATATCATATCCTCTGTTCCGCCTCTTATATATTCTGCATTTTCTACTTCTTTTCCTGCTTCGATGACTCGCTTTATCTGATCTGTTACTTCACAGGTAGCAGTTCCTACCGCACAATTAGGTCTAGTTAGGCTTCTATTACGTCTACCTTTTGGATCAAGTATGCTCTCGCTTATATCTGGATCAAGTGTTGCCTTTATAATGTCAACTGGGGTCAATATTGATGTAGGAGTGCCACTTCTTTCAAGGAAATAGATTATCGCATCGCCCTTTGGTGGGACCTTTTTACCTGTCCTTATGAAAGCTTTATCTTCTTCAAACCAAACAGGATAGGTATACCATCCGATCGCTGCACGCCAAAAGCCATCTTCCTTGGGCTTGGTTGCCTTGAAGGTATAGGTAGTTTTCACGTTGTCCTCGTATAACTGAGTTATCCATTTCGCTGGAAATGGTCTTGTCCAATTGATTTGAATGTCGCTCTCTAAATAAGAAGGTTTCAATTCCTCTTTGTGCCATATGTTTGGTGCTTCTAGCAAAGATAAGTATATGCTTTGACCATCGGTCTTAATCTCAATAGACTCAAATGTTTTCTTATCTTTACCTAGGATGAGCCTTATATCTTGATTTGCTAATGGTGAAGTGATAAATAATTCGCAATCTTTTGTATCAAACAATCCTAAAAAAAGCCTTTCTGATGGGATGTTGAGTGCATCTTTGTAAGCGAAGTTTTTGGGATCAAATATAAGATCATCGCTTATGAAGTTAGGCACTATCCCGTATTCCATAGGGCAAAAGATGTTGATCTTGTCTATACCTCTTGCAGGTTTTAGTTCTATGATCTGCCTCTTGCCGAATATGAAAGTTACTGGAATGTCTGATCCTTTGTCAGAAAAGATTGTCTCTATTATTAATTTTTCATTTGCAGGTCTTGATATGATGTATTTCACTATTTTTATTCGCTCATTTTTTGATAGAATGGGTTTAATTTCTGTTCGCTTCTGCCCTGATTTTGAGTAGACGACGACATTTCCTAATTCCGAACAAAATATCGCTATTGTAAAGTTATCCTCTATCGCTAAATCCCCTTTTAGACTCGACGATTCAAGGAGCTGTCCCGATCCATCAATAGACAAAGCCTTCCATCTAACCTTGTCTTGTATTTTGGACTCTATATCCTGCATCTTTTCCATAGTGTCCCAAATGTTTATGTTTTGAGGGGGCTTTGTTATCTCTGATTTATTTGGATGTATATAACCCTCGCCATTTGTGTTTTCAATGAATAATGACAGTTTTCCGTTGTGTGCCTCTTTATCGGTAAGAAAAATCTCTCCTTCTGATCCCCCTTCTTTTTGCGATCGCCATTCTTCTGGCAATTCTCCGGTTTTTCCTACTTCAAATCCGGAATTTGTGACGATGTTTTGAGCCAGGATAGACATTGTGCTGATTAAAAAAAGGGAAAGTATCACGTTATATAGTAAAAACGTTTTTACATTATACATTTTGAACCACCTCGCAAGGGTCATATTGGATGAGCTTTGGATATGACTATTGAGATAACTCTTTGATCTTTTTTTCGGCAAATTTGTATTCAAGGACATCATCGGGAAAATATTTCTTAATCTCATCAAGCGTTGGAACACGCAAAGCCCATTTCGTTATAGTGAAAGATTCGTATACCTGATCTTTTTCTGGTTTTATGGGAAGGCTTTGTGCAAAGCGATGACTTCGTGCAATTAGACTTTTTTTCAGTGATTCAATATCACTTGGGGCGTCATATCTGCCGACCCATGGAAGCCACTCTTTCCATTGTGAAAGATGCGCTCCCCAAGCTTTGACCTTTTGATCAAGCTCTTCTTCTGTCAGAGAGACAACTATATCAGGCTGTATTTTTCCTGAATATGGATCGTGGGCAGTAACGATAATAGGTGGTTGAATATATTCAAAGTCATCTTTATCGTCTATGTTATTTGACATATATTCTGGAAATGCAAGCGGGGCAGGTATGAGATATGCTGTATTTTTTACTATCTCTCCCACGTTTGTATGGTCATTATGCATTCCGTAGGGGTCTGTGTAATCGTTAACAGGCAAAGTGATAACAAGGTCTGGTTTGAAATCCCTAATAGCTTTCCATACTGCGCCCCTAGTTTTCCAGTTCACTTCAAGACGACCATCTTTGAAAGATCTGTTGTTATTATCTGTAAGCCTCTTGTAGTCAAAGCCATATACCGATGCGGCATTTTTTGCTTCCCTATCCCTCATTTGGACAAGTTTTTTTGGGTTTTTCAGGAACTCAGTCCGAAAATGTCCGACACTGCCGTCTGTCAGACAGGCTACAACACCTCTGGGGTTGAGCTTTTTTGAAAGTTTAGCTAGCAAACCGCCTGCAAGACCTTCTGCATCGTCCTGATGTGCTGCAATAAACATTATTCCCGGCTTAACTGCTTTTTCTTTGTCCATAATCAATCCTCCAACTTTAAGAATTGTTGATAATTAGATAAGGCTTGCCTCATTAATAGACATAATAAAGAAATCTCTACCATCTTGAAGTATTATGTTCTCACATCTAATATCTATCAATGTTTCGTTTAAAATTTACTCTGTTTTCGCAACTGGTTCGTTAGCAACTTCAAGTAAAGCGATAATATTTTCCACTGGGACATCGCCTTGCAAGGACTGAGAAGGTGCAAAAATATACCCGCCATTTTTGGACATCATATCCCTTACTCTACGAGCCTCTTTTTTAACTTCCTCAGGTGTGCCATAGGGCAAAGTCTCTTGTGTGCTAATTCCGCCCCAAAAGGATAATTTGTCGCCGTATTTATTCTTTAAATCTTGTATATCCATACATTCAGGCTGAATTGGGTTTAGGACATCAAGCCCCATTTCAACCAATCTTGGAATAATGACATCAATGCAACCACAGGAATGGACCCATACATCTTTGTCGTAAGAGTGGATTAGGTCGTATTCTCTTTGTTCGCCAGGTGCGATCATATCTTCCCAGACCGCAGGAGACATAAGCAATCCGCGTTGTGATCCCCAATCGCTACCGAGCAGGATTCCATCTATCTCTGGTATAGTCAACACGTTTTCTAGCATAACCATATTTTTGTCGATAATCTTTGTCAAGAGACTTTTTGCAAAGCTAGGGTCTGCTGCCATATCCGCTAAGAAGTTTTCTATCCCTCTGGAGAAATAGGCTTTCTCAAAATGAGAGCCATATATCATCACAAGCATATATTTTCCCGTTTTATCTGCCGCTGATTTTATGGAATCTGCAAGCCCATCATAACTTCCTGTGCCTATGACTTTTGCTTTGGATCTCGGCGTTTCCCTTCCATGCCAATCGCTTTCTAGCTGATGCCAATTCCACCAAGGGATGCCAACTCCATAGACATAATTATCATACAAACTTGATGGTATTTCCCCTAAAGCCCTTTTCATCGATTCCCAAGCATCAGGGCAAAAGTCAATAAGATATGGCACTCGGTCTGTCTCTTTATGCTGGATCGCAGATTTTACATACTCTCTTTTTGTCATTGGTAAATTGCCTCCACAGATCATAATAAACTTGAACTTTAAATAGAAGATTAGAAATTTATAAAAACACTGATCTTATTCTTAATTGAAAAATTCAATACTTGTCAAAAATTATATGAGAAAACGATCAGATAATTCAAGAAAAACTGATGATCGGACATAAGTTCGGACAAATATGCCCTCCTATGATAAAATATTAGAAAATATTAAAAAATTATCACA